>Ga0114933_10001817_pt1 | contig 23119 bp, 25 predicted proteins | sample 4SBtaG_FD_89691 | JGI IMG/M metagenome (GOLD analysis project Ga0114933, IMG submission 89691) | Deep subsurface microbial communities from Kolumbo volcano to uncover new lineages of life (NeLLi) - 4SBTROV12_W25 metaG | ecosystem: Environmental > Aquatic > Marine > Volcanic | place: Kolumbo... | reverse complement strand
GAAACATTTTGATTCAATCCATCTAACAATTCGGATATTGCTGTTGGCTGGTCGCCTGCAGGAGAAAATTTTGATTCTATTTTAAAGTCTGCCATAATGACCAATAATTTAGATATTATTAAGAGCAAAGTAAAATGATTTGTATGACAATAAGTTCTATTATTTATTTGATTTTAAGAAAAAATCTCAAATAATCTAAAAGACTTAGAAATAATAAAACAGCGGCAACGTTTAGCAATGTAGGGGTAATAAAATATATGTTCTGAATTTTTAAAGCAAAGATACACAATGCTGCTCCAAGTATACATACGCCGGTTTTTCCTAAAATATTTGAGCCATATACTGTTTTTAATTTTGGGAGATACCATAAAGAAAAAACTAAAATTGTTAGTTGACGTAAGAAATAAAAAATCATAAACCAATTTGATATTAGACCTTCTTGATTGAATAATATAATGAAAGCAAAAAGTGTTATACCGTCTGCAATAGGATCAAGTGTTTTACCAAGTTCAGACTTTTGATTAAGAATTCTAGCAGCAATTCCATCCAAAAAATCTGTTAACAAAGAAATAAATAAGATGGACAAAAAATATGTCTGTAAACCATTTTTGTAAGTAATTATCATTGGAGCAATAAGAAAAAATCGAAGAATTGTTATTAAATTCGGTACAAGAAATATATCGCTCATTTTAAAAAGTTTACTCATTTATAACCTCTAAGATTTTTTTAGTTGAACCAGAGTTTTCTATAACAAATGATTTACATTTATCAGAGGAATAATTATAGTTTTCTTTATCGGATAACCAATTAATTTTTTCCTCAAAAATATTAAACGATTCTATTGAAAAACCACCAGATACATTAATTAATCCTTCTGCATCTAATTTGTTAGAGTTTAAAAAATTTGGACCAAAAATAACTGGATTTGAGGCAGCTGCTGGTTCGATAATATTATGGATTCCACTTTTGGAAAAACCGCCTCCAACATATGTAATAGAAGTTTGTAAGTATAGTTTTGAAAGAAATCCTACTTTATTAACAATAATAAATTTTTCTGTAAAACTTTTAAAATTTTGATAGTCATTAATAACCTTATAAGTAATGTTCCTTTTTTTGCACCCTGAACAATAATAATTAATATATTTTTCAGATATTTCATGAGGAACAATTATGATTTTTTCAAAATTATTTATCAGAGCTGAATCTATAAGATTATCGAAAATAATTCTATTATCTTCCATCCACATACTTGCCAGAATTAAGATTTTATTTTTTTCTTTAATGTTATTCTCAAGCTTGTATTCAACATTATTCAAATTATTTAAAATCCTGTCATATCTAGGATTTCCAGCAACACTTATTTTATCATTTGAAATATTACTTTTCATTAATTGATAATCATTATCACTAATACAAAAAATCATATCAAACATTTTTAAAAATATTTTATAAGATTTTTTATATCTTGCTGAAGTTAAAATCGTTGAAATATTCAAATTGTTTGCAACAAACAAAAAGCTTGGCCAAAAATCACTTGAAGTAAAAAATATTTTTTTAGGCTTTATTAACTTTAAGGCTTTGTAGGAGGTTAGAATAAAATCAAATGGAAGATAAATTTTTAAATCAATATTATCATCATTCACATTTTCAAATCCTGATGGTGAAAAAAAAGATGTTATAATTCCGATATTTGGATCACTTTTCTTTAATTTATCTATAATTGTCTCAATTTGTTGATATTCTCCATACGAGGAAGTATGAAACCAATAAATATCTGAAAATTTGCTAGAATTAAAGGACTTTATTCTTGAAAGAGAACTTAACCTACCTATAAGACCCTTTCTGATTTTTTTATTAAAAATTGAAAGAATAATTGATAAAAATATAATTACTGGAAGAACCAGAAGATTATAAATAGCCAATAAAATTATCATACTCTTAAAGCCTGACTAACATTATTAAAAACTTTTTCACTATCAATTTCTCTCATACAGTATTGCTCTTTTCTATAACAAGGTCTACTGCCATTTTGAGAACATGGTCTACACCAAAGATCTTTATTTTCAATTACCTTAGAATCATGTAAGGTAACTCTTGCTCCAGTCTCTTGAGATGTTGGTCCTAATATCATTGTTACTGGCGTGCCCATTGCTTCTGAAATATGAAGAAGACCTGTATCGCTTCCCAATGTATGTTTAGCATGCTTTACAATACCCATTGCCATTCTTAAAGAAGTTTTATCTTTAAGATTAATAATATTATCATCTTTTATTATTTGATCACAAATAATATCATTAGTAGACCCAAGAATTACAATTTTTGATTTAAATGAATCTATTAATCTCCTCATGAGCTTATTATAGTTTTCAATGGACCACTGCTTTTGACTCCATGCAGCACCAGGAACTATTGCTATATAATTTTCTCCAATATTATTTTTATTTAAAAAAACTTTAGTCTCTTTATCTTCACCGCTATCGATAAAAAGATTTGTTGGAGGGAAAGTTTTATCTTCATCTAATAAAGTATGATACATCTTGATGTGGCTAAAACTTTTTTCAAAATAATTTTGATGTGCATAGAAAAGCATAAATCTTCTCATTCTAGGTTTTCTAATTTGTTTGAAAAGATTTCTTCTTAAAAAAAGTGATAAAACTCTTGTCCTAAAAACACTATGAATGTCAAAAATAATGTCATAATCATTATTTCTAAGAAATTTTCCCAATCGAAAAAGTTCCTTGATTCCCAATTTTTTATCGAATGAAATTAAATTATCGATTGAGGGATGTTTCTTTACTAGTTCAGCAAATTCTTTCTTTATTAAAAAATGAATTTCAGCATTTGGGTATTTGTTCTTTACAGACCTTAAAAATGATGTCGATAATACTATATCTCCAATTGAACTCATTCTGATAATTAAAATTTTCTTCATTTTTCATTATTGAAAAGTTTATTTGCAAACCAAGATACTGCTATACTTACTTCATATAAAATTAACATCGGAATGGACATTATAATTAAACTAATTGGATCTGGCGGAGTGATTATAGCTGAAAGTATAACTGTAATTGCAATAGCTTCTCTCCTATAGGTTTTTAAAAATTGTGGATTAATTAATCCTATTGAAGAAAATAAAAATGATGCTACTGGTAGCTCAAATATTAATCCAGCTCCAATCATCAGAGAAAGAACAAAGCTAAAATAATAATTTATTGAAAAATTATTCTGGATATCAGCTGTTATCATCGATGCAAAAAAATCTAATGAAAAAGGCAAGATTACTTTATATGCAAACAAGCCTCCTAAGATGAAGCAAATGAACGCTGTAATGATAAGTGGAACTAAAATCTTTTTTTCTTTATCATAAAGACCAGGTGACAAAAATTTCCAAACTTGCACAGTAATAACTGGAAGAGATAATATAATCCCTCCTATGATAGCTAAATTCCATTTCAAAAGAAACATGCCCTGTATTGTTAAAACCTGTAGGTTTAAATCTGAATTAATTTGAGAAGCAGGTTGAATTAAAATATCTACAAGATAATTTGCAAAATTAAAAGTCAATATAGACATTAAAATAATTGAACCTAAGGACTTCAAAATTCTCCATCTTAGCTCTTCAAGATGATCAACTATTGACATATTATTCATTCTTTCCCTTTTATTTCATCAACAATCTCATAGGGAGATTTTAATTTTATTAATGATTTATCAATACTTTCTAAAAGTGATATTCTTTTGTTATTCCAAAATTTGTTTAAAATATCTTTTTCAATAATAGATTTTATTCTTCTATTATATCTTAGAATCTTCTTTTCTTGGATGTTGTCATTATCTTTCATTGAATTAAAATATGAAACAATTTCATCTGCAAATTCTTCAAGACCTTCGTCGGTTTTGCAACTTGTTTTGAAAATTGGAATTTTTTTTGCATCTTTTTTCGTTGATGATAAAATATTGTTGATAGATTTAACTAAAAGGTTTGAATCTTTTCTATCTGACTTATTTACAACAAATACATCAGCCAATTCTAAAATACCTGCTTTAAGTAATTGAATTTCATCTCCTGACTCAGGAACAAAAACAAGAGTTGTCAAATCTGTTATTTCGGAAACACTGTATTCAGACTGACCAACTCCAACTGTTTCAATAAAAATAATATCTTTTCCGCTAAAAGCTAAAATGTCACTAAAGTCTTCAGCTAGATCAGTTACTCCTCCAAGTTCAGCTCTTGATCCCATACTTCTAACAAAAACATCGTTATCATTAACAGCATTATTTATTCTAACTCTATCTCCTAAAAATGATCCACCCGTTATAGGACTAGAAGGATCTACAGCTATTACACCTACAGATAAGTTTTGTTTTCTTATAAGAGGAATAAGCTTATTCATTAATGAACTCTTTCCTGCTCCAGGAGGACCTGTAATGCCAATTTTAAGCGAATCGTGAGATTCTTTAAATATAAGTTGAGATACTTCTTTTCTGGAGAAAACTTTATTCTCAATACCGGTCATTAACTCAGATATAGAAATAAAATCATTTTTTTTAGCTTTATCTGCTATTTTTTTCAAATTTTTTGTCGACATAGCGTAATTTAAAGGATAAAACTTAAAACCATAATCAAATTAGAAAATTATTGACATCTATTTCTTAATAGAATAAGTTGCAACCACATTTTATGGATAGACATAAACAACAAATAAAAAGAGATAGACAAGATTTAAAGAGGCGAGCAATCAACTCTCAAAATAAGTCAAGAATGCGTACACTTATTAAAAGTGTCCTTACTGCTGACACAAAAAAAGCTGCAGACGAACATTACTCCAGTGCTGTATCTTTCATAGATAAAATGGCTAGTAAAAATATTATTCATAAAAATAATGCTGCAAGGCAAAAATCAAAGATTTCTAATCACTTAAATTCTTTAAAATAAAGAACTACTTATCATGCCCTTGATAATTAGGGGCTTCCTTAATAATACTTACTTCATGTGGGTGACTCTCTTTGACTCCAGCAGATGAAATTTCTATAAATTTTTTGTTTTTATAAAATGCGCTTAGATCTTTAGCACCGCAATAACCCATAGAAGACTTTAGTCCTCCGACTAACTGAAAAATTGTATTATTTACAGGACCTCTAAAAGGAACCATACCTTCAATCCCTTCAGGAACCAACTTAAGTTCATCTTTTTCTTGCTGAAAGTATCTTTCTCCGCCGCCTTCTTTCATTGCAGCTAATGAACCCATACCTCGATAAGACTTATATCTTCTTCCTTCGTAAACAATAGTTTCTCCTGGACTTTCATCCATTCCCGCAAGCATACCTCCAAGCATTACTACGTTTGCTCCAGCAGCTAGGGATTTGGCAATATCTCCACTATATCTAATACCTCCATCAGCAATGATAGGTATTTTGTGTTTCATTCCAATTTTAGCACAGTCCATTACTGCAGATAACTGAGGTACCCCTACACCTGCAATGATTCTTGTAGTGCAACTTGATCCAGCACCAATTCCAATTTTTACACAATCTGCACCAGCTTTAATTAAATCCTCGGTTGCTTCAGCAGACGCTACATTTCCAGCAATTAAATCTAAAACTGGAAACTCTTTTTTCACTTTTTTTACTAATTCTAAGACAAACTCTGAATGGCCATGTGCAGTATCAACCACAATTGCATCAACGCCAACATTGGCTAAAGCTTGGATTCTATCCTTCCAATCATCCCTTACACTGATAGCGGCAGCAACTCTCAACCTACCGTTTTTATCTTTCGTTGAAAAAGGAAACTCTTCTTTTTTTGTTAAATCTTTAACAGTAATTAATCCATCAAGATTATTGTGCTTATCTACAACCAATAATCTTTCAATTCTGTGTTCTTGAAGAATTTTCTTTGCATCTTCATTGCTTGTATCAGAATTAACAGTTATTAAATTTTCTGATGTCATTCGATCTTTTACTAGAGTTTCTAGATCTGATTCAAAGCGAATATCTCTTTTAGTTATAATTCCTACTAACTTACCATTTGATAAAACAGGCAAGCCTCCAATAGAATATTGCTCCATTAACTGTTTTGCATCTCGAATAGTTTTACCTTCGTCTAATGTTATTGGATTTCTTATCATTCCGCTTTCGTATCTTTTAACCTTATCAACCATTAAGGCCTGATCTTCAATAGTTAAATTTTTATGAATAACTCCTATGCCTCCCTGTCTAGATAAAGCAATAGCCATTGCAGATTCAGTTACGGTATCCATTGCTGCACTCATAATAGGGATATTTAAAGTAATATTTTTTGTTAACTTGGTAGAGCAGTCTACTTCTTTTGGCAAAACAGATGATTTTCTTGGAACTAATAGAACATCATCAAATGTTAATTTTTTTTCAACGTTATTGGACATAAGTATCTCCGGACGTAAAGGGTGGAATAGTTTGAGTTACCAACTTTTTAGAATAAAAAGTTTTAATTAAGGTCAACATTGGACAATTTAACAAAAAAGTTAAAAAAAACCAGGATATTATTACGCTTGGTCTAATCTCAGAAAATCATACTTTCTTTTTAAAGAAAAATAGTAAAACATATTAAAAAAGAGAAAATATGAAAACCCAATAAATCCAAACCAAAGCTCTTTAGTAGCAATAAAGATAAAAATTATCAATGGAAGATATTTTTGAGCATACACAATAAGATTTTTTGATTTAAAAATTAAAGAAAATACTAAGAATGGTAAATATATCGCAGAACCTGTAGCAAGAATAGGCTCATTAAAACTAATCGACAATAACATTGTAATTATTGTCAACAATAATGATAAGGTCAAACTAATATAACTATCTGACCTGTAGATAAGATATAAAACAGTACTCATCAAAAAATATCCTAACATCATTTTTCCAAAAATAAAAATATCTATAAGTGCATATATAGCTAAAAAAAGAAGGAAATTTGTTTGGAAATCTGACTTAACGGTTCTGAAAGGACCAAAAGTATCATACTTTCTCATTAACCATAAAAATAGAATAGTATGAAAAATAATATTTACTATCCCAATCCAATCTTCTTTAATTAGAGAAAAAATATAATTTGTGTTCAAATCAATTGCCATCCTTTTAAAAATAATTATATCGAAAGACTTTACTAAGTAGTGTTGAAAAGCAAACATGCACCACATTGGAAAAAACAACTCTAACCTATCGATAAATTCCTTATCAAAAGATTTGAATATGCTTTTAAGAAAATTAAATTGATTTGAATCTTCTGGAAAAAGTCTTCTTATCATTTAGCTTATATCCATCCAATTGAGTATAGGAAAACAAGAAAAATAAGTACTGGACAAATATATCTTACTATAAAACTAAACAAAGGTTTAAATCCTTTTGATTTTACAACTCCATTACCAAAATATATTGAATTTGATTCTCCAATTAATAGATTTCTAATCACCTCGTCAATACCCCAAACGTATCCAGCAAAAACAGCTAAGAAGAAGCCGCCAAAAGGCAGGAGTATATTTGAGGCTAAATAATCTGCAATATCAAAAAAAGTAAATCCCTTTCCTTGAATATTAAATGTAAAATCAGATAAAAGATTAAATGATAAAGCACAAGGAATTGCAGCTAAATAAACTAAAGAAGCCATAATAAGGACTGCTTTTTTTCTAGAAAAATTCTTTTCATCAACTAAATAAGCAACACTCACTTCAAGAATTGAAATTCCAGAGGTTATTGCAGCAATTGAAAGAAGCAAAAAGAAAAGGAATGCGAAAAAATATCCTCCAACTAAATTTGATAGAAGTGGAGGCAATACATGAAATACTAGTCCAGGACCAGCTGTAGGATCATAACCTGAAGAAAATACTACAGTAAAAATTGCAACTCCTGCCAATATTGCAATAGCCGTATCTAAAAATGCAACTAAATAAGAAGCATTAACTATGTCATCTTTATCTGATAAATAACTTCCATAAGTCATCATTGCTCCCATTCCTAAACTAAGAGTAAAGAAAGCATGACCTAATGCTAATAGGATTGTTTGACCATCGATTTTTGTCCAGTCTGGTTGAAAAAGAAATGAAACACCCTTATTCGCATCTGGAAGTACTAATCCTTGAACAACCAATATCATTAATATAAATATTAAGATTGGCATAAGGAATTTACTTGCCTTTTCAAGGCCAGCTCTTACTCCAGATAATAGAATATATACAACAATTGATAAAAATAATGTATGGTAACCTAAAACCCATAAAGGGCTACTATTTTTTAAATTAAAAAAATCTCCCGCAGTTGATGGGTTTGCAAAAGCAGGAGTATTAAAAGTTCCTACTAAAGCTTCATACGTATATGCAAGAGACCATCCTCCGACAACGCTGTAAAAGGATAAAATAGTAAAACTAGCTAAAACTCCTAAAGCACCAACGTATTTCCAAAATGGATTATTAGTAAGTGATTTAAATGCACCAACTGGATTTTTTTTGGTAGCTCTCCCTAATAAAATTTCAATATTAAGAATTGGTAAACCAATTACAATAATGCATATTAGATAAATAAATAGAAATGCTGCCCCGCCATTCTCGCCAGCTATGTATGGAAACTTCCAAATATTTCCAAGACCAACAGCTGACCCTGCAGCTGCTAAAATGAAACTAGCTTTTGAACTCCATTGCTCTCTATTATTTTCCATCAATATCTCCTGTCTCTGACTGTGGATCGTTTTCTTTAACTATTTTATCAAAATCATCTAGATGTGCTTCAACAACAGAATCCAGAATTCCATAAAAATACAATCCAATTGCTATCCAAGCAAAACGATTTCTCTCTCTTAAATAATAATCTTGAGATTTATCATAACTCTCATTGTAGTCTTTGTATTTTTTTCTATTTTCGTTAAAACTATATAAAGAAAAAAGTTCAGCAGCAATTAAAGTATATCCCTTGATTTTTTGATCATTGTATAACTGCCCTACACCTGGAAAAATCAAAGATTTTTTTAATGCTTCATTAGGATCTTTTGCTTGTTCTTCTGCAGTTCTAAAATCAATCTTCTGCTGAGTGAAACATAGAGAAATTAGAATCATCCCTATGAAAATATTTTTTATTACCCTAAACATTCTACTTCAACATTTGCTCCCATAGGTAAACCTGCAACTTGAATTGTTGATCTAGCAGGAAATGGTTCATTGAGCCTTTTTTCAATTTCAGCATTAACCAATGGAGTAATTGACAAATCTGTCAAAAAAACTAAAAATTTTCTAACATCATTTAAAGATTTTCCATTATCTGATAAAACAGCTTCAAGATTATCAAAAACTTGTATGACCTCTTCTTCGACGCTATTATTGTTCAAAGTACCATTTTCAGGGTCAATGGGAATCTGTCCTGAGGTTATCCAACCTCCAGAAGATAATTTTCTAAACATTGAGTATGGCCCAACAGGATTTGGTGATTTAAATTTTGACATAATTACTCCTCGATTTTACATAAACTTAATGTTGCAAGTCCTATTTCATCATTCATTTTTCGATGAGTTTCATCTCTAAAATCATGAATAATGAATTCTCCAACTGCAGCTACTTCCATTTCAAATAAATGCCCCCCAAAAACCTCCATATCATGGGTTCCTAGGGTGATGTGAGCATGCAAGAATGGTTTACCATCTTTTAATGCTACATTTCCTTGAAATGATAATAACTCTAATATTTCCTCAAATTTTCTATGAATATAATCTTTTGTATTAATATCGTATGCTCCAATATCAATATTTTTGACTGCTCCAATACCTGCTAATTGTCCTGAATGAATATTATTTTCAATACAAAAGTTGGTTAATGTTTCCATAACTTTTTCACCCTTCTCAACATAAACGATGAATGAATTATTTAATTTTTGAAATTGCATTATATTTCCTCCAAAATACTTAAAATTATTTTTTCAACAACTGCTTTTAAATCATCTGCATTCGTATGAGGTATTCCAGCCATAGCAAAATCCTCTCTACCTCCGCCTCCCCCTTGAAGTTCTAATGCAATAGATTTTACCAAATCTCCAGCTTTTAAATTTTTAGCAATTAAGTCATCAGAAATGCCAATAGATATTGTTGTTTTATTTTCAATTTCAGTAAATAAAAATATTATTCCTGAGTCTATCTTATTTTTAATTTTTTTATTCAAGCTTTTTAAATCTGAAGCGATTCCTAGCTCAACTTTACTAAAAAATAAATCAGTTCCATTAATTCCCTTTATTGGTTTACTTACTATTAAATCAACATTTACACTATCAAGTAAAATGGATTGACTTTGCTTTTCTACTGCTTTCTTTTGCTCTGCTTCTTTTTGTAATCCTAGTTCTTCTGATTTTTCCTTTAAATACAAATCAACTTGATTATGAGTGATAGCATTTATTCTTCGAATTCCAGATGAGATTGCTTTATCATGCTTAATTTTGAATTTATTAATTTTACCTGTACTTGAAACATGGGTTCCTCCACATAATTCTTTAGAAAAATCGCCCATGGTAACTACCCTTACTTGATCTCCATATTTTTCACCAAACAATGCAGTAGCGCCCTCTTTTTTTGCCTCTTCCAAACTTTTGACACTTGTTTCAACTGTGATATCTTCACCTATTTTCTGGTTTACAATTAACTCGATAGCTTCTAATTCCTTTGAAGAAATTTTATTTGGATGGGTAATATCAAACCTTAAATATTCTGGATGAACTAAAGATCCTGCCTGATTTACATGGCTACCTAAAACATCTTTTAATGACTGATGAAGTAAGTGGGTTGCTGTATGATTCACTTTAATATTATTTCTTCTATCAACGTCTATCATGCAATCTACAGAAAGATTGTCACCGATAGCGCCATTTGTTAGTGAGCATATATGTAAAACATAATCTCCATTTTTTTGGGTATCATTGACTCTAGCTGAGAAGTCATCATTCCTAATTATACCTGTATCGCCAATTTGACCTCCAGACTCCGAATAAAAAGGTGTATTTTCTAGAATAATTATTATGTCATCTCCGCTTTCAGCGTGATTTATAATTTTTGAAGCAATACTTTCATTTTCATAACCAACAAAAATCGAATGGCTGCTTTTAGTTTCTAAGTTCCATTTTAAATCAAGATTATCCATTTCAAATTTTTGACCAGATTTAGCTAACTCTTTTTGATTTTTCATTTCAACATCAAAACCATCTATATCAACGGTCATCTTTCTTTCTTCAGCCATAAGCTGAGTTAAATCAAGTGGAAATCCGTAAGTATCATATAGCTTAAATGCATCTTTTCCATGTATTTCTGATCCAGATGTACTGCTTACAATTTTTTCAAATTGAACAACTCCATTTTCTAGCGTTCTTAAAAATGATTGCTCTTCGGCAAGAATAGTTTGTTCTATGTATTTTTGCTTTTCTTTAAGCTCTGGGTAATGAGAAGACATTGTTGAAACTACTGAATCAACTAACTTGAATAAAATGGGTTCTTTAATTTCTAAATTCATAGCAAATTTTGATCCTCTTCTCAAAACTCTTCTAACTACATAACCTCTACCATCATTTGACGGAATAACTCCATCAGCAATTGCAAATGATAGCATTCTTATGTGATCACAAATAACATTATATGAAACCTCAAAATCTTTATATTTTGTATTAGAAAAATTTTCTAAATCTTCAATCGTTTTTGCAAATAAGTCAGTTTTATAATTTGAGTCTTTGTTTTGTAACACTGAGCAAATTCTTTCAAGTCCAGCTCCAGTATCTACGTGCTTTTTTGGTAAATCTTCCATCGTTCCATCTTTTAGACGATTGAATTGAATAAAAACAAGGTTCCATAATTCCCAATATTCAGGAGAATTGTTCACCATTTCAGCTTTTTGATTATTAGGTGAGCTTCCAACATAGTAGTGAATCTCAGAACATGGACCGCAGGGCCCTGTTTCAGCCATTTCCCAAAAATTGTCTTTAGCTCCAGAACGTATAATTCGATTTGGATCTATGTCAGTCTTATTTTTCCATAAATCAAAAGCTTCATCATCCTCTTCAAAAACAGTAACCCACAATCTTGATTTATCTAACTTCCAAACTTCTGTAAGCAATTCCCAAGACCATTCTATAGCTTCTTTTTTATAATAATCACCAAATGACCAATTACCAAGCATCTCAAAAAAAGTATGATGAAATCCATCTCTTCCCACTTCTTCTAAATCATTATGCTTTCCGCTAACTCTAATACATTTTTGACTATTAGCCACTCTTAAACTTTGAGGTTTTTCAGTATTTAGAAAAATAGCTTTAAACTGATTCATTCCAGCGTTTGTGAACAACAAAGATTTATCTCCAACAGGAAGAACCGGTGCGCTAGAAAATCTTACATGGCTTTTGCTCTCAAAAAAGCTGATAAATGATTCTCTAATTTTTGAACTTTTCATTGATAAAATTGTTTCATATGAATCTAAACAAATAATATATTCAATGGATGAGAAATAATCTATTAGTAACTATTTTATTTTTAACTTCCTGTTCTTTTATTCTATCTCAAGATTTAACTATTAAAAATTTAAAAATTGAATCAAAAAATAATGGAACTGTTATTCAATTAGATTCAAATAAAAAAATTAATCTTGAAAATGTTACTGCTTGGTATTCATCCGAATGGTTTTATATGACCATATATGCAGCCAATGCAGATAGTCTATCATTGGTAAATTATAAAAATGATTCTTTAAAAAGCATTGAGGTATCTAATAGTGATGAATCCGCTCAAATTGCTCTTCAATTATTTTCAAATATCGAGTCATTTGAAATAAATTCTCCAAAGAGAAAAACTTTACAATTTTTTTTAAGAAATAGTCAAACAATTGCTAAAAACAGTATTTCTAATCTCAATAATAATGTTGACTTTGAAGAAGAGGAAAACGTTTCTGAAGAGGAAGTAATTATTTATGAAAAAGAACAACCAAGAAATTCTAATAATAAGCTTATTGTTCTTGCAGGATTAGTAGTTTCTGCAGTTGATATTACAAATTCTACATCTTTTGCAGTTGGTGCATTAATAGCGATTATAGCAAACTTTCTTTAATTCAAAGCTTTGAAAATTTATCAGTGTATTCAAGCAGTTTATTCTTAATACCTTCTTCATAAATTGAATGCCCAGCATCAGGTATAATATGTAAATCCGCTTCCGGCCATGCCTTATGTAAATCCCAAGCTTGTACGACAGGACAAATTATATCGTATCTACCATGAACTATAACTGCAGGAATATGTCTTATTTTATCAATATTATCTATTAAATAATTTTCAGAAGGAAACCAACAATCATTCATAAAATAATGGCATTCAATTCTGGCAAAAGCTTCGGCAAATTTTGCATCACCAAAATCTGATATAAAATCATCATCGAGAATGAGTCGCACAGAACTTCCCTCCCATGTGCTCCAAGCTTTTGCTGCTTCAATTTTCTTGTTCTGATCATCTCCAGTCAAAATTTCATAATATGCATTTAGCAAGTTATCTCTTTTATTCTCCGGAATTGGAGCTAAATAAGATTCCCACTTATCTGGAAAGATGTTGCTTGCTCCGTATTGATAAAACCAATCAATTTCTTTCTTACGAACTAAAAAAATACCTCTCAAAATCAAACCTTTGCATGCATTTGGATGTTTTTGACTATAAGCCAGAGATAATGTACTACCCCAACTTCCACCAAAAACTACCCACTGATCTATTTGTAAATGATTTCTAATTTTTTCAATATCAGATACTAAGTCCCATGTTGTATTTTCTTTAAGCTCTGCAAATGGCGTACTTTGACCACATCCTCTCTGATCAAACATAATTATTCTCCATTCACCTGGATCAAAATATTGTCTGTAAGTAGAACTAATTCCACCTCCAGGTCCACCATGAAGAAATATAACTGGTTTTCCATTCTTATTTCCTGATTCTTCAACAAAAATTGTATGCAACTCAGATACTTTTAAATTGAAAGAATTAAAAACTTTTGCTTTGGGATGTAATTCCATTTTTTAATTTAATAAAAAAAAATTTTTAATATGAATAAAGTTCTTGATGAATATTCTAAAATGCGTAATTTTACCTCGATTTTACTGTTATGAAAATTGGAATTTTAAAAGAACAAAAATCTAAAGAAAAAAGAGTGGCAATCGTGCCATCTACTGTTTCTGCATTATCTAAAAAAGGATATGAATTTTTTGTTGTATCTGATTCAGGAGCATTGTCAAACTATTCTGATAATGACTACAAAGAGGCAGGAGCTAAAATTGTAAGTCAAAATGATGTTTTTAATTGTGATATCATTTGTAAAGTAAACGCTCCAACTGATGAAGAAGTTTCACTTCTAAAATCTGGTACACTATTTATTTCTCTTTTACAAACAATTAAAGAAATTGATTGTGTTAAAAAATTAGCTAATAAAAAAGCGTCTGCATTCTCTTTAAATTTGCTTCCAAGAACTACTTTGGCACAAAAAATGGATGTGCTTAGTTCTCAAGCTAACATTGCAGGTTATAAAGCAGTTTTAATTGGTTCAAATCATATTGGAAAATATATGCCACTTCTAATGACTGCTGCTGGAACAATTTCTCCCTCAAGAACTTTGGTAATAGGTGCTGGTGTTGCTGGATTACAAGCTATTGCAACTGCTAAAAGATTGGGAGCTCAAGTTGAAGCATTTGATGTAAGACCGGAAGTAAAAGAGCAGGTTGAAAGCTTAGGTGCAAAATTTATTGAAGTTGATAGTAATTCAGATGATGGTGTTGGTTCTGGAGGTTATGCATCGGAAACCAGCGAAGAATATAAAGCAAAACAACAAGAATTAATGAAAGAAAGAGTTAGTAAGTCAGATATAGTTATTACTACTGCCTTAATTCCTAACAGACCTGCTCCAATGTTGATACCAAAAAGCATGGTAGAATCTATGAAACCAGGTTCGGTTATTATGGATTTAGCTTCTGAAAATGGTGGTAACTGTGAATTGACTCAAGAAAACGAAATTGTCAATCATAATGGCGTATTAATTGATGGTAATTCAAACTTACCAAGCACTATGGCTTATCACTCTAGCCAACTTTTCTCAAAAAATATTGAGGCTATTATTGATCACTGTCATTCAGAAGAAGGATTTGTACTTGATAAAGAAGATGAAATTATCGATGGAATGTTATTTATTGAAAATGGCGAAGTTCGACATCAACCAACTAAGGAGTCAATGTAATGCAAATCGATATCGTTAGCTTAATTACAATTTTCATACTTGCAGTATTTGTTGGAAATGAAATTATTAACAAAGTTCCACCTACATTACATACACCATTAATGTCTGGTTCAAATGCTATTTCGGGGATTGCTATTGTTGGTGCAATTCTTGCAATATTGGTAGATGCAGGAGATGCAAGTAAATATATTGGCTTAGCTGCTTTAATTTGTGCAACTATAAACGTAGTTGGTGGTTTTCTTGTTACAGATAGAATGTTAAAAATGTTTAAAAAGAAGTAAAAATGGAACCTATTCAAATAACAAATATTCTTTATTTAGTATCTGCAGTAGCATTTATTTTAGGTATTAAAAGATTATCGCACCCAAAGACTGCTAGAAGTGGAAATCTATTATCTTCACTTGGTATGTTAATTGCTATTATAGCCACCTTGACATATCCAGGAAAAGAATTTGATTTCGTATTGATACTTACCGGAGTTGGTATTGGGGCAGTTATTGGATTAATTTTTGCAACTAGAGTTCAAATGACTGAAATGCCTCAAATGGTTGCTATTTTTAATGGTCTTGGCGGAGCAGCATCTGCTTTTGTTGCATCTTCAGAATTTTTATCATCTCCAAACAGTCCATTCATTATTGTTTGTTTGAGTGTTTTTATTGGATCTTTGACTTTTACTGGTAGTTTTGTTGCATTTGGAAAACTTCAAGGATTTATTTCAGGAAGGGCTATTACATTTAAAGGCCAACAGGCTATTAATGCTGTTATTGCTATTCTTTCAGTTTCTTTAATATTAGCTCCTGGTTTGTTTTTTGATTCATCAATTTATAGTGGATATTTAAATGCATTTTTTGTGGTAGTTATTCTTGCACTGATACTTGGAGTGGGTCTTACTATCCCAATTGGCGGTGCAGATATGCCAGTTGTGATTTCACTTTTGAACTCATATTCAGGAATTGCTGCAGCAGCCACAGGATTTTTAATCGGTAACAATGCCCTTATTATTAGCGGATCTCTTGTAGGAGCTTCAGGATTAATTTTAACAAATATTATGTGTAAAGGAATGAATCGTTCTCTTGCTAACGTAATATTTGGTGCAGTTGGAGCTGAATCCGACAGTGGAAGCACAGATGGAAAAGAAATGAATATTAAAAGCTATTCAACAACTGAAGCAGCTATGATCTTAGATGCCGCAGAAAAAATTATTATTGTTCCAGGGTATGGACTTGCAGTTGCTCAAGCACAGCATGTTGCAAGAGAAGTAGCAGAATCTCTTGAAGCGATGGGTAAAACTGTTTTGTATGCGATTCATCCAGTTGCTGGAAGAATGCCTGGTCACATGAATGTTCTACTTGCTGAGGCAAATGTTTCTTATGATGTTTTAAAAGATTTGGATGAAATTAATCCAGAATTTGAGGATTGTGATGTTGCACTTATCCTTGGTGCAAATGATGTAGTAAATCCTGCAGCTAGACACGATAAATCTAGTCCAATTTATGGTATGCCTATTTTAAATGTAGACAAATCAAGAACTGTAATTATTAACAAAAGAAGTATGAATCCTGGTTTTGCTGGAGTTCAAAATGAATTATTTGGCTATGATAATTCTATTATGGTTTTTGGTGATGCAAAAGACATGCTAAATGATTTACTTAAAGAAGTAAAAGAATTATAAACTTCTTTTATTTTTTTTTCTATATTAAATCATGTCAAAATTAACTCTCTATGATATCGCAAATGAATTTGAAAAATCTTTAGATAACTTATTAGATCATGATAATTCAGACTTAATCAAGGAAATAGAATCAATTGAGGGTGAATTCAAATCAAAATCAACTAACGTAGCTAAATATATTAGAAATCTTGAACATTTGGCTATCGGTATTAAAGAAGTTGAAAAAAATCAAAAAGATCGTAGAGCTTCTTTGGAAAAGAAAATTTCAAGATTAAAGGATTATCTTAGAATTAATTTTGAAAAAACAAATACTGAAAAGATTGAAGGTGATGATATAATTATTTCAATGTATAAAAATCCTGTAAAAGTAAATATTGTCGATGAAGAAAAAATACCTGAAGAATTCTTTCAGAAAAAAGAAACTAAATTATTAAATAAAGATAAAATAAAAGAATCACTAAAAAATGGTGAAGATATTCCTGGGTGTGAACTAATTCAGGAAAAGAGAATTAATATTAAATAAATCATAATGAAATTTTTAGCAAAATATAGGATGTATTTTTTAAGAATTTCTATTTTACTTCTAATAGTTTTATCCATTCAAGATAATGACTTCAGAGCCTATACTCTTGAATTAACCACTATCGAATCTCTACAAATGAGTATTTTAGGCTTTATACTAGTTGTTTTTGGTTCATTCGGAAGAATTTGGGCTTCACTATACATTGAAGGAAACAAAACAAAAAATTTGATTACTAATGGACCCTTTTCAATGGTAAGAAATCCATTATATTTTTTTAGCTTAATAATGTTGCTTGGTTTTAGTTTAGCGCTAAAAGCTATTTATCTTCCTTTAGCTCTGCTTATAATCTTTATTGTATTTCATATTCCAACAATTGCTAACGAAGAAATAAAACTTAGAAATAATCATGGAGAAAAATTTGAATATTACATGAAATCCACTCCGAGATTAATTCCAAATATCTTTAAATACAAGAAACCTGAAATAGGCGAAAAAGTATTAGTAAAAATTAGTAGAATCAATGGTGTATTGATTGAAGTAATAGGGTATTTATTTCTATATACTCTTATCGATATAATATATTTTATTTTAGATTAATTCTTTTTCGCGAAGCATATTTATTAGATCTTCGCTTTTATATTCTACATTAAAAATTTTATAAGTGTCATTTTCTTTTAAATGAAATAAAGTTTGACTACCTACCTCTAACCCATAGTAGCGTTCAAGAATATACCTATAAAATGAAAGTTGTAAGGAGTAGTGATTGAAATTACAGTCATCTAAATGTTGAGATGATGGAAGTATTCCTTTTTTCTTCCTGAATGAATTCTTATCAATTCTCTTATTGGTTTTCCAGTCTACTAAATGATACATGTTTTGATCACTGTTATATACAAGCAAATCAATCGTTCCTGCTATGCCTAACTCTTTAGAATAAACAACAACTTCCGAGAAAAAGGTATTATGCTCATTTTTTTGTTTTTCTTTTAACCATCTAACACCTGTAATTGACATTTTGTGCTTAGGAGTAACATTTTCCTTAATAAACATTTCTAACTCATTATGAACTATTGTTCCTCTTTCAGCTCCTTTGCCCCACTCTTTAAGAACTTCACTAATAGTTTTTCCGCTATACTTTGGATTCGTATTAATTAACTTAGTAGCTACTTTTTCTTGATCAAATTTTTCAAAGAAAAAATGGATAAACTCAGTTACACTTGAAAACTTAAAATCAGGACTATCATCTAAAATATATTTATGATTTTCTTGATCTAAAGTAATATCGTTTTTAAACAATTCGTTCATTATTATCCTTCATGTAAGATATCTTTGCTATTAGAAGCTCTAAGCTTATTAACGCGTCTTCGAGTAATTCTTCTTTGATAAAAACCAAGTGACCAACCAATTAGCAATAGAATCGGAATTATTGCACGCATGGGATTATCAGAAAACAATGAAAAATACAGAAGAAGTAATGCAGTAATCAATTGAATAGAAAACTGAATTGAATTAATTACTTTTAGTTTATTCATTATGCACCAAGCAAATCAAGTACAAGTCTTATTACTTGACCTGAAGCACTATTTTTTTGAATATAACTTCTATTTTCAACATGATATGAAGTACCTGCAACATCAAAGTGAGCCCATGGTATATCTTTTCCAACAAAAGCTTTCAAAAATGCTGCCCCAGCAATAGTACCTGCCTGTCCAGGAGACCCTAAATTTTTAACATCTGCAACATCAGATTTTACTTGATCACAATACTCCTCCCATAGAGGTAATTGCCATACATGTTCACCGGTGTTATCAGAAGAAACTTTAATATTTTCTACCAAAGTATCATTATTACTCATTAAACCAGTGGCAATATGTCCGAGAGTCACAACAACAGCACCAGTAAGTGTGGCAAAATCTAACATATATTCAGGATCATATTGCTTACTTGCATAAGCTAAAGCATCAGCAAGAATTAGTCTACCTTCAGCATCTGTGTTTAAAACTTCAATTGTTTTACCATTGTATGCAGTTAAAATATCTCCAGGCTTATAAGCTGATCCTCCAAGCATGTTATGTGTTGAAGGGACAATAGCTACCACATTGATATCAGGTTGTAATTCAGCTATTGCATTCATAACACCAAAAACGACCGCTGAACCACACATATCAAATTTCATTTGATCCATGTTAAGACCAGGTTTTAAAGAAACTCCACCTGTATCAAAAGTTAAACCTTTACCAACAAGAAGTACTGGTTTTTCACTTTTCTTTCCTCCAAAATATTCCATAATTATAAATTTAGGTGGTTCATTAGTTCCTTGAGCTACTCCTGCGAAAGAACCCATACCCATTTTGGTAAATTCTTCTCTATCAAAAACAGTAACTTTCATTTTACCTTTTTTACCAACTTCTTTAGCGAAATTTGCTAATCTAGATGGAGTAGTAACATTCCCAGGATGATTACCAAGATCTCTAGAGTCACATACAGCGCTAGCAATAATTGCACCTTTTTTTGCTGCATCTTGATTACAAGCATCAACCATTGTAATACTTTGTAAATGGTATTTACCTCTCTCGTCAGTGAAATAATCTAAAAATCGATAACTAGAAAGAATTAAACCTTCAGCAAATGCTTGACAAAAATAATCACCTTCGTTTGAAACAGGACATTCAACAGCAATATCACTATACTTATGCTGCAATGCATAACCTACAACTTCTCCTGCAGCTCTTCTAAAATTTTCTGGTGTTTTTTCTGAAGAGTCTCCTAGGCCGTAGTAAACAATTCTTGAATTATTATCGATTTCAAATACAAGTTCCCCAACTTTTCCTGTTTTATTTTGAGATTTAAATAATTTTGCTAAATCTTTGTCCATACCATCTGAAAATGTTGGTACTGCTACCATTCCATAATTTTCATCAATTAAATCCTTATGATTTTTTAAAAACTTTAAATTCTTTATATGTGCCATTTTTTTCCCTTTACAAACTCAAGTTATGTTTAAAACTCACTAGCTTACCATTTTCATCTTTAATGACTGCAACAAATGTTATATCAGCCGTGCATGCCAGTCTTTTTCCGTGATCTTTACTTTCTGCAAATGCTTTAACTTGAACTTTTACAGATGTGTTTCCTGCTCCAATAATTGTTGATTTGCATTTTACCCAATCGCCAAGATATACAGGTTCTTTAAATTCAACTTTGTCTAAAGCTCTAGTTACTGAACCCCAGGCATCAGTCTCTTCAAGAAATTCAGATGCTGCTTTTGCTGCAGCTAGGTCAAGCCATGATAGCATATATCCACCAAAGAGAGTACCTGCAGTGTTAATATGAGTAGGTTGTACTAGTTCTGAAAATTCTGAAACTTTATTCACGAGGATAATTTATAAAAAATTGTGACTTTTCAGTACTTTATTTCAAAAAAATTTAAAACTGTTCTTCTTCAGTAGATCCATCCATCGCACTTGTTGATGGATCTCCGACTATACAGTTATTTACTTCATCAAAATAACCAGTACCAACCTCTTGTTGATGTGCAGAAAAAGTATATCCTTTATCATGATCTGCAAATTCTTTTTCTTGTAATTCAACATATGCGGTCATTCCAGTTTTAACATAATTTTTAGTGAGGTCAAACATGCCATGCCACATTGAGTGAATTCCTGCAAGCGTAATAAATTGGAATTTATATCCCATAGCTCCTAATTCTCTTTGAAATTTTGCAATAGTTGCATCATCAAGATTTTTTCTCCAATTAAATGAAGGAGAACAATTATAAGCTAACATTAATTCAGGATGATCTTTTTTAATTGACTCAGCAAAAAGCTTAGCTTCTTCTAAATTTGGTTTACCAGTTTCACACCATAATAAATCAGAATATGGTGCATAAGAAAGACCTCTTGAAATAGCTTGTTTAATTCCTGATTTAACTCTGTAAAAACCTTCTGAAGTTCTTTCACCTGTAACAAACTCAGCGTCTCTTTCATCAATATCTGAAGTTAGCAAATCTGCAGCATTTGCATCTGTTCTTGCTACCAACAATGTTGGCACATTAGAGACATCTGCTGCTAGTCTTGCTGCAACTAATTTATTGATTGCTTCTTGTGTAGGAACAAGTACTTTTCCGCCCATGTGACCACATTTTTTCACACTAGCCAACTGATCTTCAAAATGTACTCCAGCTGCACCTGCCTTTATCATGGCTTTCATTAATTCAAATGCATTTAATACACCACCAAATCCAGCTTCAGCATCAGCTACAATTGGAGTGAAAAAATCAAATTTTGGCTCTCCATTAGAGCTCATCCATTCTATTTGGTCAGCTCTTTTAAATGAACTATTAATTCTTTTTACAAGAGATGGAACAGAATCTACTGGATAAAGAGATTGATCTGGATACATTGCTTCAGCACTGTTATTATCAGCAGCTACCTGCCAACCAGATACATAAATTGCTTTGGCACCTGCCTTAACGCCCTGAACTGCCTGTCCTCCAGTTAGAGTACCTAGACAATGCACATAGTCTTCATTATGAAGCATATTCCAAAGCTTCTCAGCGCCAATTCTTGCAAGTGTGTATTCAGGCTGAAGCGACCCTCTTAGCTTAACAACTTCTTCAGCTGAGTAAGGTCTTTTGACATAAGCCCATCTTTCATTCATTTCCCAGTCATTTTTTAGTTCTAATACTTGTTCATTTAAATTCATTATAGTTCCTCATACGCTTTTGTAGTTAAAAATTCTTCAACATTTTCAGATAAAGTTATTTGTTCAAAAATTGATTTTGATAGATTATATTTACCATTTTCAAAAATTTCAATTCCAACCTCATTTTTGATATTTAAAAGTTCTTCATGTAAATAAGTTCTAAACAATTTTTCATCGACAATTTTTCCATTATCTAATTTATTTCTATGTTTAATCCATTGCCATATTGAAGTTCTAGATATCTCAGCTGTAGCTGCATCTTCCATTAATCCATAAATAGCAACGCAACCTAATCCAGATATCCAAGCTTCAATATATTTAAGTGAAATTCTGATGTTAGACCTAAGACATTCTTCTGAACTTACACCATTGCAACCTTCTAAGAGCTGTTTAGCCGTAATTTCTTCTGAAGAATGAAAATCTAATTGATTTGTTTGGAAAGTACTAAACTTATCCTTATAAATTTCATTTACATAATCTGCTAAACCAGGATGAGCAATCCATGTACCATCATGACCATTATTTATTTCAAATAATTTATCATCTCTGACTTTTTGTAAAATTTGTCTATTTTCATCATGATTTTTGGAAGGAACAAAAGCTGCCATTCCTCCCATTGCGAATGCACCTCTTTTATGACAAGTTTGTACAAGCAATGTTGAATAGCTTGTTAAAAATGGTTGATTCATAGTAATAATATTTCTGTCAGGTAATAATTTATCAGGTAAAGATTGTAAGGTTTTAATAAAACTAAAAATATAATCCCATCTTCCACAATTTAAACCTACAATATGGTCTTTGAGATAATATAGAATTTCATCCATTTGAAATACTGCTGGAAGAGTTTCAATAAGACATGTCACCCTAACTGTTCCTCTGCTTAATTTTAATTCATCCTCACAAAATGAAATGATATCGCTCCAAATTTTAGCTTCATGATATGATTGTAATTTTGGAATATAAAAATATGGACCTG
>Ga0114933_10001816_pt1 | contig 23127 bp, 22 predicted proteins | sample 4SBtaG_FD_89691 | JGI IMG/M metagenome (GOLD analysis project Ga0114933, IMG submission 89691) | Deep subsurface microbial communities from Kolumbo volcano to uncover new lineages of life (NeLLi) - 4SBTROV12_W25 metaG | ecosystem: Environmental > Aquatic > Marine > Volcanic | place: Kolumbo... | reverse complement strand
GGGCGGGACTTGCACCCGCTGGAGAAGCGCAGCGTGACAGGGTCCCCACCCACACCAAGGGCAACGGGAGCTGGGGACCTTGATCGTCGCGGCGCACCATGGTTTGAGGATAAGGTGCCCGGCCGGAGGAGCAATGACCGCCATCTTCCTGGGCTTGCTCGGCTGCAACAGCGTGAGCGGCCAGATCGATGCCTTCAAGATCAACATCAACACCGCTGTCTACATCGAAGACGACGAGGCCTACGGGAGCGACGGCGCGATCCAGATCCTGCTCGCCACCCACGGCATGGACTGCGCCGAGTGGTACGACTTCGAGGACGACTTCTGGGACGAGATCCAGGCCCTGGACCTCGAGGACGCCGAGGACGAGTGGAAGGCGTCCTTGCCCGAGGACTGGTGGCTCTTCAACGTCATCATGCGCGTCGATGACATCGACGAGAAGCAGCGCGGCTTCGAGTACACCGGCGTGGACTGGGACGAGCCCCTGACCGACGACGACGAGGCCCGCGTGCTCGTCGCGCACTACGACGACTACCCGGACGCCGACGACATCTTCGACGACATCGCCGACAATTACAGCTCGGACGAGGGCATCCTCCAGGTCACCGGCCACTCCCCCGGCGAGTCGATCAAGGGCAACTTCCAGACGACCATCAAGGACATCGACGGGGACACCGAGGGCGAGGTGACGATCCGCTTCAACGCGGACCGCTGCGACGACCTGGAGAAGTTCTACTACTGATCAGGCGTCGCTCCACTCGGCCTCGCGCCGGTAGATGGTGCGGGCCGTGATGCCCAACAGAGAGGCGGTGAGCGTCTTGTCGCCGCTGGTGTGGCGAAGGGTCTCCTCGATCATGCGCCGCTCGACGTGCTTGAGCGGCGTGCCGACCGGGAAGCTCAGGACCTGGCGGCCCCCCTGCCCCTGCCGCACGGGCGGAGGCAGCTGGTCGACCTGGACGATGTCGCCGCGGGACAGCACGACCGCACGCTCGATGGCGTTCTCGAGCTCGCGCACGTTGCCCGGCCATCGGTAGCCGGCGAGCGCATCGAGGGCGTCGGCGCTGAGCGCCTGCACCGGCTTGCGGTTCTTGGTCGCGTACCGGGTCAGGAAGTGGGCGGCCAACAGCGGCACGTCCTCGGGCCGCTCGGCCAGACTCGGCACCCGAAGCTGAATGACGTTGAGCCGGTAGTAGAGGTCCTCGCGGAAGCGGCCCTCGCGCACCTCGGTCTCGATGGGGCGATTCGTCGCGGCGACGACGCGCACATCGGACTTCAGGGTCTTCGTGCCGCCGACGCGCTCGTACTCGCCCTCCTGGAGCACGCGCAGCAGCTTGACCTGGACGCTGGCGGGGACCTCGGTGATCTCGTCGAGGAAGAGCGTGCCCCCGCGAGCCAGGTCGAAGCGGCCCTCCTTGCGCCCGGTGGCCCCGGTGAAGGCACCGGCCTCGTGGCCGAAGAGCTCGGACTCCAAGAGCGTCTCCGGGATGGCCGCGCAGTTCACGGTGACCATGCGGTGTCGCCGTCGGGTGGAGCGCTCGTGCAGGGCCCGAGCGAGCAGGCTCTTGCCGGTGCCGGACTCGCCGACGAGGAGCACGCTGGCGTCGCTGGGGGCGACCTGATCCACCTCCTCCATCAGCTGCCGCAGCGCGGGTGAGCTGCCGATGATGTGGGTGGCGGCGCCCTCGGCCAGCTGCTCCTTCAAGCGGCCGATCTCCAAGATGAGGCCTCGCTTCTCGAGGGCCTTCTTGATCGAGCCGACCAGCTCGATCCGCCTCAGGGGCTTGGTCACAAAGTCGTAGGCGCCCTCCTTCATGGCCTCGACGGCGACCTCGACGGTGCCGTAGGCGGTCATGACGAGGACCTCGACGTCCGGGGCGACGGCCTTGACCGCTCTCAACAGCTCGAGGCCGGTCATCCCCGGCATCTTGAAGTCGGTCACCACCACGTCGGCGCCCTGCTCACGCAGGAGCTCCAAGCCGGTGCGGCCGTCCGGTGCCTGGAGCACGGACCAGCCCTCGCGGCGGAGTATTCGTTCGAGAGTGACGCGGTTGGCTTCTTCGTCGTCGACGACAAGGATCTTCGGCATGAAGACAACGTGACGCCGTCACGTCACCCTGTCAATCAGATTGACAAATTGTCGCGATCGAAGACTCTATCCGAGCGTGATCTCCGCCGTGATGTCGTCCAAGGCCGACAGGTAGAGCGGCGCCGCCTTGTGCGACGCGGCGGGCTCGAGCACGCTGGCGACCGCCTTGAGCAGATCGCGACGGCTGATCTGTCCGACGAGGATGTTCTCGCCTCGAACGACCGGCACACGCCGGAAGGGGCTGGTCGCGAACATGTGCGCGACGGTCACGACGTTCGTGTCCTCCTTCACGCTGACAGGGTCGCGGGTCATCACCTGGCCGACGCGCGGCGAGGGCACGCCGTCGTGGTAGGCGCGCATGGCGGCGCGGATGCAGTCCTTCTCGGAGAGCACGCCGACCAGCCGGCGCTTGTCGTCGATCACAGGGGCGCCGCTGATGTTTCGGGCCAAGAGCTTCTTGACTGCGTCGTAGACGAACTCGTCTTCGTTCAAGCAGGTCAGCTTCGTCGTCATGACGTCGCGTGCGCGGGGGATTCGGTCGCCTCGGAGCATCTTGCCACCTCGATTAAGGGCGTAAGAAGCCAGTATCCGAGGATGTCAACCCAACGTCAAGGGCGATCGTCAGCTGCCTGCGGGCTGCCCTGCGTTTCCGAGGTGGCCGTAGGCGTCCTCTTCCTCGTACCCCGTGCGGTAGCCGGTGTACTCGCGGTCGGTTCCGCAGGTGATGTCCAGGTCGAGCTCGCACTCCGTGCCGGAACACTCGGCGAAGTCCCGCTCGTTGTCGACGGGCCGGATCGTGCCACCGGCGTCGCGCACGAGGTACTGCGAGCTGGGGATCTGCCCCTTCTCTCCGATCTCGGTGATCTCCGCGGACCACGCGTCCGTCTCGGTGTAGCCGCTGACGGTGTGGGTCGTGGTGGTCCAGAGGCCGCTGATCGTGTCCCCGTCCTTGCGCAGGGTCACGGACGTGGTCAGGGTGACGTCGATGTCCGCGGCGTAGTCGTACCCGTCCCTGTGGGTCTGCGTGATCGTCGTGACCTCGTTCCCTTCCCACTCGAAGTTCCAGCCGCCGCCTTCGCCGAGCTCGCCCGGGTAGGCCCGGCTCGCGCGCAGCATCGTGGCCTCCCGCTTGCTGTGGCGGGTGATCTGGATGAGCTGCAGGGCGTCGGACTGCTCGGTGTCCTGGTCGGCCTCGAAGGGGGCCGTGGACTCGTCGTCCTCGTCCTGGACGAAGCCGTCCGTGAAGTTGTGGGAGATGCTCTCCGAGCACTCGGGGTCCGGGGTCGGGGCGATCACAATCGCCCAGATCCCGTCGATGTCCTTGGAGCCTGCGCAGGCAAGAAGAAGGGGGAACACGGCGCCTCCGCCGGGGACTATAGCCGCAGGCTCACGGCGAGTCCGTCGCCCACCGGCAGGACCACCGTGTGGGCGCGTGCATCCTCGCCTGCCCGCCGCATGTACGCCTGCAGCGCCTCGGTCGAGGGGTCGGTCGCCGCATGAGCGACCTTGCCGCCCCAAAGCACGTTGTCGGCGAGGACCAGGCCGCCCGACCGGACCCGCTCCATCGCCAGCTCCCAGGCCCGGGGGTAGCCCACCTTGTTGATGTCGATGAGCACGACATCGTAGGGGCCCGCGTCCGCCTCGAAGTGGGCCAGCGCGTCCCCCATGAGGTAGCGCACCCTAGCCTTCCAGGGGTGGCCCGCCCAGATGCGGTCGTGGTCGTCGAGCTCGTGCTGGTCGTGCTCGGTGCAGACCACCTCGCAGCCGGCGCGCGCGAAGAAGAAGGCCGAGTAGCCGAAGCCGCTCCCCAGCTCGAAGACCCGCTTCGCACCCACGGAGCGCGCGAGCAGCTCGACGACCTGGCCCGGGTGCCGGCCGATCAGCGGGAAGCCGCGCTCCTCGGCCCGCTCCTCCAGAGCCTGCAGCAAGGGGTCACGCTCGCCGGCCAGGGCCTCGAGGTGATCCCGGATGAGGGGGTGGACGATGTCGACGCGCGCGTCGGAGGGGTGCGACATGAATCACCGAACAAGGAAGCCCGCGACCAGGGAGATGCCCCGCTGGCCCCGCGCATGTTGAAAGTCCCAGCCCCGGGTCTCTTCGAAGGCCTCGAAGCCCAGGCTCTCGTCGTCGTGGAGCTCCGCCCAGCCTCGCAGCTCGACCGTCAGCGCGAAGCGTCGGTTGACGAAGTGGGTCAGCTCCAGTCCGACCAGACCCCCCGGTCCCGCCGAGCGCCGATCGCCGTTGAGACCCCCGACATCGAGGCGCCAGTAGTTGCTGACGAGGCCCCCGGAGAAGTTGACCGCGACAAAGGTCGGCGGCTGGAGGAAGCTGGCGCGACCTCCCAGGTAGAGCCGCATCGCGCGGCTCTGGATCAGCGCGTCATCGTCCGCGGGATCCTCCCAGCCGAGGTACTGCCAGCGGGTCCCGAGGGTGCCGGTGAAGGCCCAGCGCCGCGTCAGGATGTAGGCGAAGCCGGCCTCCCAGCCGAGATGCAGCTGGCTGTCGCCCTTGCCGTCGTAAGTCTCCGTGATAGACGGGCTGGCCATCAGGGGCACCTCGACCCTGACCCCCATCTCAAGGTCCCGGATGGACTCTTGAGCCAAGGCCGGTCCCACAAGCGCCGACAAGTGCGCGAAGATCATCACGCGGAATCTCTACCTCGTCCATGCTGCTGCTGCTCCTGTCCATCTCCGCCGCCGACGCGAAGGGCCGTGCCCTCGACGTCGATGTTGCGTCGGTTCGCCACGGCGACGACCTGGCGGCGTGGGAGCGCGTGGACTCGAGCGACGCCGACGATCTCGAAAGCTTCATCGTCGCCTTCCCCAACAGCAAGCTCTCCGAGCTGGCCTGGCAGAAGCTGGACGAGATGGGCGCAGACGGCCCCGACCTCGCCAAGCAGGAGGCGCTCCGTCGCCAGGACGCCCTCGCCCGCCAGCAGGTCGCTCTGAACGCCTCGATCTCCCGGCCGGTCGAGACCCTGTCGGTCGGCGACCAGGCCCCGGCCTATGTCGAGCCCACCAAGACGCGCGTCGTGCGTCCCCAGGTCGAGATGGGCTGGACCGGCAGCCTCGGCACCGCCGGCATGTACCTGAACGCCGGCGTCGGCGGAGATCACCTCGGCGTGGCCTTCCGCGGAACCGCCGGCCTCGAAGGCGCAGAGCTCGGACTCGCAGCGCGCGGCACCTTGAGCCCCGACGGCCTGTCCCCCTACGCCGAGGTCTTCGGCGTCGTTCGCGATCCGGCCCTCGGCGCGGCTGTCGGCGTCCGCCAGCCCTTGCAGCACGGCTTCGCACTGACCCTCGCCGTCGAGACGATGGCGATCGGCCAGGAGCCCCAGCCCACCGTTCGCTTCGGCGCGGGCAAGGTCTTTTGAGCAGCTGGGAGCTGGTCCTCGACGGACCGGGCAAGAACGCGCTCTCGACGCGCATGCTGACCTCGATGCTCGAGCGCCTGGACGCCCACGCCGGACAGCCCTTGCTGCTGCGTGGCGAGAACGGAGCGCTCTCGGCCGGGGTCGACCTGAAGGAGATCGCGGCCAAGTCCGAGGCGGAGATGCCGGCCTACCTCGAGCTCCTCGACGAGGTCGCCCGCCGGCTCTTCGAGTGGCCCGCGCCGACGGTCGCCGTCATCGACGGACACGCCATCGCCGGCGGTAGCGTCTTCGCGCTCTGCTGCGACCAGCGCATCGCCGAGGACAACCCGAAGATCCGCATCGGCCTCACCGAGGTCGCGGTGGGCGTCATGTTCCCGCCACGCATCTGGAAGATGATGGCGTCACGCATCCCGGCCCACGCCCAGGCGCGGGTGCTGCTGGGCGCCGCGCTGGTGCCCCCTCGCCAGGCGGTCACGCTCGGCCTCGCAGACGAGGTCGTCGAAGGCGCGCTGGAGGCCGGTCGGGCCCGCCTCGCGCAGTTGGCCTCCTACGATCCCGAGGTCTACGCGAAGACCAAGGCGATGCTCACCGCGGGGCTCACCGAGGTCAGCGAAGAGGAGCACCAGCGCTTCCTGAACGAAGTCGTCCCAGCGTGGACCTCGCCTGAGCTGCGCGCTCGGCTGGCCGCGCGGCTGAAGCGCTAGCGTTCAGACCGCCCGGGACATGAGCACGTCGTCCCAGTACTGACCGGTGACGGTCTTGTACTCGCGCACCCGGCGGCCCTCCTCGATGAAGCCGTGCCTCTCGTAGAGGGCGATCGCGCGCGTGTTGTGGGCGAAGACCGCGAGCCCGACCTTGGAGAGGTGCGGGTTGCCGAGGGCCCACTCGAGGGCCTCGGTGAGCAAGGCGTTGCCGATTCCCTGGCCTCTTCGGTCGGCGTCCACGAGCACCTCGAGCTTGGCGACGTGCCGCATTCGACGCAGCGCGCCCCCCTGGAGCTGCAGCAGGCCGAGCAGCTGCTCTCCATCCACGGCGACGAGGTAGAGCGAGTTCGGCTGCCGGTCGAGCTGGCGGATCACCGACTGCTCGAGCTCGAAGGAGTCGGGCAGCTCGTCGGCCTCGGTGATGAACCACCGGCCCTCGTCGAGCACGGCTCGGCGGAGGTTGAGCGTGCTCAGCGCGTCGTCCTCGCGCGCCTCGCGGATGTCCACGGTGGCTACTTCGCGGCCTTCGGTGCGGCGGCGCCGGCGTCGGCCCCGGTCATGCCGGTCATGCGTGCCTCGAAGGTGCCCAGCGCCTTGGCCCGCTCGAGCGCGGGGTTGCGGAGAGCGGCCCGGAGCTTGCCGACACCCAACTTGGCCATCTTGGCGAAGGGGCGGGCGTAGTCGCTGGTGGCGAAGTCCACGACGCGGCGGTCGATCAGGGCCTTCAGCAGCGGGCTCGGGAAGCGGCCGGACTTGGCGAGGTAGAGCAACACGTTCGTGTACGTGTCGTTCTTCTCGAAGTACATCTTGTCGTAGATCTCTTCCTTCTCGTCGTTGACGAGGCCGTCCCGCATCGCGAGCGTGTGCAGCGAGGTGCCCGGGTAGAAGATGACGCTGAACGCCTGGAGCCGGAAGGGCTTGGGCAGCTCCGCGACGAGCCGAAGCGTGTCGAGCTTGTCCTCGATGGTCTCGTAGGGCAGGTCGTAGATGATGTCGTATTGGGGCGGCGCCGTGCGGTCGGCGTACTTGGTGATGATCTCGGCCGAGGCGAGGATCTTGTCGTTGCCCATCGTCGAGCGCTTCATCAGCTTCTGGATGCGCTTGCTCCCGTGCTCGACACCCATCTGGATGCAGTGCAGGCCGGCGTCGACGAGGACCTCGTACTTCTCCTCGGTGATCGTTCCGGGGGAACCCAGGAGGTAGAAGGGGTCGCCCACGCGGCGCTTGTACTCGGTCGCGAAGTCGATCATGTCGGGCAGCGGACGGCCGAAGAAGCTGTCGTCCGAGAACCAGATGAAGTTGATGAAGGGGTACTCCCGCTTCACGTCCTCGAGCTCGGTGATGACGTTCTCGACCGAGCGGTAGCGCACGTACCGCTGGCGCTTGTACAGGTCCCGGTAGAAGGAGTTCCCGCAGTAGGTGCAGGCATGGGGGCAGCCACGGCCTGTCATCGTCTGGTACCCGATCTTGCCGAACATCCGGCTCACGGTGCCGTTGTGCAGGTAGCGACGCAGCAGGTCCTTGGTGAGCGGCATGACCTGCCCCTCGAAGAGGATGTACTGATCGTCCAGGCCGAAGTCCGGGAAGGGGTACTGGTCGAGGTGCTGCTCGAGCGAGCCCGGCTCGTTCCGGATGACGTTGTCGCCCTGGCGCCAGACCAGGCCCTTGATGTCCGAGAGGTCTTCGTCGCCCGTCTCGAGCTTGTGGACCAGCTTGAGGACGAGGTCCTCGGCGTCACCGATCGCGACGTACTCGGCGTGCTTGGCGCACTCGTCGGGGCGCACGCTCGGGTGGAAGCCGCCCCAGATGCTGGGGATGCCATGGGCGGAGCGGGCCGCCTTGGTGAGCTGCTTCGCCGTGTCGAAGTAGTGCGTCATCAAGGTGACGCCGAGCAGATCGAAGCCGGCGGTCAGCTCCAGGAACTGGTCGATGACGGGGGCCGGATAGCGCTCCTCGCTCATTCGGACGTGCACGAACTCGCCGTCTCCGGCGAAGTCGGGCATGCAGATGAACCGGACCTCGTGCCCCGCCTTTTTCAGGACGGAGCTGAGGGTTCGGAGGCCGTAGTTGGTGATGTCCGGGTACGGACTGACGAGGGCGATGCGCATGGACCCGCCAAGTTAGCTCACTGCCAGCGATCCCGCTGTGTGATTTCGACCACGACGTCGTCGTCCATGAGGACATCGCGCTGGAAGAGCTGGATGGCCTTGTACTCGGTCTTCGAGTTGGCCTCCCAGACGAGGATGGTGCCGTCTTCGTGCTTTTCGAAGCGGTAGACGAGGCGCTCGCTGCGCTGGGCCTGGCGTCCGGTCAGCTTCTGCTTGTCGTAGGGACGGCCCCACGCCATCAGGACCTTGTCCTTGGTCCAGCCCACCTGGACGTCGCCGGCCACGATGGAATCGCGGGTCTCGGCGTCGTACTTGTAGAACAGGTCCCACAAGCCCTTCTCCTGGAGGAAGGCGTTGCGCTCCTCCTCGGTCTTGAGCTTCAGGTAGGTCTTCCGGGAGTCCTCGTTCATGTACGGGCGCAGCGCGTAGTAGTGATCGAACTCGGCGTCCGAGAGCCGCTTCATGTGGCGCTCGTAGCCACAGCCGGCCAGCGTCAGGGCGGCGAGGGTGAAGACGAGGGCGGTGCGCATCGGGCGGTCTCCAAGGACGAAGGCGCCTGCTTAACGCCTACTGGGGTCCACGACCCACAAGGCCTCGCTCGACATCCATCCACGTCGTCCGTCGGGGAGCGCGACCAGGACCTTGTCACCGAGGGAGTCTCCGAGGGCGACCTCGGCGCCGGGGTGCAGCTCGAAGAGCGCGACCCCGCCCGAGGCCGTGCTCTCGATGGTCGCGGCCTGCGCGACGACGCCGACGCTGCCGAAGTCCTGGAGAGACTGCAGCGTGGAGAGCGCGAGCAGCGCTCCCGGCACACCGGTCAGCACCGCCGGGATGGCGAGCGGCAAGCGCCTGAGCCGCCAGCCCGCGACCAGCAGCCAGAACAGAGCGAGCAGCACGCAGGAGGCGCGGCCCTGCTCGGCCGCGGACAAGGCGGTCCGCCAGAAGAGGATCGGGGTCTCGGGCGCAGGCTGCTCGATCCGGTCCTCGGTCCGCTTGCGCGCTGCGCCCAGGTTGGCCTCGATGTCCCCGTCCCGCGGGCTGAGCAGCTGGGCCGTGCGCCATGCGTGGATGGCGGCGGGCACCTCGCCCAGCTGGTAGTGGGCGTTCCCGAGGTTGTAGTAGAGGTCACCGCTGACCGCGCCCTCGTCGATCTGCGCCTGCCAGGCCTCGCGGGCCACGGCGTGGTCACCCGCGACCCAGGCTTCGTTGGCCGGCCCGGCCAAGGCGATGGAGAGCAGCCACATCATGCGATCAGCTCCTCGCAGAGCTGGCGCACGCGGTCCCTGAGGCCTCCGGCGCCGCCGCCATAGCGCGCCGCCTCGAGCTCACCGTAGAGCGCCCGGCACCGCTCCCGCAGCCCCTCGTCGAGGCCCTCGAGGTCCGCCTTCTCCAGGCCCGCCGCCGCCCGCCCGAGCCGGATGCCGAGGGCCTCTCGGAAGACGTCTTCGAGCCGCCCCAGGTCATCGTCGAGGTCGACGAGCCGCGCACGAAGCTCGACTCGGGGATCGTGGACCTGGCGGGAGCGGACCCAGCCGAGGAAAAGGAAGCCTCCGAGGCCGAGACCCGGCAGCACGCCGATCCCACCCAGCGCCCACGGAGAGAAGAGGCCGCTTCGGGTCGATGGATCGGTCTTGATCGGCAGGATGTCCTCGCCGAGGTCGGCGACATCGCGCCGGGCGTCGACCGTGCCCTCGCTGTAGGACTCGAGCTCCGAGCTGAGCTCGCCCTCGCGCACGTCCAGGAGCTGGGCGGAGCTCTCGAGCAGGACGTAGGTGCCGGTGTTCGCGTCGAAGACCTGGAGCGCCACCGGGTCGAGCTCGATGCTCCCGACGGCCTCGGGGACGATGGCCCGGCGGTACACGCCCTTGGTCAGGAAGGCGCCGTCGACCACCTCGGCCTGGAGCTCGACGGCGTCGTCGTAGATGCGGTACCCCTCGCGCTCCTCGACGGTCGGGAGGGAGAAGCCGGCCAGGCTGCCGTCGCCCACCAGCACGACCTCGAGGGTGGCCGACTCTCCGAGCGCGACGCTGGCCTCGCTCAGCTGGGCGGTCAGGGTGAAGTCTCCGACCAGTCCCGTCCAGAGGGCGTCGATGCGGCCCTCGGTCGGGAGCTCGGAGACGTCGACCTCGATGGCCTCGCTGGTGAAGATCTCGGTCTTGGTCTCGATGAAGCCACCGAAGCCCGCCAGGGGATCTCGGGAGTTGCGCTGACGGCGGATGGGGTACTGGACCGTGAAGACGCTCGGCGGGATCGTCCGACGACCGGCCGCTGTGACGACCAGGGGCTCGGAGACCTCGATCATCTCGTGGGGCACGCCGTCGATCGAGGCCTGGTACTCGCGAACGCGCCGGTCGGTGTCCTGCTCGCTGACCATGCCGTCGAAGGTCGGCGGGGTCCAGCGGCGGTCCACGACGCGCTTCGGGGTGGAGAAGTGCAGGTCGTACACCAGGGTCTGGCCGACCCAGAGGCGGCCGTCGTCGTCCGAGATGCGGGCGGTCAGCGTCTCGCCCTCGGAGGCGTCGCGCGCGGCGACCGCGAGGCGCAGCGGGTTCGTCGTCAGGGTCGTGCCGTCGACCTCGACCGGCACGCTGGGGATGCCGAAGCTGCCTTCGCGCTCGGCGGTCAGCTGCCAGCTGTAGGTCACGGTCTTGATGTTCTTGAAGTTGACCATCTGGATGCCGACCTGCTGGCCGGCCGGCACGAAGCTGAGCCCGTCGACCTCGGGCAGATCGGGCCGCGAGCTGCTCCCGTCGACGACCGTGACGTGCAGCCCGACGGACTGGCCCACCTTGAGGCGACGCGTGTCGGCGTCCAGCAGCACCTGGGCCGCCTGGACCGGCGCAACGATGGCGATGAGGATGCTCACCAGTCCTTCCCCGACGACTGCCCGCGCACGACGACGCGCGGCGTGCCCTCCTCTACCCCGTCCAGGAGCTTGCGCGCTTCCTCGGCGGACATGTCCTCGACCCCGTACGGCCGCTGCGCGGCGGACTCCTCGCCGGGCTCGCCCTCGCCCTCTCGCAGCGCCTCGGCGATCTGCTCGGAGCCGGGCGCGCCGGTGTCCGAGCCGCCTGACTGGGGCTCGTGTTGGTTGGTGCCGTCGGACTCCTCGCCCTGCTCACCCGGCTCTCCCTGCTCCTCGGGGGGCTGGCCCGTGTCGCCGCTCTGCTGCTGCTCGCCTTGCTGGCCCTCCCCTTGCTCGCCCTGTTGGGGCTGCTGCTGACCCTCCTGCGTTCGACGCGCCAGCTCGTTGGCGACCGCCTCGGCGTTGCGCTGGGCGGCCTCGTGCTCCGGATCGTTGGCGAGGACCTTCTGCCAGCGGTCCAGGGCCTCGTCGAGCTCCCCGGCCCGGTAGCGGGCGTTGCCGGCGTTGTAGAGGGCCTCGACCCGATCGTCGGTCTCGGGCAGCCGCTCGGCGAGGTCCTCGAAGTCCCGCGCGGAGCCGTCGGGGTCCCCCGCCCCGTACCGCGCGGCCGCCAGCTTCCAGGCGATCTGTGGGTCCAGCGGCTCCTCGCCCCGAAGCCTCTCCAGCTCGGTCACGGCGTCGTCGTAGCGACCCTGGGCCATCAGCAGGTCCACCGGCCCCAGGTCCGCGGCCCGCACGGGGAAGGCCATCAGCGCGAGGAGCACGAGCGGCGCACCCCGCTTGCGACCGTCCCCGAGCCCGAGCCCGAGCACGATGAGCGCCAGCCCCGCCCCGAGCGGCCACTGGAAGCGCTCGTCCCAGACCTTCTCCCGCCGCACCTCGACCGCCTGGCGCGTGAGCGCTGCGTCGAGATCCGCGGCCAGGCCCTTCACGTCGGCGGCGCCGGCCGCGGAGCGGACATAGGCCCCGCCCGTCCCGGCGGCGAGCTCGCGCAGGGCGTCCTCCTGGATCCGGCTCACGACCACCTCGCCGCCGTAGGACACGAAGCCCCCGTCGGTCTGGGGCACGGGCGCGCCTCCGTCGGTCCCGACGCCGATGGCGTAGATGCGCACGCCGGCGTCGTTGGCCTCGGCGATGACCTCGGCGAGGCCCTCTGTGTGATCCTCCCCATCGCTCAGGACGACGATGGCCTGGTCGGCCTCGCCGGCCTCGCCGAGCAGCTCGAGGCTGGTCGAGACCGCCGACTGCAGCGAGCTGCCCTGAGCCATGAGCGTGGTCGACTCGCAGCCGTCGACGATGTTCAGGAGCGCGTCGTAGTCCGTGGTCAGGGGCACACGCGGGTAGGCGCCCGCCGCGAAGACGACCAGGCCGACGCGGTCGCCGTGGAGCTCCTGGACGAGGTCGATGATCTCGCGCTTGGCGCGGGTGAGCCGGCTCGAGTCGACGTCCGCGGCGTCCATGGACCGCGACAGGTCCAGGGCGACCACGACCTCGATCCCGCGGCTCTCGAGGTCCCGCCAGGTGAAGCCCCACCGCGGCTGGCAGGCCGCGAAGATGCAGGCGGCCACGCCGATCAGGACCAGCGTCGAGGACCACGCTCGACGGGCCTCGAGGCCCGGACGGACCACACGATCGACGCGAGCGCCAAAGAGACGGCTCAGGTCCCGGCGGCGCCGTCGAGCGGCCCAGACCAGCAACAGGACCACCAGCGGCAGGGCCCAGGCGAGGTGCAGGAACTGGCCCGCCGCGCAGGTCACGGGAGCCTCCGGAAGACCGTGGCGTCGAGCAGCATCCGCAAGACCAGCAGGCCGAGCCCGGGGATCAGGAACCACCGGTAGAGCTCGTCGCGGTGGACGTACTCCTTGACCTGGGCCGTGCTGCGCTCGAGCACGTCGATGCGCTCGTAGATCTCTGTGAGCGCCTTGCTGTTGGTGGCGCGGAAGTACTGACCGCCGGTGGCCTCGGCGACAGCGGTCAAGGTCTTCTCGTCGATGGCATCGCCGCGGCGCGTGAACATGCCGAGCAGTCCGCCACCGCCGCCGCTGGAGCCCACACCGATCGTGTAGATCTTCACGTCCAGCGCGGCCGCAGCCTCGGCCGCCAGGAGCGGCTTCATCGTGCCCTTGGCGTTGTCCTGGCCGTCGGTGAGCAGGATGAGCAGCTTCGTCGGGTTGTCCAGCTCGTCGAGGCGGGTCGTCGAGACCGCGATGGCCTGGCCGATCGCCGTCGCGTTCTCTCCGGCCATGCCGATCTGGACGAGATCGAGGAAGTCCGCCAGCCCGTCGTGATCGAGGGTCAGCGGGACCTGGGTGAAGGCCTCCTCGCCGAAGACGACCAGGGAGATGCGGTCGTGCTCGCGGGCCTCGACGAAGTCGCCGACAACGGCCTTGGCGAGCTCCAGTCGGGACAGCTTGCGCCCGCGGTACTCGAAGTCCTGGGCATCCATCGAGCCCGAGGTGTCCAGGGCCAGGACGATGTCGATGCCCTCGCTCTCGACGACCCGCTCACGCTCCGTCAGCTGCGGCCTGGCCAGGGCCACCACGAGCAGGGCGACGCCGAGCAGGCCGACGACCTCGGGCGCCCGAGCAAGGGCCGTGCGCCAGGAGTTCCCCGGTCGGGCCAGGTGGGACCAGGCGAGGCGGGCGCGGCCACCGGGCAGGTAGGGCCGAACTGCAAGGAGGCCGACGAGGGCGAGCAGCAGGAGGAACCACGGGTGCTGGAACTCGAAGCTCACGGCGCCTCGGGGGGAGGCGGCCGGGTCGCGATGATGATCGAGCGCAGGCCCTCGCCCAGCTCGGCGAAGAGCTCGGCGCTGCCGGCCTCGCGGGCGAACTTGATCTGGTCCGTGGCCTGCAGCAGGCGCTTGGACATGTCGCGGTCGAAGCGCTGGTCCAGGCCCTCGAGCACCTCGAACGAGGTCATCGCGCTCGCGGGCCGTCCGCTGACACGCTCGACGTAGCGCCGGAAGATGGCCGAGAGCGCCAGGGCCTTTGCGTGGTCGTCCTGGAGCGCGTCGGCCTCGGCCCAGGCCTTGAGCGCCTCGACGTCGGGGGGGACGTCCGGGACCAACGGCTCGCTTCGAGCCCGGTTCCTCCAGATCAGGACGCCGGTGAGCACACCGCCGGCGACGAAGCCCGTCGCTGCCAGGCCGAGCCACCAGGGCCACAGCGAACGCTCGGGCGGCGCGGCCAGGCTCGCGAGGGGCTCGAGATCCGAGCTCGGACCCTGCACCCCGAAGTCGACGTAGTGGGTTGGGGTCGGGATCCGCTCTCCGTCGACGAGGAGCTGGTAGCCATCGAGCACATAGGACCCGGGCTCGCCGGTGTAGGTGACCTCCCAGGCGCCCTCCCCGACCGGACTGACCTCCATCTCGAGCTCCGCGTGCGGCACCGTCAACAGGTCCTCGGCTCCCGGCGCGACGACCCGGACCACGATGGCCTCGTCGACGCTGAGTTCGGTGAGCACGCCCTCGTGGCCCGTCGCGGGCTCGAGCTTCGGGGTGCACGCCAGCAACCAGAGCGTCATCGCCGGGACACGCGCTCGAAGTGCTGGAACAGCACGCGGAAGGGGTCTTGCTCGGTGCTCACAGAGCTGGCGTACGCCCCGGCCCGGCGAAGTGTTGCCAGGCGCTCGTCGACCGTGGCTCCGGCCCGGAACTCCCCGAGATCGACCAGCCGAGGCCGACCCGTCTCCGCATCGAGGACCTCGACGAGGCCGACCCCCGGCGGTGCCGCTTCGAGCGGGTCGTGCAGCACGAAGCCATGCACCCGGTGCTTGCTGGCCAGCGAGGCCATCGCGCGACGCACGTCCTGCTCGACCAGGAAGTCGCTCACGAAGCAGACGACCGCCCGGCGCTTGAGGACCTTGCCGAGGTGCTCTGCGGCGCCGACGAGGTCGGTTCCCGTGCGCGCCGGCCGGTGCTCGAAGACCTCGCGGATGACCCGCCAGGCGTGGCCGCGGGACTTTCGAGGGGGCACGAAGAGCTCGATCTGGTCGGTGAACACGCAGAGGCCCACGCGGTCGTCGTTCCGAATCGCGGCGTAGGCCAGGCCCCCGGCGAGGCGCGCCATCTGCAGCCGCTTGTCGGTCTCGGAGCCGAAGGCCATCGAGCCGGAGCAGTCGAGCACCAGCATCAGCGTCAGCTCGCGCTCCTCGCGGAACTCCTTCACGAAGACTTCTTCATGCGAGCGCGCGGTGACGTTCCAGTCGATGTGGCGCACGTCGTCGCCCGCCACGTAGGGCCGGACCTCCTCGAACTCCATGCCGCGACCGCGGAAGGCGCTCCGGTAGCCTCCAGCGAAGAGCGAATCGACCCGCCGACCGGCCTGCAGGCTGATCCGCCGAATCTGCCTCAGCTCTTCCTTGGTCAGCACTAGGGGGTCTTGATGCGGTCGAAGATCCGACGGATCACGTCGTCGACCGAGATCTCCTCGGCCTCGGCCTCGTAGGACAAGAGGATGCGGTGGCGCAGCACGTCGGGGCCGACGGCCTTGATGTCGTCGGGGGTGACGAAGGCGCGGCCGTCGAGCAGGGCGTGGGCCCGGGATGCGGCGGACAAGGCGATGGACGCCCGGGGGCTGGCGCCGAAGTCGATGATGCGGCCCAGGTCCAGGCCGTGCTCCTCGGGGTGCCGCGTCGCGTGCACGAGCTCGACGATGTAGGCCTCGACGACCTCCTCCATCCAGAGCTCGCGGGTCAGGGACTGGGCCGCCAGGATGTCCTCGCCCTCGCAGACGGCCTCGAGCGTCGGAGACGGCAAGGCCGCGCGGCGCATGATCTCGCGCTCGTCTTCACGGGAGGGGTAGCCGACCTTCAGCTTCATCAGGAAGCGGTCGACCTGGGCCTCGGGCAGGGGGTAGGTGCCCTCCTGCTCGATGGGGTTCTGGGTCGCGAGGACCAGGAACGGCGGGGCCAAAGTAAAGGTCGTGTCGCCGATGGTGACCTGGCGCTCCTGCATCGACTCGAGCAGCGCGGACTGGACCTTTGCCGGGGCGCGGTTGATCTCGTCGGCGAGCACGATGTTCGCGAAGATCGGGCCCTTCCGGATCGAGAACGAGCCCTCGCGAGGGTTGTAGATCTGACCGCCCAGGACATCGGCCGGGAGCAGGTCCGGCGTGAACTGGATGCGCGAGAAGGCCACACTGAGCGTGCTGGCCAGGCTCTTGACCGCGGTGGTCTTCGCCAGCCCCGGCACGCCCTCGAGCAGCAGGTGGCCGTCCGCCAACAGGCCGATCATCAGGCGGTCGACCATGTAGCGCTGGCCCACGAGGACCTTGGCGATCTCCTCGCGGATACCCGCGAGAGTTGGGGTCAGCGCGTCGACCCGGATCTTCAGCTCGGCGATGCGAGCTCGCCCGTCCGTCATGGTGTTCCCTCAGAGGTTGAAGAGGTCCTTGATGAAGTTCTTCTCGCGGACCTCGCCGTCGGAGAGGTCCGCGAGCTTGCGAATGAGCTCCTCCTCCTCGGCGGAGAGCCTGGTCGGCACGTCGACGACGACCTGGACATGCTGGTCGCCCGGGCTGCGCCGGTTGTGGGGCGTGACGCCCTCGCCGTGGAGCTTGAAGACCTTGCCGCTCGGAGTGGCACGCGGGACCTTGAGCGTGGCCTCGCCGTTCACCGTCGGGACGGTGATCTCCGCCCCGAGGCAGGCCTGGGGGTAGCTGATCGGCATCTGGCAGTAGATGTCCGCGCCGTCCCGCTTGAAGAACTCGTGCGGCTGGACGATCAGCGTCACGTAGAGATCGCCCGCCGGGGCTCCGGCGTCGCCGGCCTCGCCGCGACCGCGGTTTCGGATCTGCGTGCCGGTGTCGACGCCTCCGGGCCACTTCACCTGGAGCTTCTCGACCTTCTTGACCCGGCCGCGCCCGTGGCAGTCCTCGCAAGGGGTCTCGATGCGCTTGCCCTGCCCACGGCAGTCGGGACAGGTCGTGCGGATGCGCAGGAACATCTGCTGCTGGATGACCTCGCCGCGACCCCCGCAGGTCTGGCAGTTCACCAGGTTGGTGCCCGGCTTGGCGCCGGTCTGGTTGCAGGTCTCGCAGCCGACGTGGCGAGGGACCTCGACCTCGGTGTCGCCGCCGTTGACCGCGTCCATGAAGTCGATGGGCAGCCGAAGCTCCAGGTCGGCTCCCCGTCGAGGGCCTCGGGAGGCACCACGCCGACCACCGAAGAGGTCGCCGAAGATGTCCCCGAAGTGACTGAAGATGTCGTTCATGTCCTGGAAGCCGGGCTGGTACCCGGCGTTGGACAGGCCCGCGTGACCGAAGCGGTCGTAGGTCGCGCGCTTCTCGCCGTCGGAGAGGACCTCGTAGGCCTCGGAGACCTCCTTGAACTTCTCCTCGGCGGAGGGGTCATCCGGGTTCCGGTCCGGATGGAACTCCATCGCCAGCTTGCGGTACGCCTTCTTGAGCACCTTGGCGTCCGCGTCCTTCTGGACGCCCAGGACCTCGTAGTAGTCGCGCTTGCTCACGGTCGCTCCAGAGACAGCGGGGCCACGTACCCTAGGCACGCGGCCCCGTCACATCCCAAGTGGCTCAGGCCTCTTCGAACTCGGCGTCGATGACATCGTCACCGCCGTCGTCCGCGCTCGGACCGGGGCCCGCGTCCGGAGTGGGGGCGGCGCCGCCCGCACCCTGCTGCTGGTACATGACCTCGGCGAGCTTGTGGCTGGCGCTGGTCAGGTTGTCGAAGGCGCCCTTGAGCGTCTCGAGGTCGTCGGAGTCCTTGGCCTCCTTGGCCTTCTCCAAGGCCTCCTCGATGGCCGTGACGTGCTCCGGCGGCAGCTTCTCCTTGTGCTCGCCGAGCAGCTTCTCCGTCTGGTAGGTCAGGTTGTCGAGGTTGTTCCGCGCCTCGACGACGTCCTTCTTGCGGGAGTCCTCGGCGGCGTTGGCCTCGGCCTCCTTGACCAGCTTGTCGACCTCGTCCTGGGAGAGGCCCTGGGAGGTCACGGTGATCTCCTGCTCGCGCCCGGTGGCCTTGTCCTTGGCCTTGACGTTCAGGATGCCGTTGGCGTCCAGGCTGAAGCTGACCTCGATCTGCGGCATGCCGCGGGGGGCGGCCGGGATGCCGTCGAGGCGGAACTCGCCCAGGCGGCTGTTGTCCCGCGCGAACTGGCGCTCGCCCTGGAAGACCTGGACATCCACTGCGGTCTGGTTGTCCGCGGCGGTCGAGAAGATCTCGGACTTGCTGGTCGGGATGGTCGTGTTCCGGGGGATGAGCACGGTCATCACGCCGCCGAGGGTCTCGATGCCCATGGACAGCGGGGTGACGTCGAGGAGCAGCATGTCGGTGACGTCACCGGCCAGGACACCGCCCTGGATGGCGGCGCCGACGCTCACGACCTCGTCCGGGTTCACGGAGCGGTTGGGCTCCTTGCCGAAGAGCGCGACGACCTTCTGCTGGACCAGGGGGATCCGGGTCGAGCCGCCGACCAGGATGACCTCGTCGATCTCGCTGGCGCTGATCGCCGCATCCTTGAGCGCCTGGCGGCAAGGGCCGAGGGTGCGCTCGACGATGGGGTCGATCATGCGCTCGAACTCACCGCGAGAGAGGTCGCGGATGAGGTGCTTCGGGCCGCTGGCGTCCGCGGACAGGAAGGGCAGGTTGATGTTCGTGGTCGGGCTCGAGGAGAGCTCGATCTTGGCCTTCTCGGCGGCGTCCTTGAGGCGCTGGAGCACCATCTTGTCGCCGGCGACGTCGATGCCGTGCTCCTTGTTGAACTCGGCGACGAGCCACTCGATCAGGACCTGGTCGACGTCGTCACCGCCCAGGTGGGTGTCACCGGCGGTCGACTTGACCTCGACGACGTTGTCGCCGACCTCGAGGATGGAGACGTCGAAGGTGCCGCCACCGAAGTCGTAGACCGCGACGACCTCGTCTTCCTTCTTGTCGATGCCGTAGGCCAGGGCAGCGGCGGTCGGCTCGTTGATGATGCGCTTGACCTCGAGCCCGGCGATCTGGCCGGCGTCCTTGGTCGCCTGGCGCTGGGCGTCGTTGAAGTAGGCGGGGACCGTGATGACGGCCTCGGTCACCGGCGTGCCGAGGTACTTCTCGGCCTGGGCCTTCAGCTTCTGGAGCACCATCGCCGAGACCTCGGGGGCGCTGTACAGCTTGTCGCCGACCTTGATGCGGCAGTCGCCGCTGGAGCCCTTCGCGACGGAGTACGGGACGCGGTCGATCTCCTTCTGCGCGTTGTCGAAGCGCAAGCCCATGAAGCGCTTGACGGAGAAGACCGTGTTGGTGGGGTTGGTGATGGCCTGACGCCGGGCGGTGACGCCCACGAGGCGATCGCCTTCCTTGGTGAAGCCGACCACCGAGGGGGTGGTGCGGGCGCCCTCGTCGTTCACGATGACGACCGGGCTGTCGCCTTCCATGACGGAGACGACGGAGTTGGTGGTTCCAAGGTCGATGCCGATGATCTTGCCCATGTCGGGTCCTCTCGAAGGGGGTCACGGGCGGGTCACCGTGTTTGGCTCCCGCCGACACCCCAGCAGCTAAGGCCACCCCGCGAACCGTCAACGAAAAACCACGACGTCCATGTCATGCCCGGCAGGGGTCCCGGCAGGCGCTGTACGTAATTTCAGCCACTTAGGTGTTGGCACGGGTCCTGCATCTACCCCCGGCGAGACCGAGACGAGCCTGTTCCCCCCTGCCCTGACCTGGCTCGTGGAGGTCCCGGGAAGCCCTGCTGGATTGGGCCAGCAGATGTTTCCTGTTCTAGACCAAGGAACCCCGCAGCCGAGAGGCTGTGGGGTTTTCTTCTTTTCTACTGGGCCAGGCCCTTCAGGTGGTCGGTGTCGTCGCCCGCCGTGAAGGTGACGCTGCCGGACAGCACGCGGACGCCGTAGCCCGCGTCCCCGCCGTTCCCGATGTTGCGGTCCTCGCGGATGCCGCCGCCGCCGCCGCCGCCGCCGCCCCAGCCACCCCCGGCGCCGCCCTGGCCCTCGCCGGAGTCGGTCCCGAAGCTCTGCGCGCCGCCGCCGCTGCCGCCGCCACCCCCGGTCGGCGGGTTGCCCTTCGAGCCCCCGGTGCCGGCGCTCCCGTCGAAGTCGTCGCCGTTGCCCCCGGGGATGGTCTCCCACCGAGTGGCTCCGTTGCCGCCGATGCCTCCGCTGGAGTTGCCGCCTCCGTCGCAGCCATTGCCTCCCCCGGCTCCTCCCCCGCCGCCGGTCGGATCGTCGCCGCTGCCACCGCCGCCACCGCCGCCGTAGATGCCGCCGTTGTTCTCGATGACGAGCTCGACCGTGGTCTGGATGGCATCGCCGCCGGACTCCCCGGTGCCCGCCTCGGAGCAGGCGCCGTCGCCTCCGTGGCCATGGATCGTGCCGTCGTTCACGAGCAAGACGCGCGAGCCCTCGGGCAGGCTCCCGGTCGACAACGCCGGAAGGCTGGTGGTCGAGCAGGTGATCGTCACCCCCGAGAGCACGGTCACCTGGACCTCGACCTTCGAGGTCGGCGAGCCCAGCGCCACCGCCAGGTCGAAGCAGTCGCCTCCGGAGACCTCCAAGAGCGTGCAGCCGGCGTCGGTCTCGTCGATGGCGCCGTCGCAGTCGTTGTCGACCTCGTCGAAGCAGACCTCGTCGGCGTCCGGGTGGACCGAGGCGTCGCTGTCGTCGCAGTCCCCGCTCTTCTCGGTGGTGTCCGAGGGCTGCTCACAGCCCTCCGCCGGCTCGAAGCCGAAGCCGTCCCCGTCACTGTCGAGGTACCAGACCCCCGCGTCCACAGCGCCCTCGTCGACGGCCCCGTCGCAGTCTTCGTCGACGCCGTCGCAGTGTTCCTCCGCGCCGGGTCGGATGTCGGCGTCGTCGGGGTCGCAGTCCTGGTCATCCGGGACGCCGTCTCCGTCGCGGTCCTCGACCGAGGTGTCCACGATGTCGGAGTCCTCGACCTGCGAGCTGTCTTCGGCCTCGGGCACGCCGCTGTCGAGCACGATCTCGCCCTCGAGAGGGAACTTCGGCAGGCAAGCGAGGACGCTGAACCACACTCCGTCACTATAGGCGCCGACATTTTCCGTTGACGGCGGAAGCCCAAGTGCGTACCTGAGCCTCCCTCTTTCCGAACCCCCCGAAAACGGAGCGTTGTTCCATGGGCTTTCGTCCCCTCTACGACCGCGTCCTCGTGAAGCGCATCGCCGCCGAGCAGAAGACCACCGGCGGTCTGTACATCCCCGAGTCTGCCAAGGAGAAGCCGCAGGAGGCCGAGGTCATCGCCGTCGGTCCCGGCGAGCGCACCAAGGACGGCTTCCGCGAGCCGGTCGTCAAGGTCGGCGACCGCATCCTCTTCGGCAAGTACGTCGGCGACGAGCTGAAGCTCGAAGGCGTCGAGCACATCGTCCTCCGCGAGCGCGACATCCTCGCGGTCCTCTCCTAGGAGCAAAGAAAATGGCAGCCAAGGAAATCCAGTTCCGCGGCGACGCACGCAGCGAGATCCTCGCCGGCGTCGACGCCCTCGCCAATGCTGTGAAGGTCACGCTCGGTCCCAAGGGCCGGAACGTCGTCATCCAGAAGTCCTTTGGTGCTCCCCTCTCCACCAAGGACGGCGTCACCGTCGCCAAGGAGATCGAGCTCAAGAACAAGTTCCAGAACATGGGCGCCCAGATGGTCAAGGAGGTCGCCTCCAAGACGTCGGACGTCGCCGGTGACGGCACGACGACCGCGACGGTCCTCGCCCAGTCCATCTACCTGCACGGCGGCAAGCTCGTTGCAGCGGGTGTGAACCCGATGGACCTCAAGCGCGGCATCGACACCGCGGTCGACACGGTCGTCTCCGAGCTCGAGAAGATCTCGACCCCGGCCAAGGACCCGAAGGCCATCGCCCAGGTCGGAGCCATCTCCGCCAACTCCGACCAGGAGATCGGCGAGATCCTGTCCACCGCGATGGACAAGATCGGTCTGGACGGCGTCATCACGGTCGAGGAGGCCAAGGGCCTCAACACCGAGCTCGAGATCGTCGAGGGCATGGCCTTCGATCGCGGCTACCTCAGCCCCTACTTCGTCACGGACGGCGAGCGCATGGAGGCGATCCTCGAGGACGCCCTCATCCTCATCCACGAGAAGAAGATCTCGAACATGAAGGACCTGCTCCCCGTGCTCGAGAAGGTGCACGAGTCGGGCAAGCCGCTGTTGATCATCGCCGAGGACGTCGACGGCGAGGCCCTGGCCACGCTGGTCGTCAACAAGCTGCGCGGCATGCTCAACATCTGCGCCGTGAAGGCCCCGGGCTTCGGCGACCGCCGCAAGGCCATGCTCGAGGACCTCGCGATCCTCACGGGCGGCCGGGCCATCATGGATGACCTCGGCATCAAGCTCGAGAGCATCACGCTGGCCGACCTGGGCAGCGTCAAGCGCGCCGTGGTCACCAAGGACGACACCACGCTGGTCGACGGCGCCGGCAGCCGCGAGGCCGTCAAGGGCCGCGTCAAGCAGATCCGCAGCCAGATCAAGACGACGACCAGCGACTACGACCGCGAGAAGCTCCAGGAGCGGCTCGCCAAGCTGATCGGTGGTGTTGCCGTCGTCTACGTCGGCGCCGCGACCGAGATCGAGATGAAGGAGAAGAAGGCCCGCGTCGAGGACGCCCTGAACGCGACCCGCGCAGCCGTCGAGGAGGGCATCGTCCCCGGAGGCGGCGTGGCACTCATCCGGACCCTCGGAGCGGTCGAGGCCCTGCTCGAGAACACCGAGGGCGAGGAGCGCTTCGGCGTCCAGATCGTCCGTGACGCCATCCAGGCCCCCATCCGCGCGATCGCCGCCAACGCCGGCGTCGACGGCGCGGTCGTGGTGGACGCCGTCCGCAAGGGCGAGGGCGCCTACGGATACAACGCCGCCAACGACACCTACGGCGACATGGTCGAGTTCGGCATCATCGACCCGACCAAGGTGACCCGCACCGCCCTGCAGAACGCCGCCTCCGTGGCCGGCCTGCTGCTCACGACGGAAGCGGTCATCGCCGAGAAGCCCCAGAAGCCCGTCGCGGCCCCCGCCGGTGGCGGT
>Ga0114933_10001813_pt1 | contig 23139 bp, 15 predicted proteins | sample 4SBtaG_FD_89691 | JGI IMG/M metagenome (GOLD analysis project Ga0114933, IMG submission 89691) | Deep subsurface microbial communities from Kolumbo volcano to uncover new lineages of life (NeLLi) - 4SBTROV12_W25 metaG | ecosystem: Environmental > Aquatic > Marine > Volcanic | place: Kolumbo... | reverse complement strand
TGAACTGACCGCTGAGCAAGTTGATCATATCGTAGAACAAGCTGAGAACTTCGCTGAAGAAGCCGAAGTTGCTGCGAAGGAAGAACGCGATCGTCGCAAGGCCGAAGCGGCACTGGCAAAAGCACAAGCTGCAGCTGCGGAAGCCGCAGGTATCACCGCTCCTGATAGTGATACTGATGCGGATGCTCCTACTGAAGAGTCTCAACCGGAAACCGAATCTGCTGAGACAGCCAGTGACGATACGCCTGCAGCGGAGGCGGAAGCTGACGCTGAGGCAGAATCGGAAACACCGGAAGTTGAAGAAACGGAATCTGAAACAGAGGCTACTGATGAGGTAGCTGATGAGGCTTCCGAGGAAGAAGCTGAAGCGAGCCAAACGGTTCAGGAAGAGACTGCAGAAAATACAACAGAAGCGGTCATCTCAGAAGAAGAGTCGAGCGAAGAACCAGAAGCTGAACCAGAAGCTGAACCAGAAGCTGCGACGGACGCAGTCGCAGAGGACGTAGTTCAGGACGAATCCCCAGCGGAAGAAACCGCTGAGGCTCAGGAACCTGAAGCCGGAGACGAAACACAAAGTGATTCTGAACCAGTGGTTGAAGAATCCGACACGGATGGTGCCGGCGAAGAGGCGTCGGATGATGGAACGGAGCAGGACGACTAACTAATAGGAATCACCGTAGACCACACATGAATACAACCGTGTGTGTATTTGAGTTCACCGTAGGAGAACGGTCTATGTAAGCAGGTAATTAAGGCGTTGCCCCCAGATTTGAGAATTCATGGTCTGGTGGGTCAAAATAAAAGGAGGGCGAAGGTGCCCGTTAGAATCTACGCATTAGCGAAAGAACTTAATCTAGACGGCAAAGAGCTGGTCGAGATCTGTAAGAAAGCTGGAATCTCCGGCAAAGGATCAGCCCTTGCAAGTCTGGATGATGACGAGGTGACGAAAGTCCACGCATTTCTGGACAAGTCCACCGTCGTAGAAGAGCCTGAAGAACCTGCAATTGTGGCACCCGACCCAGCCGCCACACGTGCCCGCGGGCCTATAAAAGTTGTCACCAGCAAACGACAACGGGGACCACTGTCTTTGCGAGACGGTGAAAGCGAGAACGATGATGAACCCCAGGATTCTGAAACGATCGAGGTGGAAGATGTTGAGGAAACGCCTGAAGTCGAAGAGGTAATCGATACACCGGCAGCTCCCGATCCAACTGAGTCGTTGCGAGCAAATAAAGCGATCAAGGTTTTCGGAACTGGTTCAAGAGAAAGTGATCCTGAGAAGAAAAAGAAGCGACCACTCAGGCGATCTGAGCCCGTCATTAAGCTCGCTTCGATGCCCGAAATCAAGGATCCGGCTCCGGCTGCTCGTGCCAACGAAAAAGCTCAGAAACCAGAAGTCCGTTTAACAGATGCAATCAAGAAGGCAACCGGAAAACAGGCTCCCCTGAAACATCTGACACCTAACGACTTGATGAAGACGGTACGCGATGAGGTCGAACCTCCTAAGGATCCCGCCACGGACCAACGTGGCCATGCGAAGGGGAAAGATAAGAAGAAATGGCGTAATGAAGACGCTGGTCTTGCTGGTATGGCCACTGCCCGAGCGGACAGGCAGAAACAGCGTAAGCGGCGCGAAGACATGCAGAACAGAGCGCACCTTGATACGCGCAAGCGACGCATGCACAGAACATTGACACGTACCGGTAAGAATACCGCAGCACCGAGAAAAACTGACGTTGTTCTGGAATTACCGTGTACGGTTCGTACGTTTAGCGAAGCGACCGGTGTCGCTGTTGCCAACATCCAGTCTGTACTAATGGGCATGGGTGCGATGGTGACCATCAATGCACAAATCGATGAGGAAATGGTTGACTTCCTGCTTGCCGAACTCGAAGTTGACGTGGAGGTTCGAAGCCTGGAAACACTTGAAGACACGTTGATTTCAGCAGTCGATGAAATCGAAGATGACCCAGCAGATCTTCAACAGAGACCGCCGGTTATCACTTTCCTCGGCCATGTAGATCATGGAAAGACTTCTCTGCTGGATTACCTGATCGGCATTGATGTCGTATCCGGGGAAGCGGGTGGAATTACGCAGCATATTCGAGCGTATCAAATTGAAAAAGATGGTAAGGCGATTTCATTCGTCGATACGCCGGGGCATGAAGCATTTACCGAGATGCGGGCACGTGGTGCAAATGTCACCGATATTGCCGTGCTGGTCATTGCAGCAGATGACGGAATCATGCCGCAAACTGAAGAAGCGATCAGCCACGTAAAAGCAGCAGGCGTTCCCATTATCGTCGCTTTAAACAAGATGGATCTGCCTGGTGCTGACCCAGAACGTGCCATGTCGCAATTACCAACGTATGAACTCACCCCGAGTGAGTGGGGCGGTGACATTGAAGTTGTAAAAACCAGTGCTATCACTGGTGACGGAATGGATCAGCTGCTGGAAACCATTCTCACGATCGCCGAACTCTATGAACTCACGGCAAACCCCAATCGACCCGGTCAGGGTATCTGCCTGGAAGCCCAACAGGAACCTGCTCGAGGTGTGATTGCCAAGATCATCGTCAAGAACGGAACAGTCAATGTTGGAGACGTTGTTGTTTGTGGTGGCGCTCATGGTCGAGTGAAGGCAATGTATGACACACTCGATGAAACCAAACAACTCCAGTCAGCCGGACCGAGCGTACCAGTAAATATCACTGGTCTGGATATCGCACCTGAAGCTGGTGATTCGGTTCACGTCCTATCTGATATTACCAGCGCACGTGAAATCGCTGGCCAACGAAGTGACCGATCCAGAGCAGCAAATCTTTCCGGATCAACTACGAAAATCTCGTTTGAAGACTTCCAGTCTCGTCTTGAAGAAGGGACGTTAGGCAATACTAATGAAGTTACAACACTAAACCTGATTATCCGGGCTGACGTACGTGGTTCCATTGAAGCCATTCGCAAGGAACTGGGCAAGCTTCATCACGATGAAGTGCAGGTGCGTATACTCCAGGCATCTGTAGGTGCAGTGACTGCTGGTGATGTTATTCTCGCTGCAGCCTCTGAAGCTGTCATCGTTGGATTTAATGTGATCCCCGATGAAGGAGCAAGAGTCATGGCCGACGAGAAACAGGTAGAAATTCGTCGCTATGACATCATTTACAAAGTGACAGACGATATCAAACTGCTGCTGGAAGGTAAGCTCAAGCCCGAAGAACAAACTGTCGAACTTGGCCATGCTGTCGTCAAGCGAGTATTTAGCATCAGCCGGCTTGGTAGCATTGCTGGTTGTTACGTCGTTCGGGGAAATATCGAACGTGGTTGTCGGATTCGTGTCAGTCGCGAAGGCCGTATCATTGGAGATTACCCACTCGACTCACTGAAACGAGAAAAAGACGATGCAAAACAGGTCCGCGAGGGATTTGAATGTGGTATCAAACTCTCGGGCTTCAACGATGTCAAGAAAGATGACACCCTCGAAGCCTATCGAGTGGAACAAGTAGCCAGGACGTTGTAAAAAGTTTTAAACGCCCTGACAGGGTTCCTCAATGGACACTTTATGCCCCCTACCCTATGTCAAAACCCACCATACCGCACATAACACACTAATGAGTTCAAGACGCGTATTAAAAGTTGCTCAGGCCATTAAAGAAGTTGTCAGTATGGCAATTCTCACGGATCTGCGCGATCCACGTGTCGAACACGTGACCGTCACTTATGTTGAAGTGTCAAATGATCTGAGACACGCCAAGGTGCACGTGTCGGTTATGGGAGATGAAAACAAACAGAGTCTATGTATCCACGGCCTGAATCATGCCAAGGGATTCCTTCAACGAAAAGTTGGAAACCGAGTGGATATGCGATACACACCCCAGCTGAAATTCATGCTCGATAAAGGTGTAAAGCACTCAATCGAAGTTGAACAGATGCTGAGTAACTTACTGCCGGCACAACCGGAAGATGATGAGATTGAGGAATCATCGCTGGAGCCGACAAGCGAGTCCGAATCACAAGAGTAAATAGGTTTAGATTAACCACGCCACAAGACAGGAAAGTCGACACCCATGAGTGCTGCCGCTCGAGCTAGCTTAACTAAGAAACTGTACCGAATATTGAAGAAGGCATACCCAAGAGTACGTATGCCTGTAAAGGATCGGCCTGTTCTTGAACACCTGCTATATGCTTGCTGCCTTGAGAATTCGTCATCCAGCGATGCAAACTCTGCGTACACGCGACTCCAGTCACTCTATTGTGACTGGAATGAAGTACGCGTGACGACCGTCTCGGAATTAACCGAAGAGCTGTCGATGCTAAACGATCCGGGCGAAGCGGCCGTACGCATCAAGAAAGGCCTGCACAATATTTTCGAGACGATCTACAAGTTCGACTTGGAACATCTAACGAAACAAAAACTGAGCCAGTCCATGAGTGATCTAAAGAGCTGGCGTGGTTTTACTAACTATGGAATCAATTATGTTGTGCAAAACGGTTTGGAAAGTCACTCGATTCCAATTAACGGCGCAGCGTTTGATGCACTCATCGTACTCGGCATTGCGACCGAAGCTAACAAGAAAGCACACAAGATCCCAGGTCTTGAACGGACGATTGCTAAGAATCAAGGAGTAGAGTTCGGTGCCCTGCTCCACCAGCTTGGTGTCGACTTTATTAATAATCCGTACGGCAAGAAAGTCAGAGAATTACTGCTTTCAGTTGATAAAAAATGCGAACCTAATCTACCTCAAAAGCCATCGGCAAAAGAGGAATCTGACGAACCGGTAAGCAAGAAAAAGACAGCGACGAAGAAAAAAGCTGCGAAAAAGAAGACCACCAAGAAAGCAACAGCCAAGAAAACAACGAAGAAAGCTGCGGCAAAAAAGAGTACAAAGAAAAAGGGATAACCTTTACAGTACTTGATTGATTAGCACACTCACCGTTGTCTCTATTGCTAATTAAGACAAGTAACATCCCAGGGAGGGTTACGCGTGCTGTTAAGTCCACTCTTCAATCGAATCGCCTGCGTATTGCTGGCTATCACACTATTTCCAACAGCTCCTACAGGTGCGCTTCGTGCGGAACCGGATGTAACACCGCCAGATCCGGATAGTTTCTTGGAAACACTTCCACGCAATACGGAAAGTGAAACCGAGCAGGATCACAAGCACTCCTCAACGCTGTTTGCTCATGGACGCTTGTTGCAGCAACGCCAGCGCCTCGGCGACGCGCTAAGAAAGTATCAGCGAGCCTGGAGATATAATCCTGATATCGATCTGGTATTGCGGGATATCGTTGGCATCTCGATGACAACGAATCGACAGCAGGAAGCACAGCGTTATGCAACGATCGCGTTGGATTCGGATGTAATATTTAACAATCCCAACCAATTGGGCCAAATCGCTCTCATGCTCACAAGAGCAAACGACTTTGAGGGTGCTGTCAGTGCATACAACAAGCTCTTGGAAGTACGTGGTAAAGACAATCTGGATGCCGCGGCCGTTGCAATTCGAATCGAAATTGGCAGGCTTTCGTTTCTCGCACAAAATATTGAGGAAAGTGCGAAAGCCTTCGAGTTTGTGAAGGACATCCTGGAAAATCCTGACAAACTACAGCTTTCCGATACGCAACGAAAGCAGTTTCAAGGAAGAGACGGGATCACATATGTCGTCATGGGCGAGGCGTTCATGCAAAATGGTCAGCTAGATATCGCTGAATCCTGCTTTAACAAAGCAAATGAGATCAAGGACAATCCCGCACTTTACTCCTTACGCATGGCACATGTATCAAGTCGGCGTGACGACAATCAGGCAGCATTAGATTACTTAGACGACTACTTTGAAGTTGGTGACAAGAATACCGCTTCAGATGCATACAATCTCCTATGGGAGACGCAACAAAAGCTTGCATCCAAGAACGACGCTGCGAGAAAAAATACGGTGCTCTATCTGACACCACTTTTAGAAAACGACCCTGAAAATATCGCGCTCAAAACAGTCATTGCAGGACATGAAGTTAATCTTCGACACTATGCAATTGCGGCAAATCTATACCGTGAGGTGCTAGAAAAGCAGTTATCCAAATCCGGATCAAAGGCATTCTTGAGCCTGTTTCTCGACAAAAATGCAAACCGTGGGCCAAAAGCACATCGTGCATCCATCAGTGACTTGGAAGTCATCTGGCTGATGGCTAAATCTGCTGAAAGTACATACTCGTTTGAAAACCTCGATGCTGATCAACTCAAACAAATCACTGAAGACGATGATCGCTCTGCTGAATTGCTAGCTGCCGCGGATAAGTACTTACAGTCCGATGATGGCGAAAAATATCAACATCATCACTTGCAAACTGGCAAAGCAAACGTTGCTTTGGCTGCCGCACTACTCTGCTCGCTTCGTGAAGATATGCAACAGGCAGGAGATTACTTCGAAAGAATTCTTGACTTGGATGCATCCAAGTCAGAGCGTGTGCTGGAATCATGGGGATTTCAACTTCTCGTACACGACGATGCAGATCAGGCGGTCGAGATCTTTACACGTGCCGCGGCGGTTGAAGGTGGTAGCAGAAAACATGTAGTCAATTATTTTCTGGCAGGAGCTGCTGTCGTTAATAAAGACTTCGATATTGCCACAGCTGCTGCAAAGACAGCTGCGGAGATCGGTAAAGGCAATCCACGTCTCCGAAGTCGTTATCCATGGGTGCTTTATCAACAGAAGGCATATGGAGATTCACAGATCGAATATCAGAAAATCCTGGATCAGTTTGACAACCAACACGGAAACCCTGCTATTCGGGATGCCATGAAAGATATTCGCATGTCCATGTCTAATGTTGCACTGCAGCAAAAGCAAATTGGAGATGCTATCGAATACCTCGAACAGGTATTGGACGAATTCCCCGATGACATCGGTGCTTTGAATGATTTGGGGTATCTGTGGGCTGATGAAAACCAACACTTGAATCGCTCGTTAGCCATGCTACTTAAAGCAGTCGCCGCACAGCCGGAAAATCAGGCGTATCGTGATAGTCTTGGTTGGGTTTACTATCGATTAGGAGATTATGAACAGGCTCAAGAACAAATTGAGCTGGCCATCGAAAAGGGAGATGGTGACGCCGATGCAGTTATTCTCGACCATCTCGCTGATACATTGCTTAAGCTCAACCAACGTCGGAAAGCAGAAGAGCTCTGGCAAAAAGCGATCAAACAACTTGAAGACAGTGGTGACAAGCGACTCTTGAATTCCATTCAAGAGAAACTAAACGCTAACTAAAACACGACAAAGGGAAACTCATAAGACATGGCAGGCCATTCGCACTGGGCGGGCATTAAGCATAAGAAAGCCGCTATTGATAATAAGCGTGGAAAGCTGTGGAGCAAGCTTTCCAAGGCAATCATAATCGCCGCCAAAACGGGCGGTGGTGATCCCGACACCAACATCCGACTACGGCAAGCAATTTCTGATGCAAAAGCCGTCAGTATGCCCAAGGATAATATCGCTCGGGCTGTCAAAAAAGGGACTGGTGAACTCGACGGTGGAAACCTCGAGGAGATTATTTACGAAGGCTACGGCCCAAATGGCGTTGCCGTTATGTGCGATATCATGACCGACAATCGTAATCGCACGGCATCCGAGATCCGAAAAATATTTGACACAAATGGCGGAAACCTTGGTAGTTCCAATTGTGTCGCCTGGATTTTTGATCGCAAGGGTCTGTTTATTGTGCCGTCAACTGACACAACCGAAGATGACCTCATGGAGCTTGTTCTCGAAGCCGGAGCAGATGACATACAAGCTGAATCCGACACGTTTGAAGTTACGTGTGATCCGGAATGCTATACGGACGTGAGCGACGCACTTGAAGGTGCCGGAATCGAGATCTCGAGTAAACAAGTCACACGACTGCCTCAAAACACCGTGACGCTTAACCAAGACGATGCACGTCAAGTTCTAAAGCTACTTGAAGAACTGGATGATCACGATGACGTCCAAAATGTTTCAGCAAACTTTGATATTTCCGACGATGTGCTGGCAGCGATAAGCAGTGAGTAGTAGTTAATTCTTGCTGCTAACTAGTGTGCAATTCGTTCCCAGTAGGTTTCGAAGGCACCTTCGTCATGGAAGTCCGGGCTGTTGTCCAGATCGTGGCACTCGAAGCAAGTAGTTTGCTTAGCATCCTCCAGTGATAACTGCATAGCCTTGCGGAATTCTTGAATCTCAGCAGGTGAGATTTCCGTGTCGGCTGATTCCACACGCACGTGATCACTTCCGGGACCATGGCAATTCTCGCAGCCATTTCCGGTCAAGTGCGACGACGTTGCCAGTGATTCGAACCCGCTTGTATACGGCGTGTATTGTTGCGGTCGCCATCCTGTGACATGACAGCTAAGACACTCCGGGTCGTACTGCCTGGGAATGTCCACTCGATCTGTCGGATGTTCAAGTGAAGCCGTGGCGTGAGCGTGCGGAGTCTCTAACCACTTCTCATACTCTGGTTGATGGCAACTTGCACATGACTTGGAACCGACGAAAGAAGCGCCACTCGGATGCTCAGATGCGCGAATACCTAATCCTTCAAAACCAAGACGCTGCAATTCCACTTGGTAATCCTTCAGCCATTGAAGCACCTCGTTGGAATCCTCGTATCGCGATGTCAAGGATACTCGCTGATACTTCCACTCTTGTTCCGATTCAAACCAAGCAAGCACGAGACCATACATGCCCTTCTTTCCTATCTGTATGAGTGAATTGCCCGATTCACCAATCTTCCTCAAATCATATTCCGGCTCGCCAGACGCACCCGAAGTAACAACGAATTTGAACTGCGGGAATTCCTCCGAGATTTGAATCGAGTTTTGCAAAGTCTCTTTGATCATCAACACTAATACATCACAATTCTCATTTTCAAGCTGAGATAGCGAATTCTGGATGGCACTACGTGATTCCTCGACAAGAATCTCATCTGAGCCGACTCCACTCAAATACGTTTCGCCAATGATAGAGACGATGCCAATTTTCTTGTCGCCATGAGAAACGACCTTGTACTGAGGAACCAAATCGCGGTCGATAATGCTCACGTTACTCGATACATACGGAGAGGAACCGTCTCCATTATCAGCAACCGTCGCCAGTAGCTCACCGGACGGCAACTTTAAATCATCTGGGCCAATTCCAATGGCCACGTATCCCATAGTTGCCATTCCTGCGGCCGTCAATTGAAACTTGATTTCGCTCTGTCGACCAATTCGCCGAACAAGATTGCCAGCATCGATTGGAATGATAGCCCAACCCTTATCTCTTAGAGAATTCAGGAATGTATGGCGTCGAGACAATCCACCTTTTTGGTGCTCTAATCCTGCACAACCACAAGGTTCTATGTAACCGTGCTGGCGACCTGTAAATACCAAGGCGAATTCCGGATCCGACCATCCATCGAATAGTTTATTAGGATCGGGTACGTCAATTTCCTGGACCACCGACTGCTGCGTATTCGGATTATAGGTGCCCTGATCTCCTGGATCTCCTGGATCTCCCGGATCTCCCAGATTTCCTTCGTCGGTCACCGAAGGCATTGTAGAGGCAAAGCCACCTGAATCTGATTCTTGATCACCGCAACCAATAAAAGCGATGACAAGCAGAAATGCCAGACTGTTTAACAGGAAGACCTGCATGAGTCGGGTTTGTTCGGACATTTGCAGAGAGCCTACTGTTTTAGAATCGCGTAGAACACATTTACCTTAACGGTTTTCAGGAACGGGTGACTCGTGCCGAACATAAGCGTGATAGGTTTTCCGCGATTCCCGCCCAGGTGCGATGCCTCTGCAGCGTTCTTAGGTATCTCGATGCTCACGTTATGGTGCACAGCCTTTCCGTTTGCTAACGGCTTTGGATCAACCAATTGAATCCGTAAATCTCTTGGTAAATCCTGTGATAACAGACTCAATCTAACTTCGTCCTTGTATGCACCTTTTACAACGATACGCAGTTCTGCTGTCCTACCTTTACCCGCTGAGACAATTCCAAGCTTGAGGTCACCTTCGACATGCATTGGATTGGATTTATCTTCATTGAATCCCCTTCCATAAACCGCGATGTCAGGAACCACTTCGCCACTGATAGGTATCTCCACCTTAGGAGAGTCCGGCAAACTCGTCGTGAGGACAATCGTTTGATTAAACACACCCTGTTTTCTCCCGGGAGCCAATTTCACTTTCATGTATTGGCCGGTCTTAGCATTGTCTTCTTCTGCAATCACTTCCGGTTCAATTAGCTCAAAACTTACGCTGAGCTCTTCAACGTCAGCTGGTCCGGTAAATTCATGCGATTCAATTTTCAATTCTTCACTTGCATATGAATACAACTTTGCAATGAACTCGCCTCCCTCATCACTGGAGATCTTTCCCATCTGAACGCGATCAGGCCGACTCCAAACACTTTGAACAATTGTCCCCGTCACCGTCAGCCGCACGGTTGATAGATTTGGGTCATTCGTATGAATATCCGCTGATTGAGTAAACACGGGAGAGAGACTTATCTCCCGTGCAGTCCACTCGAGTACGACTTCGACATACTCATTCGGCTGAACCAATCCGCCCTTCAGTGCGCTCAATGTACATTTACAGGTAGTCTCGCCTTTCTCGAGCTTTAGTGGCATATTCCCAGTGTTTTGTATTACAAACGTATGCCGTCGACGACCACTACGTTCCATCGTCCCAAAGTCATACTCACTGCCACCCACAACAAAAGCCTCGGGACCTTGTTCATCGACAGCAGCTTCAATCACAGTGCCATCGATTTCTTCCAAACCATCAAGCAAAGTAAGGCGAAATTGCTCACGAATACCGGAGTAAAACCATTCGGTAGATTCCTTACCAGCAACATATCCACCGGCGATTACAACTATAAGTAGGCCGAAAAAGCGATTAAGGTTCATGGTCTGTCAAAAATCCCATAGAGGTCGATGCACAGCGATTCGCCGTGCTTAGCAACCTAAACTAGTTTCTTGTTTAGATACTTAGTTAGATTCTTAGTTAAAATTCGCTCGATATGACAAGTTTAGCACATGAAAACAGAGGTCATTCGGTGAAACACGCTACGATTTCAGCCAAGCTGTTTCCATGCAGTCACTCGTGAATTGGCCCCGGGTAATTAAATGAGTAAAACCCCTGTCGCGAATTGCCGCGACAGGGGTTTTTGGAGCTTTTTCACACTGTAAAAGGTATGTTAAGCATTGCGTTTCATTCATTACGCAGTGCTTTCAAACGTTGTTCGATGTTTTTCGGCTTTTTTTCAGGATCCAGTCCGGTATCCACCAACTGGCCAATCCGATTGCGCTTTACGGTGAATTCCAGAATTGCTCTATTACGCAATCGATACTCCATGTGAGGATTCAGTGCATCGAGCCTTAACGATTCAGTAATCAGGTTCTCAATCTCTTCTTGATAGTCGGAATTCTCATTTAACGGGGCAAGTTTTGCTAATACCCAACTTAAGCGCGCAATGGCATATGCATTTGCAGGGTATAACGCTTTTTCCTGCTCTAGCAATGCATAAGCCTTTTCGAGCAAATCGGGGGACTCCCAACGAGACATAAAATGCAACGCAATACAGTATTCTGCCAGTCGTCCGAACAACGGATGCGATCGTGGAGATCGTTCGATGGCCACATCAATCACTCTAATGAACTCGTCAATAGCGTCTCTGCTTGGACTGCCACCGTCGGCTCTATAACTGAGTTGATTAAATAAGTGATCTACTAACATCATGTTGGCTGCCTCGTCTCGTGGATCCATAACGCTCATGGATTCCAGATGAGCCTTAATCTCTTTTTGACTAAACCGTTCATTTTGCAATTGCTGCATTGCACGGTCGATCTGTCTCACCGGCACCCAACATGTAAAGTAAAACCCCGTTGTCAATAAACCACACACCAGTAGAATCCCAACCGCAAATGATCTGGATTGTGGAGGCAATTCATCCGATTCCGACGGAGACTTGTTCGGCAACGGATGTCCAAGCAATGCCAGTAGCACCCAGAGGCTACAGCCAACCCCGGGCACTGAAATACCACCTGAGAATAATAGATTCACCAGCAACACGACGCACGCCAGCTTCAATGTGGAAGCGGACATTTGGCCATTCTTAATCCACTGTAAGCCAGTCATGTAAAGCAACACGATCACTATGATGCTTATCATTGTTACTCGGTCGAGTGTTGCGGAATTGACTGACACGTCCGCAAAAAACGACAATATATGGACTAGGATTACTCCGCCAATCCCACCGCACAAAACGTATCCGCTTCCGGAACTCAATTCCTCCCGTTGTGATGACCGTTTATGACAAAAGGCCATTACGATGAAGCCAACGGCAAGCAGCAATCCGGTGATGCCAAAAGATGTCACGACTTCCATGATCCAGTTGTGTGGATCCGCAATCGTTTCACTGGCTTCTGGTGGCTTGTAAAGTGTATAGCGATCCTGAAAATTACCGGGGCCTATTCCAAGAATCGGTGCATCGGCCGCCAGCTTCGTAGAAGCACTCCAGTATTGAAAACGAAATGCCAGCGACTGAGTGCTACCGGTAACAACTTTCCAATCCAATCGGCCCGACATCACACCGATCCCAATGGCTACAGCCATAATTCCTGCGAGTCCGCAAATGACTTGCCGGCGTTTTTCAGGATAACGCTTTAACAGACGCCATCCGATCACAACCATGCCAACACTCACTGCACTCCAGGCCGATCTACTTTCGGTCAATACAATGCACATCAGCACACCGACAAAGCACGTTAAGACACACACGGCGAACGTCAGCGCATCACTCGATTTTGTATTTCCCTCGCTCTGTGACTTGCTCCTTAGCAATGCATTACCGGAAATGCCGATTCCGACTATAAACCAACACGAGAGGAATCCCGCCAGGGAATTCGTCAATGCAAACGTCACTAATGGTTCGGTATCCTGAAGTCGACTTTCAAAGTGATAACGAATAGGCGACCCTTCAGGAGCATCAATACCAGCTTCCGCAAGCATCTGATCTCGCGCCTGTTGGTCACCTCCAAAGTAATCCAATCGCCGCTGCGGCATCTCAACAAGTGATTCGTACACTCCGTCGATCGCAAGCGCCGCGGCAATTCCGAACATCACGAGTACCAAGGCCCGTCGCGATCTCGCATTTGAGAACAAACTCGTTACAACCAGATAGATCATTGGGTAACTAATCCAAACCCACATCGAGTTAAGACTGTTGCGACCATTGGATCTGTCTAGATTCCAATACGTGCTCATGAGAATGGCAGCAACCCAAATCGCCATCACCAAATGAATGCGAGCGAATCGATATGTAATACGACCGGTTGAAATACAACCAACGGTGACCAATGCAAGTGTGAGCCACAGCAAAGTCGGTATTACAGCGACACCGTCCAACACGCCCACAGAATCTGCTGTAAGAAAAGCTGATAATACGATCAACGATGAACTCGCTGCCGTCAGCATTCCCAACAAACCACCCTGTGGCGGTGTCTCGGATATCACCGGTTTACTCGATCGTTTTCGGCGTGATTTGGCCAACGACTTTCCCCCACCGTGAATCGACCTTCTTTATCATCAAAACACTACTTACCAGAGTTTACTTGTCGACGTGCAGTACTTTCGAGAATGGCCACGATTAAGAGAGTGAACATCACGACGAGCACGACGATGATAGCCCCCTGACCGGAGACGAGCTGTAGTAATAGCCCGGCCAACCCACACGTTGCAGTTGTAAGATACATCGTCAATACAGCTCGTGGCTTAGACAACCCTAACTCCACTAACCTATGAGAGAAGTGACACTTGTCAGCCTGAAACGGACTACGACCTTCTCGCAAACGAATCAGGATTACTGTAACCATGTCGTACAACGGTACCGCGAGTATACAAAGTGGTGCCAGAATACCGTGCCAGTTCTCAGCACGCGCGTCGGTATAGGTTGCTAGCAAGGTCGTTACTGCGATACAGAACCCGACAAAATAACTCCCTGCATCACCCATAAAAATGGATGCCGGTGGACGATTATGGATGAGAAAACCTGTCAGAGCGCCTACGAAAACAAACAAGAAACCGGCTATGAAAATCTGGGGACCTTCTGGTGTGGCACCGGGTAGAAGGACATATACCGCAAGAAATGTGGAAGCGATTGCGGCAACGCCCGCACTCGCACCGTCCATATTGTCGAGCATGTTGAAAGAGTTGATCAACGCAACAATCCAAAATGCACTTACCAGAATCGTAATGATTCGATACGGAATGAAGGCTGTCAGTGTCCATCCTTGCCAGGACACAACTGCGATGGCGACAGCGAATTGAATGAGCAAACGAGTCTTCCAGCTTAGACCCTTGCGATCATCCATAAGTCCAAGAATCATCATGAGTGATCCGGCCGATAGCAGGATCCATAACTCACCCAGTTGTTCTTCTACACCAGACAGGTAAGGCCTTATCGACTCCGGCAGATATCCTGTTATCGAACCATTCAACAGAACCACAATCGTACCTAACAACATTGGCAATATTACAGCAAACCATATCGCAATGCCTCCGCCCATCGGGGTCGGGGTTTCGTGTACTTTGCGTTCGCCTGGCTGGTCAACGAGTCCCCAGGAAATTGCCTTCCGTCGCACAAAGAACACGGCGAGCCATGCGACGAACGCACTGGGCACAATCGCCAGAGTAACTAACCAGAAAATGAGCTCGGAGTGCATCAAAGATTCAGCTACTTGGATAGCTGCTTTTAACAGAGTGTGAATGGGTCATCGTATGGTACAACCTGACCATCATTCTACGTTGAGCACACCATATCGTTCACGCAGATACATCCTGCAGCGATTTAAGAATGCGTGGTATCCTTCCGTCATGTAGTCAGGATACGTCCAAGGACGCTGAGACCATTGCTTTGATTGAAAATGCAAAGTGACCTCAGCAAACATTCCTTTACCAATATATAAACGGTGGTCCCTATCTTTGGTCGTTGCCAAGACTAACTTGGCAAGCGTCAGGTATCCCGGATCAATATTCAGCGGACGATCCACTGAAGCTACCTTATCTATATCGGCATATTCTCGCTCCCAAGTGTTCGTCTGATGCTTTATTTCTGCTAATTCCGCCGGATCCACAAGTTTTTCCACCGCGATCAACTGTTTTTTCAGCGACGGACCCATGGATACTTCGTAGTAATCCGTCTGTGTGAAATCAAACGATTCACTCGCCAAAGCAATCGCACCATACCGAGCTTCGATTACATCACGCGCCCACTGCAATGCTGCTACGTCTCCACTGAAGATTGCGAAGAAAAGAAGTACAGGCTGATGATGTTGAACTTCGCCCATTACCGGTCGATCGTTAGGTTTTAATTGACCCTATCACGGAGAGTCGTTAATAAGATTTTCCGAAGACTGCACGTCCGGTGCTCGGCTTGCCGCTAAAAATACACGTCCCGGGCTCTTGCTCCTGGTCGAGTGGAATACAACGCGTAGTCACTTTTAGCTCGCCAAGTACTTTTTGCACTTCCGGTGCATCCTCACAAAAGTGACTAGATGCGAATCCACCATGAATTTCCAGTGCATCCTTATCCTCTGGAGTGAAGTACTCCCGGAATTCATCAAGCGTGTCTATTGTCCGTGAATTATCCTCTCGCAGCTTCAATGCCTGATCAAACAGGGATGATTGGATTTCGGTCAGGATCGTGCCCACCTGAGTGACAAACTCATCTCGACTAACACCGTTGCTCTCACCAGTGTCTCTACGCGACATGAAGACATTTCCGTTTTCGATATCACGCGGTCCGACTTCGACGCGGATCGGGACACCACGTTTTATGTGGTACCACTTCTTCTCCCCACCACGTATATCCCTGTCATCCATGATGACTCGAATCGGTTCTCCCTCGTATGTTTGTTCCTTCAGTTGTTTCTGCAACTGGTCGCAATACTCCAAGACAACCGATCGCTGTTCATCATTTTTGTAGATCGGGAGGATCACGACATGGCTGGGTGCCAGCTTGGGAGGGATCACCAAACCATCATCATCGCTGTGAGTCATAATCAAAGCACCGACCAGTCGCGTTGATACGCCCCAGGATGTTGTCCAGGCGTGCTGTAATTCACCAGCCTGATCCTGATACGTGATATCCTGTGCCCTGGAGAAATTCTGACCCAGGAAGTGAGACGTACCAGCCTGTAATGCTTTGCGATCCTGCATCATCGCTTCGATGGTCAACGTTGAAACGGCACCTGGAAATCTCTCGTCTGCCGTCTTTTCTCCCTTGATGACCGGCATTGCCATCGTGTTCTCTGCAAAGTCCGCATAAACATCAAGCATTAAACGGGTTTCTTCAAGAGCTTCTTCTTCAGTCGCATGGCAAGTGTGCCCTTCCTGCCAAAGGAATTCAGTCGTACGAAGAAACATCCGCGTACGCATTTCCCAACGTACGACATTTGCCCACTGGTTGATCTTAATTGGCAGGTCCCGATAGGACTGAACCCACTTGGCGTACATCGACCCGATGATAGTCTCACTTGTCGGCCGAACAATAAGAGGTTCTTCCAGAGGGCCAGCCGGCACCAATCCACCGTCCGGTCCGGGTTCGAGCCGGTGATGAGTTACAACGGCACATTCCTTAGCAAACCCCTCAACATGTTCGGCTTCCTTTTCAAGGAAGCTCATCGGGATAAACAACGGAAAATACGCATTCACATGTCCGGTGTCCTTGAACATGCGATCAAGCACGCCCTGCATATTCTCCCAGATTGACCAACCCCATGGCTTAATCACCATGCAACCGCGAACTGGTGACACTTCCGCCAAGTCAGCAGATTTTATGACCTGTTGATACCACTGTGGATAGTCTTCGGCGCGGGTTGGTGTAATTGCTGTCTTTGGCTGTTTTCCCATCGAGTATCTTTCTCTCGCCTTCCGGTAAAAAACTGTGACTGGGCGGCATATAGGTTACTTAATTAAAGCTAAACGACTTGCTTCAGATTGACAACGGCGACCCATTAACCGCGTCGACGGCGGCCACGCTTGCGTTTTCCTCCACTGCGTCGCGCTGCTTGCTTGATGGATCCACGCTTACGTGGTCCACGCGCTCCGCGACGTTCCCCACCGCCGCCAGATCCCTCGACCGGCTTGCCTTGTGGCGTATGGCTTTGAAGCGTCCTCACGTAGGAGAAATTGAGCTCTCGCCGCTGCATGTCAACCGACGATACGGTGACAACCAACGTATCACCAAGCCCAAATGCATTTCCACTTCGGAACCCAGCAAGTCGTCGTGCATCACGATCCAGTTTGTAATGGTCGTCGCGCATGGACCGCACAGAAATGAGCCCTTCGGCCGGGATCTTAACACCCTGCACGAATAGCCCATATTCTTCCACGCCAGTAACGACGGCGACCAGTTCTTCACCGATCTGATCTTTCATGTAGTTGAGCAACTTGAGCTTGATCAACTCTCGCTCCGCTGACTCCGCATTGCGTTCTCGGTCAGAGCAATGTTCGCCTTGGGATTGCAGCACTGCAAAGTCCTGAGGTGGCCTCTTGTTGTCCTGTAAGTCGTCAAACATCCGATGCACTGTTAAATCCGGATACCGACGAATCGGTGAGGTAAAATGACAGTAGTGCGCAAATGATAGAGCGTAGTGACCTTCTTCTTCCGGTCCGTACACTGCCTTTTGCATGCTACGAAGCACGGCGAGATTCACACACTGCTCTTCGGGTTTATCTTCTACCGCCTTGATGACTGATTTAATATCAAATCGACTACGTACACCGCTGTCGGTGACTTTCAGCTCTTTAAGCAGTCGCGACAACGACTCCAGCTTTCGAGGACTCGGTGCACCGTGAATCCGTCTTAGGAATTTAAGTTCATCCAGGTGTAATTGCTCAGCCACGCTGCGATTCGCAAGCAACATGAATTCTTCAATGATTTGATGACTCTCCGTGTTGATCACGTGATGCGCGCCAGATACTCTTCCCTGGCGGTCCAGATCGATCTTGATCTCCGGCAATCCCATTTCCAGGGCACCTTCCTCGATACGACGCCGTCGCAATATCATCGCCAGCGTGTACATGTGATCGAGTAACAGATATACGTCTTCTGTTAGCTTTTCTCTCCAGGCCGACCGATTCTGTAGAAAGTCGTCAATCTCTTCGTAAGCGAATCTCCTGTCACTTTTAATGACACTACGCGTTACTTCGGTATGTAGAACCGTTCCATCGGGGCTCACCTCCATGATCGCTGTTCGGGCATATCGCCGCTTATCAGGCTGTAAGCTTGCCAGATTGTTTGAGATGATCTCAGGCAACATTGGGATCACACGATCCGGTAAGTAAACACTCGTCGCACGACGATAAGCCTCGTCATCAAGCGGAGATCCTTCCTCAACAAAATGTGAAACGTCGGCTATGTGTACCGACAATGACCAGTTGCCCGACGCCAGCAGTTCAAGTGATATCGCGTCGTCGAAGTCTCTCGCATCCACCGGATCAATCGTAACGACGGTGTCCGCTGTTAAGTCGCGTCTACCTTCCGGGACCTTTTCCGGATCAAACAACTCAGCCTGTCGTCTGGCTTCCTGCATTGCAGATTCCGGGAATTCCTCTATGAGACCGAATTCATGAATGATGGAAAGCGTATCCACGCCCGGTTCACCTCGTGCCCCTAAGACGTCTACCAACACCGCTTCACCGGCATCATGCGTATCAGGAAACCGCACCATTTCGATCACTACTTTGTCACCGGTGCGTGCACCTTTTGCTCCGGGGTCACCCACGGATACTGGATCTTCAAACTGTCTGCCATCAACGCGTACGAATCCCCGTCGTTTGGTCTCACCGTATGTCCCTACAAAACGGGAAGTTTTGCGTTCCTTGATTTCGATAACTTCGGCACGATCACTTTCACCGCGACCACCATGCCGCCGTGACCGCATCCGTCGCACTCTCACGATGTCACCGGTTGCTGCGCCGAGTGTCTGCTCCCTTGGCACGAACAAATCGTGTTCTGTTCCCACATCTGATGGTGTACCCAGCGGGCGAACAAATCCAAATCCACCGGAATTACGCTGGAATTTTCCGGTAATCGTTCCATCAGACGGAGCGTCTGTAGGCCCATCAGGCGGAGCGTCTGTATCAGCGACTGACTCGTCCATGTCCGGGGCATCAGATTCGGGGGGCGTATCCGTAATAACCTCTGATTTGTCGTTGCTGATATCTGGTTGACCCGAACCGGGTATGACAATGTGACGCGGGCCATACTTGGCAAGCCCCTGCTTTACCAATTGCTTAACAACAATTCGTAATTGACGCGTGTCATCAATATCCAGTCCCAACTGCTTGGCTATGACCCGCGGCTTCACTGGACGGTAGCGGGTTTGCTGGATGTGGTCGTAAACCAAACTGGCAAGTTCGTCACGACGTGATTGTTTTGGGTTTTGTTCCATCAATTGTGTTTCTTAAATGAGCGATAACCATTGGTCAGAAACAGGTTTCACTCTAGGCGAAGAGGTTACTCTATCGGACCACGGTATATCTTACGCCCGAGGCTTGGTTGATAGGGAGTCCAATTATCTCCCGGATTCGACTGCTGGTTCTGCTCGATGCAATTCGTAAATGCAAATATCTTGGCATCCAGATTGTCCAAGTGATGAAGCGTGATGGCCTCGAGCGTCATCGGCAACTTGGGACTACCAAATTCATATTGCCCATGATGACTAATTATCAAGTGCTTCAGATGTAGTGCCAGTGTCGCTGGGAATTCCTGTTCTGCTGTTGAATTGAATTCAGTGATTTTCGACTGAAGTAACTCAACCCCCTGCACCAAATGGCCAATCAACTGGCCTTCGTCTGAATACTCGAATGACCGTTCAAAAAGTAACTCTGTTGTCTTGGACAAGTCGTGTAGAAACACACCCATCAGTAACAGATCCCGGTTTACCTGTGGGTATAAAGGCACAACAGCATCGACAAGTCGCATGAGATGCACAATGTGATCCAGCAATCCGCCGTGATACGCATGATGGTTCTTCACGCCCGCCGGAGCTTTGCATAGTTTGTCGACCAGAGTCTTGTCTTCCAGGTACAGGGTTGCTAACTGATTTAGGCTTTGATTCTCGATAGAATCGATGAATTGGCGCAACTGGACTAATAGCTTGCCAATGTCTTCATTTCCTAACTGGACAAAATCTGATTCATCTATGTTGGCAGCATCTACCACAGTTAGTTTCTGAACGATGATCTGCAGGTTGCCATTAAAGAACTGTGTCTTGCCTTGCACGCGGAGATAGTCGCCGTTTTCAAACGCATCATACGTGCCCTGATTCGCATTCCATTGCATGGCATTTACGCTTCCCGTCTTGTCTGACAGGGTCAGCTGTAGATATAGATTACCGCTACGGTTGGGTCGCAGTTGCTTGCCGCCTCCCAGCAGCACTTCATCCACATTTTCATTTTCTGTGAATTGATTCAGGTATTTGCGTCCCATGGATAGTTTCCCGATGGTGTAGTCAGTTCAGCGGTGTTTCTAGGAGCGAGTCTATGGGTTGATTCGACATCATACAAGTGGATGCAAATCGGCCCTCCGATTATTTCTCTACATCTGATACCTCGTCTCCAGCATTCTGGAATACGCCCTTTGCATGCGATACAATGACCGCGCGTATAATTGCCTATCCGTGGCAAATGCAGGCATCTTTTGGTTCGTTCACAACGCAGGTGTACCGATGACAGAAGCGACAAACCACTCCTCACCAAAGCGCACACCGCTATTTCAATGGCACGTCGACCGTGGCGGCAGAATGGTGGACTTTGCCGGTTGGGAAATGCCCGTGCAGTACAGTTCAATCGTTGACGAGCATCACGCAACGCGAAATAAGGTGAGCGTATTTGACGTCTCTCACATGGGACGACTGCGTTTCGAAGGACCTGGTGCCGGCACATTTCTTGACCAATTGCTAACACGCAGTGTACTGGACATGCAGTTAGGCCAGGTTCGTTATTCGCTTATTTGCAATCACGACGGCGGCATTCTCGATGATGTCCTCGTCTATTTTCAGGAATCACCAAGCGGTACACGGTATTACCTGCTGGTCGTAAATGCATCTAACAGAAAGAAAATCGTCGATTGGATAGAAGCACACTGGCCTGATGCAAATGACTTGAATGTTCTCGACCGAACCGAAGAAACAGCCATGATTGCCATACAAGGACCAAAAGCTGTTGATGTCGTTGCGCCACTCATCAAGGCGGATATTTCCTCGATGAAGTATTTTCGAGTTCGCGGCACAGAGCAAATGGGAAAACCCTGTATCGTGAGTCGAACAGGCTATACCGGCGAAGATGGATTCGAGCTCATTGTTCGTGATGAAAATGCAAATCAAGTCATGGAAAATGTGTTTGCATCCGGCAGAAAACACGGCATTGAACCCGCCGGCCTCGGAGCACGTGATACGTTGCGGCTTGAATCGGCTATGCCGCTATACGGGCACGAACTCAACCAAGACATCAATCCATTTCAAGTCGGTTTGGATTTTGCCGTATCCCTCACGGACGCCAATGGTGTTGACCGGGAATTCATCGGTAGAGAATCACTTGCCGCGTACGATTGCGAGAACAGAGATTTGTTTCGTATTGGTCTGGTCATGGAAGGTAAGCGTCCGGCACGAGAGGGATATCCCGTATACAGTGGAGACGAGATTATCGGAACAGTGTCCAGCGGCTCGTTTTCACCGACATTGGCAAAACCAATTGCTATGGCATTGGTGAATCGTTCCACGGCGATTGGTGATTCTCTCGAAGTCGAAATCAGAAACCAGCGTCTACCAGCGGTCGTCTCCGGATTGCCCTTTTACAAAAGACCGTAGTGCTCAATAAAAAAGGCAAAAAGCAAACCGAATAACGTCAAAAGTCCTCCCCATCAGATAGCGGATTCCTTTATATTCATCGTTATCAGAAAGTACATGCGGCGAGAGGATTTCCGACTGCATCACCTCATATTAATTACGGCACCAACAGTTTCTCGAATGTAAGGAAGCTCATCGTGAATCCACAAGACTTGCTCTATCTCGAATCACACGAATGGACGAGTGTCTCAGATAGCGAAGAAGGCAAAATCGCAACGATTGGCATATCTGCCTTTGCCGTAGAGCAACTGACCGATCTTGTTTACATGGAGTTACCTAGCGTCGGTACAACCGTGGCTGCCGGAGATGAATTTGGTGAGGTCGAATCGGTAAAAGCCGTGAGTCCACTGTATAGCCCGGTTTCCGGTGAAATCGTCGAAGTGAATTCACCGCTGCCGGATAATCTGGAAATCCTCAACAGTGATCCATATACAGCAGGATGGATCATTCGGATCAAATTGAGCGATGAAGCAGAGTTATCCAATCTGCTCGATAATGAAGCGTATCAAAAACAGTGCTCCGAATCCGGTCACTAAGGCTGCGTAAGCGGAGTCCTGAAAATGCCATACATCTTTAATACGCCTCAAGATCAGGCAGAAATGCTTGAGGCGATCGGCGCTGAGTCTATCGACCAGCTTTTTAATTGCATTCCGGAAGATATGCAGCTCGGTCGACCACTGGAAATCCCCGCGGCACTCGGCGAGCTTGAACTCACTCAACAGCTTTCCTCGATGGCAAGTATGAATATGTCCACAACCAATGGGACATGCTTCCTCGGTGCTGGCAGTTACGATCACTTTGTTCCAGCTGCTGTTGATACCATTGCATCACGTGGCGAATTCTACACTTCGTACACTCCGTACCAACCGGAAGTTAGTCAGGGCAACTTGCAGGCAATGTTTGAATATCAAAGCCTGATTTGCCAGCTCACCGGTATGGACGTCTCAAATGCTAGTCTCTACGACGGCGGCACAGCTGCAGTCGAAGGTGTATTGATGGCAATGAGTGTAACTAAGCGAAATGCTAAAGTCGTTGCACTTGATTCGGTACATCCGGACTATCGTCAAATACTATCCACCTACTTCGATAGCATCGGAACGGAACTCATTACCGTTGGGTCAACCAACGGGTTAGCAGATCTGCAATCCATTGTTGACGAATTAGATGAAGAGACAGCCGCCATTCTCATACAACACCCGAATTTCTTTG
>Ga0114933_10001808_pt1 | contig 23209 bp, 18 predicted proteins | sample 4SBtaG_FD_89691 | JGI IMG/M metagenome (GOLD analysis project Ga0114933, IMG submission 89691) | Deep subsurface microbial communities from Kolumbo volcano to uncover new lineages of life (NeLLi) - 4SBTROV12_W25 metaG | ecosystem: Environmental > Aquatic > Marine > Volcanic | place: Kolumbo... | reverse complement strand
GCTCGAACCACAGGAGGGCGAGGACGTCGTGCGCGGCCGCTTCGCGCTCCTCGGGGCGACCGGCGCCAGCGGCGACGGACCCGGCGGCGGACAGCGCAGCGCCGGTGGTCACGTGGCCGAGGTGGCGGTGTTCTGTGTGCCGTCCGACCAGCGCTCCTTCACAGCACGAGAGCTAGCGGAGGCGTGGCGAACGGCTCTGGGCGAAATACCGGGCGTCGAGTCGCTGCAGTTCCAGTACAGCACCGGGGGCCCTGGCGGCGCCGACATCGACTTTCAGCTGAGTCACTCGAGTCTCGAGACGCTCGAACGGGCGGCCGCGGAGATGGCCGAGGGACTGAGAAACTACGCCGGCGTGCGCGAGATCGACGACGGGTTCAGCGAGGGCAAGGAGCAGCTCGACTTCACGCTCCGCCCGGAGGCCCGGGCCCGCGGAGTCACCGAGCAGATGCTCGCCGGTCAGCTGCGCAATGCGTTCTTCGGCGCGGAGGCTCTGCGTGAACAGCGCGGACGCGACGAGATCAGGGTCTTCGTGCGCCGGCCGCTCGACGAGCGCGCGTCGCTCGCCGACGTGGAGCGCCTGGTCATCCGCACGCCCGACGGCGGCGAGATCCCGCTGAGCGAGGCCGCCGACATCAGTCGGGGCCGCAGCTACACCGAGATCCGGCGCCTCGACGGTCGCCGACGCGTAAACGTGACCGCCGGCGTGGAGTTCGGGACCAACGCCAACCGCGTGCAAGGACAAGCCCAAGCAGAGCTCGTGCCCGAGCTGCTCGCCGCGTATCCGGGCCTTCGGATCGTTCCTGGCGGTGACGCCCGTCGACAGGCCGAGACGATGGGCGCCCTCGGCGTAGGCTTCATCATGGCGCTGCTCGCGATGTTTGCCCTGCTCGCCGTGGCCTTCAAGAGCTACTCGCAGCCGTTCATCATCGCCACCGCGATCCCCTTCGGCTTCGTGGGTGCGGTGCTGGGTCACCTGCTCATGGACTACAACATGAGCCTCATGAGCATGATGGGGCTGGTCGCGCTCGCCGGAGTCGTCGTCAACGACTCTCTCGTGCTGGTGAGCGCCGTCAACGACTATAGACGCAAGGACGGAAGCACGGCCCTCGAGGCCGTGACGCGCGGCGGTACTCGCCGCTTCAGACCGATCCTGCTCACCTCGTTGACGACCTTCCTCGGTCTCACGCCAATGATCGTCGAGACTTCGGTCGGCGCCCGCTTCCTCATTCCGATGGCGCTGAGCCTGGGCTTCGGGGTGCTCTTCGCCACCTTCATCACCCTCCTCCTCGTGCCCTCGCTCTACCTGATCATCGAGGACGTTCAGCGGGTCGCCGGATCGAGTGCGAAGTTCATTCGAGAGGGCGTGCTGGGTCGGCGAGATGGCGTCGCCGGCGCGGTCGCCGTGGGCCCCGAGCCGTCTGACGCGGCCGCGGAGGAGTGAAGCTAGGTTCACGACTTGACTCAGCCGGCCGCGGATGCGGCAATGTTCCACGCGTGGTGGACCGATGAGCGAAGGCCCCGTTCTCGGGATTGATCTCGGCACGACCAACTCGGTCGTCGCCGTAGCCGATGGTGGGCAGGCGCGCGTTCTCACGGACGAAGAGGGGCGGCGGCTCCTACCGTCGGTGGTCTCGTTTCATCCCAACGGAACCACGCTCGTCGGGTACGAGGCGCGCGAGCGACGCCTCGTCGACGCTGAAAACACCGTCTACGCGGTCAAGCGGTTGATCGGGCGGCCCTACGGCAGTGCCGAAGTGACCAAGGCGCGCGAGCGCTTCGCCTTCAGTATCGGCAAGAGCAAACACGGCTCGGCCGTGGTCGAGGTTCGACGAGGGAAATACGCGCTCGCCGAGATCAGCGCGATGGTGCTGCGAGAGCTGCGCCGGCTCGCCGAAGCGCAACTCGGGGAGGCCTGCAGCCGAGCCGTGATCACGGTCCCCGCCAACTTCAACGAGCTTCAACGCAGCGCCACGAAGGCCGCCGGCAAGGTAGCCGGCCTGGACGTCTTGCGGATCATCAACGAGCCCACGGCGGCCGCCTTGGCGTACGGGTTTGGCAAGGGATCGAGCGAAAAGATCGCGGTCTATGACCTCGGCGGCGGCACGTTCGACTTCACGGTGCTCGAGCTCGATGATGAAGTCTTCGAGGTGCTCGCCACGGGAGGCGACACGTTCCTCGGGGGAGAGGACGTGGACACGGCGATCGCCGACCAGATGTCCGAGCGCTTCCTGAGCCGTCACAAGTGGGACCCGCGCACCGACGGCCAGGCCTACGAGCGGCTGAAGGCGGCCGCGGAGTGGGCCAAGTGCGAGCTCTCGACCGAAGAGAGCGCCGAGATGAGAATCGAGGAACTGACCCACGGGCGCGGCGGCAAGGCTCTGGATCTCCAGTACACGCTCAAGCGGTCCGACCTCGACGACCTGTCCCGGCCCTGGATCCAGCGCACCTACAAGGTCTGCGATGAGGTTCTGCGGCACGCAGGGGTCTCGTCGGGTGAGATCAGCAACGTGGTGCTCGTCGGAGGCATGACCCGCATGCCGCTGGTGCACGAGATGGTCGAGGCCTACTTCGGACAAGCGCCGAAATCCAACATCGACCCGGACCTCATCGTCGCGCAAGGGGCGGCCATCCACGGCTACGCCATCGGCGGCGCACCCCCATCACGGGCGGCGGCCCAGAAGCGGTCGACGCTCGGGCGCGTGCTGCTCAAGCGCATGAGCAAGGAGCAAGTGGCCGAGCGCCGCTCCGCCCGCAAGCGCAAGCGCACGATGGGCGGCATCCCTGACCAGCCAGCGTTCTCTCCCGAAGAGCGGCCCCCCTCCGACGTCCCGCCGAACCGGCCCATGCGGCCGAGCGTCGCGCCTCCACCGGTGCCCGATCTGCCCGACGCGCCGACGGGGATCCATCACATCGAACCGCCCACATCGATCCGGCAGGTCGATGCCGTGCTCTCGTCACCGGTGGTCACGGTCACGACCCCAAAGAGCACACTAGACATCGAGCTCGACGACCTCGAGCCGACCTCAGACATGCCGGAGGCCATCGGCGCGCTCGATGATCTCGCGCCCCCCGAGCTGTCGAATCCCTTCGCCGCCGAGGTCGACCCCTTCTCCGCTCCGCAACGCGGGGCGACCCCAGGCGGTACCTACCCCCCGGCGGGGCCGGCGTCGGCGGCCCCCCTCGACGACCCCTTCGGCGGCTTGGACATGCCGCTCTCGGCCCCGCTCGCGCCCGCGGTCCCGGCGATCGCTCCATCCCCTGCGCAGCTCCCCGTCCCCAAGGCTGCCCTGCCTGGCCCGCCTCCGCCGCCCTCGTTGCCGGCGCCACCGGCGCCGCCCGCCGCGCCCGCACCACCGGTTCGTTCGGCGCCGCCCCCCTCCCCGCCGGTCGCGCCGCCCGCTCCAGCACCGCGGGCGCCGGTCGGAGCGCCTCCGCCACAACCCAGCCTGGCCCAGGAGGTGGTCGCCATGCCGGCGTCCAAGGCGCCCATCCTGATGGACGTCACCCCCCATTCCCTGGGCATCGAGACGGTCGGCGGCTACTGCCGCCGACTGATCGGCAAGAACGCGCCGATTCCGACCGAGCAAACCAAGGTCTTCACGACCGCTCGTGACGAGCAGGTGGAGGTGGTGGTCCGCATCTGTCAGGGCGAATCGAACGCTTTCGAAGAGAACCAGGTGCTCGGCGAGGTCGTCCTGGACTCTCTCGCCGCGATGTCCCGCGGTCAGCTTCAGATCGAGGTCGCGTTCATCCTCGACACCGACGGGACTCTCGCCGTTCAGGCCAAGGACGCAGCGAGCGGTCGGTCGACACACACGAGAATCAACTTGCGTGGAGGGTTGAGCCACGCTGACGTCGAGGCGATGCGAGCGCGTCTGGCGGCCGAGGGCAGTCGATGACCGACCGGCTCGACTTGCTGGACTACTACACGCTGCTCGGGATCGACTCGGAAGCCGACGCCCGAGAGGTGAAGAAGGCGTTCCGGAAGTTCGCCCGCCGCTACCACCCCGACCGTTTCGCGGGCGGCGACCCCGACAAGCTCACGCGCTCCACGCAGATCTATCGACGTGGCAGTGAAGCCCTCCAGATCCTGACCAATCCGGTGTCGCGCCGGGCCTACGATCGCCTGATTCGAGTCGGAAAGACCCGGCTGAGCGCGGACGAGCGAGATCGCGCAGAAGCGGAGGAGCGGATCGCCAAGGCGGTGCCCGCGGAGGCGCCCTCCCAACCTGGGCCGATCAGGTCGGCGCATGCGCTCGCCTACTACGAGAAGGCGGCCGGCGCGGCAAGAGCCGGCAAGTGGCGCGACGCGTGGCGCCTGATGAAGAAGGCGCTCGAGATCGAGCCGCACAACGAATTGCTTCGTTCTCGGTTGAACCAAATCGAGTCCCGGCTTCGCACCGCCCGGTAGCAACGGGGTCGACCCGTCCTTGTATTCGCACAGGAGCCAGCGTCACCCAACGGTGACAGCGCCTCCCGGCAACCAGTTCAGGCGGCGCACCGCTGCCATCCGTCGTAGGATCACGCGCTCAAGGTGCCCCTCGAGAAGACTTCATCGCTCCCTGACGAGCACGAGCGAATCGGTGAGGGGCCCGAGTTCGAGGTCTCGAAGGTCGATGAGCGAGAGCGCCTGCTCGGTCGATACGAGCTGATCTACGAGATCGGCCATGGCGGCATGGCGAACGTCTTCCTCGCCCGCTCGAGCGGGCCCGCCGGCTTCCAGAAATGGTTCGCCATCAAGCGAGTGCACGAACAGCTCGCCAAGGACGAAGCGTTCGTCAACATGTTCCTCGATGAGGCTCGGATCGCGGCGGCGATTCAACACCCGAACGTCGCCCAGGTCTTCGACCTCGGAGAAGCTGGCGGACACTACTTCCTCGCGATGGAGTACCTGCACGGCGAACCCCTCACCGCGCTGGCGACGCGGTGCGCCGTCTCGATGGGGCAGGTCCCGGCCGGCATCGCCGCCTACATCGTGGCGCGTGCCGCCGACGGTCTCCACCACGCACACGAGGCCACCGACACGAGCGGCGCGTCGATGAACTTGGTGCACCGAGACGTGTCTCCACACAACGTGTTCGTTACCTATGATGGACAAGTCAAGCTGACTGACTTCGGCGTCGCGAAAGCCGCCGGGCGCATCACCCATACGGAGACCGGGGTGGTGAAAGGCAAGCTCGCGTACGCCTCACCAGAGCAGCTCCGCGGTGCCGAACTCGATCGGCGGTCCGACATCTTCGCGCTCGGCATCGTGCTCTGGGAGATCTCGACGGGGCGTCGACTCTTTCGTGCCTCCAACGACGCGGAGACCCTTCACCGCATCTACAGTGGATACCGCCTCTCGCCCACTTCTCTGGTGAGCGGCTTCCCGACGGCGCTCGAGGCCATCATCGACCGGGCGCTCGCCCACGATCTCGAGGACCGCTACGCGACGGCCGCGGAGCTGAGCCGAGATCTCGACCGTTTCCTGGCGACGAGCGAGCTCACCTCGGGCAGCGCCGCCGTCGCCACAACGATGCGGGCCAACTTCGCCGACCAGATCAAGGCCAAGGACCTCATCCTTCACCAGGATCGGAACGCGAGGACCGAGCCCCCGCCCCCCGCGAGTCGACAGGAGGAGCCCAGCCACAGCGAGATGCGTCGCAGCGCCGCCGCGACCGAGGTGTCACGCACGGTGACCTCGGTCCCGGGGCTCGCGTCCGGCAACGGAAAGCTGACAAAGATCGCACTCGGACTTCTGGCGCTGCTCACGGTCGCTGGCGTGGCCTACTGGCAGCTCGCGATGCCCAAGACCAGCCAGGTCCGCTTCGACTCACAGCCTGGCGGAGCCACCCTGAGGATCGACGGGCAGGCGATCCCCGGGGCGACGCCAATCCTGGCCGAGGCGGTCTCTGAGGGGCGCCACCACGTGGAGCTCACGCTCGAGGGATATGACCCGTTCGAGGCCACCTTCGACGCTCGGGGGGACCGTGTCGAGCTGCACTACGCTCTGACTGTCGCTAGCCCAACCGAGAGGCAGCCCGTGGCCGGAGGGCCGAGCGAGCGCCCGGACGATGGGACGGACACGAGCGCCGCCGGCAGCAACACCACCGCTCTCACGGGCACGGAAACCGGAACTGGAACGACCGGAACTGGAACGAACGGAGCTGGAACGAACGGAGCTGGAACGACCGGAGCTGGAACGACCGATGGTGTCCCAGCCCGCGGAACGGACCCGGATCCGCCCGCCGGCGTCTCGACCGGCGATACGGCGGACGACGACGGGCCAGCCGCCCCGAGCCCGCGGACCCGTCGACGCCGCCCGCGCGCCCAGACTCGGCCTCCGACGGCGGCGCGGGAGCCCGCCACACTCACGCTCATCGCGCGCCCGTGGGCGCACGCCTGGATCAACGGCGAAGACGTCGGAAACACCCCCATCTTCCGGCGGTCGGTTCCCTCGGGGGTCATCCGGGTGCGTCTTCAGCCAGAGGGTGTCGGCGCCAGCCGCTCGTTCACCTACCGAGCCGAGCCTGGGCAGTCGATTTCCCGCAACGTGGTGCTGGACTGAGTCGAGCGCGCCTCAATCGCAGCCATCATTGATGAGCAGGGCGAGCGCCCCCTTCGACGCCAGCGCCATGGCCGAGTCATAGAACCCGTCACCAAAGACCGTGACGCTGACCCACGCCGACCCCCGAGGGGCGGGTCGGGGGCTCGTAGACGGTCGTGAAGTCCTCCATCGGATCGTAGCGAAGGGCCGCGCTCGTCAACGGGCCTTCCAGTTCCGCACTGCAGAGGACCGCATGCACGTCAGCCACCCATGAGCCGACCTCGAGCGCGGGCGACGGTTCGAGCGGGACGAGCAGCACGGCCCCGTTGAGGACCGACGCCGCCCGCTCCAGGAAAGGACCGGCGAGCTGCCACCGAATGGCGTGGTTCGAGAAATGCACGCGCTCCATTCCCTCTCGCTGAAACAGAACCGCCGCCCCCCGCTGATGCGAGGCGCGACGATTCGGCACGACGCGCGGGGCGTCGTGAACCCGCTGAGCAAAGGGGCCTAGATCTCAGGGGCGCGAGCCGCTTCGATCTCCTTGCGCGCCTTCGGACGCAGGGTCTCGTGGATGAAGTCGAAGACGTCCATGAGGTCACGGACCGGCTCGCCGGCCTCGATCAGCTTCTTCTGGACCGACTTGGCCACGTCGAGCAGCCGCATGTAGCTCGCCCCGCTCGGGGTCGGGGTGTAACGGAAGCTCGGGGCCATCCAACGAGCCTGCTCGCGGAAGACGTTCGGCTTCACGCAAACGTGGTCGTTGGGGTGCACGAGCGCCGCGAGCGCGCTCGACATCGGCCAGCGCACGCGCTCGTTCGTCTGGGTGGCCAACGCGGTGGTGAAGCGGTCGAACCGCGACGCAAACGGCCCCTCGCCGTAAAGCATGTAGACGAGGTTCTCGGCGAGCTCCGGCTCAGCCGCCTCGGGCAAACGTCGCAGCGGCGCCGTATCGCTCGAAGCCGTCAGGTCGGTCGCGGTCAGCACTGCGTGCACGCGCTTTCGAATCTCAGCGAAGTCGCCGTCGTAGATCAGCTCCTCCAGAGCGTCCTTCGCGAGCAGCTCCTGCGCGTGAACGATCGCCGCGTCGCGGTGGCGCTTGCGGCGCTTGTTGGCGCCTTCGCCGCGCACCTTGGACTTCCACTCGTCCCCAGCGAGGCCCTCTGCGAAGAGGCGCGCACGGAAGAACTGGTGCTGCTCCTGGAAGCTGACCGGGGGCGGCCCACTCTTCTTCGCGGTTCCGGCAGCTGCCTCGCGGCTGCGAGCCGCGCGGAGCATGGACTTGAGCTCTCGGACAATCTTCTGAGCCCGGTCGAACGGCTGGTCGACGGGCTGCATGAGGTCCCAGTAGCCCTCCTTGATGATGCGCTGAGTACCGTCCTGGAACTGGTATTCGCGCTTGTCCTCCGCCTGTCCTGCCAAAATTGCCAAACCCCACCCGGGACGCCGGACGTGGTTGTAAAGGGGCTCGGTGAGGACATCTCCTGGCTGCATGCGTGTTCCGTTCAGGCTAGAGGCGGCGTCTTGACGCACGTGTGGCGTAAGCGTCATTCCGCGCAAGAGGTGACTAGTATGTAACCAAATTTCACACACTTCGCAAGCCGACCACGCGACAAAGTCCGCTCGCGAGCTGGCGCGCAGGCTCTGTCCCTCCCGCGTGAGCGAGGCGCTGCTAGCGTCAAATCATGCAAAAGCTCTGGCATCGGCCCTCCCTCAGCTGCCTCTTCTTCGGGTGTCTCGGCGTCGCGCTGGTCGGCTGCGATGACACCTCAGGCCCGCTCGACGGCGGCTCGTTTGACGCAGGCGCGGCTCGCGACGGCGGCGCCCTGGTCGACGCGAACCTCGGTCTCGATGGAGCGGCGCCCGACGCGGGCCCTCGCCCCCCGCGGGACGGCGGGCCGCGACCTGACGCCGCTCGGCCCATGTCCGCGGGACAGGTCGCCGTCACCGTCACCGCCGATCGTGGCACCGTCTCGGACCTCCTGCTCAGCGTGGCTGTGCCCTTCGCTCCGGGTGTGATCACCGAGCCGTCTCAGATTCGGCTTCTCGAAGGCGATGGGAGCGAGCGCGCCTCCAACGTCGACGTGCTCGCGCGCTGGCCCGCCGACGGGAGCATCCGCAGCGCGCTCATGGTCTTCCGCACGACGCTGGCGGGCGGCGCGGAGGAGTCGCTTCAGATCGACTACGGCGCAGCGCGCGAGCGCACACTCGCCGACCCCGTGGTCGCGTCACCCGACGCCGACGCGGTCGCCCTACTCGACACCGCCTGGCTGGCGAGCTCGCGCGTCTCCGGCCCGCTGGTTCCGTCAGACGCCAACGTTCGGTTCGCAGCGTTCGAGAGCGAAGTCACGACCCGCCTGAGCACCATGGACCCAGCGTTCGAGTCCTATGGCGTGAGCTGCGGGGGCACGAGTCGACACCGCACCTACTACGACAGCCCACACACCCTCTGGCTCCATTATCTGAGGGCGGCCACGCCCAGCAACTACCGCCGCGCGCGCGAGGAGTCCACGTGGTACCGCGCCAACGAGCTCGAGTGGCACGAGGGTCGAGACCTGGCGGTACAGATCTGTGAAGCGGACGACTGGACGCCAGCGGACAAGATCAACTGGGGCGTGATTCGGCGCATGACCGGCGGCGGTATGCTCGACGACTACCTCGTGACCGGCGACCCCGCGGCGCGAGAGGCCGTCGTCGCGATGGGAGAGGCCTTCGTCCGAAGTCTTCCCGCCCAGCGCGGCGGTCGTGAGAACAGCCTCCGCGTGACCGAACGGAACCTCGCTTGGACGTTGATGGGCGTCGCCGCCTACTACGCGGTCGAGCCGACCCCGGAGGTCCGAGCCGCGCTGGACTCCCTCGTCCAGGAGGCGATCGACTGGCAAGGGGCTGGCAGTAGCGGGGCCTTCGAGCACGACATCGTCCGGCCCGATCCCGAGGAGTGCAGCGACGGACCAGCCGGCGCGTCCCCCTTCATGACTTCTTTGCTGATCGACGGGCTGATGGACGCCTACGCGCTCACCGGCGAGGCCCGAATCGCGGATGTCGTCGAGCGCAGCGCTCAGTGGTTTCGCGACGCGGCCGTGACGCCGAGCGGCGACGCTTTCAGGTACCTCTGGGCGTGCAACTCGAACAGCTACAGCGACACGAGCTCAGAGCTCAACAACCTGATCGTGCACGTCTTCGGCGCCGCCTTCGAGGTCACCGGAGACACCGCTTGGTTGGATGTGGGTGACGGCTTCGCGGACGCCGGCCTGCGCGACATCTACGTCGGCCGCCCCAAGCAATGGAACCAGACGGTTCGCGGCTTCGCGCGCTATGTCGGCTACCGCGCTGGGGGCCGCATGCCCTGAGCAGGCTGCTCGCTCCGTGGCATCGACACGCCGGGTGGCTCAATGCCTCGTGGGCTCGGAGAACGTCGTGTCCTCGATCTGATAGGAGACGCGGTTGCCCGATCGGACGCGGCGACAGGAGCCGTCTTCCAGCAGGCTCTGCAGGGCAGCTTGCGCCGTACGAAGCGGCACCTTCAGGCGCCGCGCCGCATCGCGCGCAGAGGTCGTTCCACCCGTGGCGAGCATGCCCAGCACCCGAACGTCCACGGGAGGCGCGCACCGCGGGTCGGCGACGAGGATCGGCGTCCGGACGGTGAGCCAGTGTCGATCAGCCTCGTGGTGCAACGCGCCGCAGGCGCTCACCCAGTCCGCAACGCGAGCCAGGAGCTTGCGCAGCGCGCCCTTGTGGATCTCGGGGTCGTACGCGAAGCCATACACCCGCGCGAAGAGCGCCTCCGTCCGCAAGCCTTCGCGACCCGCGAGCGCCAAAACGGCAACCATCGTGTCCAAGCGACCCTGCTGGCGCTGACTCTGAGCCAACCGCCGGTAATTCGCGCCGAGGAGCCGGTGGCCGGGGGCGAGGACCCGATGGGCGTGGTCCGGGCCCACGGCGACGAGCACGAGGGCCCCCTTCATCTGCGACGCCCCCGACAACGCAGCCGAGAGACCTTGCAGACCTCTCGGAGCGCCGTCTGTCTGCCCGACGGCCCACCGCAAAAGAGCGCTCCCCGGACGGATCCGGTCCAGTCGAGGGCGCAGGGCTCCGAGCAGCGCCCGGGAGTCATCCCCGAGTCTCCTCGAGCCACCCGCAGCCAAGACCAGCGCTTCGGCCTCCAGCTCGAACCCGCCGACGTCGCCCTCCGCTGCCCGGTCCAGCAGACGAAGCGCGCCGCGCGTGACGCGGTAGAGGTCGGGATCCCCGCTCCCTTCGCAGAGCTCCTTCGCAAGCTCCGTTGCGCCAGCGAGGAGCAGCTCCCATGCCAGCCAGGGGCGCCATTGCGCAGACGCGATGTCGAGGAGAGACCGGAGGATGCGGGCCGCAAGGTGCGGGTGGCCGACGAGGCGCCGAGAGCGCGCCAGCACCACGTTCGCCAGGTACTCCTGCTGAGGCATCGCTTCGGTGCGGGCCATGCGAGAGGCGCGGCGGGCCGCGGCCAGAGCGCGTGGGAAGTCTCCGTCGGCTTCCGCGTCGAGGGCGCGACAGACCGCCACGCCGATCACCGTGGCCGCATCACCCGTTTCGGCGGCGGCGACCCGGACCGCGTCGTGATCAAAGGAGCGCCTTCGACCCCGATCGACGTCGGCGAGGTGCGCCTCCAGGATCGCCGCGGGAGAGGGGCCCATGGCGTGGGCTCCGAGGTCGAGTCCGTCGGCCTCTCGATCCTCGTCCCACGTCACAAAAACGCGGCGGGCCCGATGCACGTGGCCCAACGCGAGCACGCGGGTCACTTCGTCGCTCGCAGTCGAGGTGTCCGGCGGCTCGGGCGGGACTTCACCCGGCCCGGCTCCGTCCGGCTGAGCGGCTCGCAGCGCACACGCGAGACCGTAGGACCAGGCTCTCGGGAGGAGGCGTGGCTCGGCGGCGAGCGACGCGATGTGCTCTGAGACGCCGTCGACGTGTCCGAGGAGCAAACGCTGGTATCGGGTCTCTGGCGTCATGCGGCTCGTTTGCCTTCTTAGCTCAGTCGCCGGCTCGCTCGCCGAAGAGCGTGAGCGCCGTCGCCACGCCGAAGGGCTCGTAGCTCATCGCCGGCTCCTCGTAGGGCCCCAGCGCCACCGCTACACCGACCGCCACACCGGCCAAGAGCACCGCGCCGGCGGCCACCCAGAAGCCCACCGACTCGAACACGCTTTGCGCACGTTCCATCGGCTCGAGGGTCAGCGTGAGGCGCGTCTCGGTCGCGCGCTCGGCAAAGAGGACCTGCTCCACGACGCCGTAGCCGGTCGCTCGGACGCTCAACGCTCGCCGGCCTGCGTCCAGACGGAGGCGTCGCGGCGAGGAGCGTTCTATCTCGCCGAGCTCGACGCCGTCGACCCGGACCGATGCCCGGGGCGCTCCAGCGATCGAAACCTCGATCACCGCCAGCGCGCCACGCTCCTCCACGATCCATCGTTCGATGTCCCTCGTTCTCTCCTCGGAGACCGGACCCAACGCTCCGCTCAGCATGCGCTCGAACATGGCGATCGCCTCGAGCGACTCGCCCGTTCCTCGGAGCGAGAGCGCAAGGTTGAACGCGGAACCGCCGTTGGGTGCGAGTGACATCGCCTCTCGGAAGAGATCGCGTGCAACCGCAAACCGAGCGTCGAGGAGCGCCGCGGCTCCCTCTTGGTGAAGCACCCGAGCGCGTTCTGCCGCCTCGGGCGCCTGTGCAGCGGCACGGGTGCCTGCGCCCAAGCCGGCCACGAGCACCAGGAGCGCGACCCCCCGCCTCATCTCGGCTCCCCGATCGAGCCAAACGCCGCCGGCGCCAACGGATCGCGCAAACGCGGGCTCGCGGTATCCACGTGCTCTTCACGCCGCGAGGCCCGGCGAGCCCTCCGCCGGCGTCGCGCACCGGACCGCCCAGGCGCCTCCGCCTCCGACGATGCGTCCTCCGACGATGCGTCCTCCGACGATGCGTCCTCCGACGACGCGTCCTCCGACGACGAGTCCTGCGACGGCGGGCCCGCAACGGTCGGTGACGGCGGCTCCGGAGCCTGGGGAGCTGCCTCGATGCGAGCGGCCTCGATGGGAGCTGCCTCGATGGCAAGCTCGGGAGGCGTCGCCGCGACGGCTTCATCCGCCTCCAGGATGGGCCGCACCTCGGGTTCTTCCGCGCCTGAAGCGGGAGACCGTCCGATGTAGACACCCACACTGAGCGCGGCTGCCACGACACCGACGAGCGCGCCTCCGACCCACCAGCGGGAGAGCGCGCGGGTCTTTGGGGCCGCGCCCTTCCCGGTCTCGGCGATCGGCCGGGGCCACGGGGGCAACTCCCCGCGTTCGAGGCGGCCGAGCACAGACGCCCACTCCGCACTGCGCTCGTCAGCTTTGCTTGCAAACGCCTGCGACATGAAACGCTTCAGGCCCAGTGCCTCATCGTCGAGAAGGAAGGCGTCATCCCTGATGTCTCGCAGGCGCTCGGCGACCTCGAGGGCGGACCCAGGGCGCTTGGCCGGGTTCTTGGCGAGCATCTGAAACACGAGCTCGACCAGGCTTGGCGGAAGCCCCTCGCGATCGACGCCAATGTCGGGCGGCGGCTCCTCGAGGATTCGGCGCGGCCCCTCGCCGTCCGCGTTGGCGTAGAGCCTCCTCGAGGTCAACAGCTCGTAGAGCACGACGCCGAGGGCGAAGAGATCCGAGCGTCGATCCGGGCTCCGAAAGCGAAGCTGCTCCGGCGACATGTAGCCCAGCTTGCCCTTGAGCACGCCGGTCGACGTGCGGCTGGTTCGGCCCAACGAGCGGGCGATGCCGAAGTCCATCACGCGGACGATCCCGTCATGGCCGACCATGATGTTCTGGGGGGACACGTCTCGGTGCACGAGCTCCAAGAGGGCGCCCTGGGGTGAGCGAAGCTCGTGCGCAAAGTGCAGCCCCTCGGACGCCTGACGGACGAGCTCGACGGCGACCTCGAGAGGGATCGGCGTGTTGGTCTGGAGGGCATGCCGGATCAAGTCGCGAACGGTGAGACCGTCCACGAAGTCCATCATCAGGTAAGGCCCTTCGGTGTCCTCTCCGACATCAAAGACCCGAATCAGGTGTGGGTGCTCGAGCCACCCCGCCACCCGGGCCTCATCGAGAAACATGGCACGACACTCGGGGTCATCTCGCAACACACCGTGCAATCGTTTGACCGCACATCGCCGCTGAAACGCACCCTCCGAACGCAGGATCAGGTCGACTCGGCCCATGCCGCCGCGTGCGATCTCACGAATCCAGTAGTAGCCGCTGACCGTCACGGCGCCGTTCCTGGCGGACAGATGCGCCGCGGCGTCACTGAGAAGATCGCGCCGCCCGCGTGGAGGTCCGATGCGTCCGAGGTGCCCAGCTGTTGCGACGCGTTGTCACCCCAACACCAGACCGTCTCGTCTTGCCGACGCGCACAAGTAAACGTGTCACCGGCGGCCAACGATCGCCAGCGGAGGCCCACGGGTCCGACCTCGATCCGTCGGTCGCCCTCCCCGCCCAGTTGACCCCGATCGTTGTGGCCAAGGCAGGCGAGTGAGTCGTCGCGGCGAATGCCGCAGAGGTGATGTTCGCCGAGGTGAATCTCGCGCCAGCGGTCCTCGCCGATCTGAACGAGCAGGTGCTCTTCGTCCGGGAGCTCTACGTCGAAGTCGGAAGCGACATCGGTCTGCACCTGGCCCCGGCAGAAGAGCCGGTCGTCTTCCGTGAGGCCGCAGGCTCCGAACCCGCCAACCGTGACCTGACGCCACGGGCTTCCCACGTCGCCGCTCACATCGACCGGCGCGTCGACGCGCGTCCGGCTCGAAGGGACCCCGACCCCGCCCGAGTCGTTGTAGCCCCAGCAGAGCAACCGACCTTCGCTCACGGCACAAGTTGTCCTGCGCCCGCTATCGAGGCTCGTGGCGAGTCCAGCGATGACCCGGGTCGGCTGACGGATACGAATCGTGTCGGCGTTCTGACCGCACTCGCCGTCCGAATTCGCGCCCCAGCAATAGACGCCATCCGAGCTCGCGCCGCAGGTGTGCCATTGGCCCGCCGACATGCGGTCGAAGGGACCCATGGGCACGGTGACGACCCCCGGCGCCGCCACGTCGGCGGTGTCGTCCGAGCCGAGCTGGTAACGCTCGCCGCGCCCCCAACAGGTCGTGCGCTCACCGTCCACCGCCGCGCAAGAGTGGTGATCGCCGAGCGCCATGGCGGCAGCCGCGGCCCGCACCGGGGTCGGCGTCTCGACCACACCGCCAACCGCGCCGCTGCCGATCTGACCGGCGTCGTTGTTGCCCCAGCAGTGCATCACGCCATCGAAGCTGACACAGGCGTGTCGGGCTCCAGCCCGCAGGCCTCGAGCGCTCTGCGCCGGCAGGCAGCCTCCCTCTGGATTGGTCCCATCGCCCGGGCAATCGCAGGTCACGCACTCGGCGCCCTCGATGCCATAGCCGGCGACCGAGAGCTCCTCCTCGCCGAGGCAACGCTCTCCGTTCCAGCACGTGTGGCAGCAGGAGCCGGCCCAGCAGCGTCCCGGGCTGCCGTCCCTACCGCACGCCGCGCCGTCGGCGCCGAAGGAGCAGTCGTCTCCACAGCTCTGAACGTCACTCCGGACGACACTGCCGGGCGCAGATGGGGCGACGCATGCGGACACGCAGGCGGGCTCCCCCTCGGGGCCCGAAGCGTCACAAGTCGTGGTGCCATCGCAGGAGAGTTGATCGGCGCACGCGTCGTCGAAGTGCAGCCAGACCTCGCTCGACGATGCCTCGATGAAGGAGGAGATGGCCCGTCGTTGACTGAACACATTCCTGGAGGCGTCGCGGAGAGAAGCGACGACGAGGAAACGCCGGTCGGGGTCCGAATCACGGGGCACGACCGTGAGCCGAGCCGGGGAGACGTCGAGGCGAGCAAGCTCCGCGCCCTCTCCGAGCGCCTCCGTCTGCACGTAGCGCGGCACGTCTCGTCGATCCGTCGCGTAGACCTCGAAGGTCAGGAACGCAGCTCGAGCGCTGGTCTCCGAGTCTGCGGTCACGTGCACGACCACCTGAGCGGGGGTCACACAGCCGCTCATCGCGAGAGCCATCAGCAGGGCTTCGGAGCTCGGTCGGGCAGCTGACACCGAGCGTGACTCTACTCCGGATCCCACCCCCCGTCGCTCTTTGGGGATGGGAGTACTCCGGCGTACCTCGTCCGCTCAACGCTGATAGTCTGCGCGCCTGATGGACGCGGCGTCGGCAGAACGGGAGCTGGAAGAGGTAGCGACGCTCGTCGATCTCGACCGAGCCGGGCTGGGCTACCGCGACACCATCCGGCGGGGCGCGCTCACGTCTGAGCCTGCCGCAGCGACCCGCCCGCCCTCGCTTCTGCCCCCGCTCGATGTCGCCAAGCGTTCCCCAAGCGGCGTGCACGAAGGCAGCGCCGAGCTGGAGCTCCTGAGCGTGCTCGGGATCGGCGGGATGGGGGAGGTCTGGTTGGCCCACCAGCGAGCCCTGGATCGCCAGGTTGCCGTCAAGACGCTGCGCGGAGAGGCCTTTGCGCCGGAGGCTGCGGACGCCCTGCTCGTCGAAGCCCTCGCGACGGGCGCGCTCGAGCACCCGAGCATCGTGCCCGTGCACGCGCTGGGCGCCGGTCCGGGAGGCGCGCCGCTCTTGGTGATGAAGCGGGTCGATGGCGCGACGGTGCACGCCCTGATCCAGGACTCGGATCACCCCGCGTGGCCCGCGCTCGAGCGGCGCCATGGGGATCGGCTGCGCGCCTACGTCGAGATCCTGATGCGCGTGGCAGACGCGCTCCAGTTCGCGCATACCCACGGGCTCGTCCATCGAGACGTCAAACCCGAGAACATCATGGTCGGCCGGTTCGGCGAGACCTACTTGCTGGACTGGGGCGTTGCGTTTCGTCGACTTCCCGAAGGCGACACCTCCCGCCCGGCGGATGCTCGAAAGGTCGCCATCGTCGGCACGCCAGCCTTCATGTCTCCCGAGCTCGCACGCGGTTGCGAGGCCCAGATCGACGCTCGCTCCGACGTCTACCTCCTGGGAGCGACACTGCACACGATCCTGACGGGCACCGCTCCCCATCGAGGCGAGACACTCTTCGCCGTACTGCTCTCCGCTCTCCTCTCAGAGCCGCACACCTACGAAGAGGATGTGCCGGATGAACTCGCGTCGCTCGCCGGGCGCTGCATGAGCGTCGAGCCATCCGAACGGCCGGAGAGTGCGCTGGCCGTTCGCGACGCGTTGGCGGGCTTCGTTCGACACCAAAGCTCACTGCACCTCGCAAGGGAAGCAGACGAGCGCCTCCTCGAGCTCGGCGCTGAGCTAGACGAGCAGGCTCTCCGGTCCCACGCCACGACACTGACGCTGGCCGAGGCCCGTTTCGGCTTCATACACGCGCTGAAGGAGTGGCCCGAAAACCCACTGGCGCTGAGTGGCCTGCAGCGCACCTACCGGGCGCTCGTCGAGACCGAGCTCGCCCGAGGGAACCCGGACTCCGCGGCGGCTCACCTCAGCCTTCTCGAGGAGCCAGACCCGTTGCTCTCGGCCCGGCTCGAGTCTCTTCGCGCCAGTGCCGAGGAACGTGAGCTCCTCGCCGATCAGGCACGTCAGGAGAACATCGAAGCGGACCCCACCCTGCACGGCAAGTCGCGAGCCGGGCTGGTCGCGGCCGTCGCCATCATCCCCGCCGTCGGCCTCGCGCTTTTCCTCAGCGAGTCGGGCCATCGACCGGTGCCACCGGTCTGGGTCTCCACGGTCATCGACACCGCTGTTTTCGCGTTTGTGGGTGGTTCGGCGCTCGTGTTCCGCAAGGCCCTGCTCGCCAACCGATGGGGACGACAGGCGGTGGGGCTCTTTCTGATCGCGAGCGTGGTCGCTCTGGCTACGGGCGCGGTGACGCTCCTTCGCGGCGATGACCTCTACGTGGATGTGCCCTACCGGACCCTCGTGTTCAGCGCGCTCTTCGCGGGCTCGGCGCTCTACGTGTCGCCCCGGCTGTGGATCGCGGCCGGGTGGGGCTTGTTCGCCGCAGTGCTCTCCGCGTTCTGGCCGCCGTTCACGCTGCCGGGCTTCGTGAGCACGCTGCTGCTCGCCATCGCGCTGATGGTCGCGGTCTCGGTCGGTCGCCGCCAGACCGCCAAGCGCGACCCGTCTCAGCGATAGGGAATACGGAAGCTGAAGGTCGCTCCGCTGCCGAGTTCGCTCTCGACCCACATCCGCCCATCGTGACCCTCGACAATCTTCTTGGCGATCGAGAGCCCTAGACCCGAGCCGGCGACTTTCTCCTCCGCCTCACCGCCCTGGCGAAAATGACGGAAGATGGCGTCCTGATCTTCTTGGCTGATGCCCGGGCCGCTGTCCGAGATCGAAAACTGCACGCCAGACCGGGCGCCCTCTTGGTAGCGCTCCACTGCCAGGCCCACGCTGCCTGCATCGGTGAACTTGATGGCATTGGTCAGCAGGTTGACCAGCACCTGCACCAGACGGTCCGTGTCGCCCTGGAGCGGCGGCAAGTCGGGCGTCACCGTCTGGGCGTACTCGATCTCCGGTCGGTCCATGAAGAGGATGGCGCACATGCCGGCCGCGTGCCCCACCAGATCGCTGATCTCGATGGACTCTTGCTTCCATTGGATCGCCCCCGACTCCATCAGGTGAAGATCGAGCACCGTGTCCACCAGGTCGGTCAGTCGGCGCCCCTCCGTAAGCATGACGCGCAGGTTTCCGCGGACCTGCGAGACGGCGCGTTCCACCTTGGGCGTACCTTCCTGAACCGCCGGGAACACAACCTTGTCCAGCTTCTTCCGCGTGACTTCTGTGAACCCGAGAATCGAAGTCAGCGGGGTGCGCATCTCGTGCGAGACCGTGGACAGGAAGTCGACCTCGACCTGGGTCGCGACCGCCAACGCGGCGGCCACGCGCGCTCGGTCGGCCCGCAGCCAAGCCGCGTGCAGCCCGAGGCCGAACACGACGCCGCCGAGGTTCAGGACAAACGCGATGGAGGTGTAGCGGCCGGAGAGCAACGCGGACGGACTCGACGGCGAGAGCACCTCGACCGCTCCGGCCAGCAGCACGAGCACCGCAAACGCCCCGACGATCATCCTGGCGTGGCCTCGGTCCAACAAGTGGTTGGAGGCGACGAGTGACGTGAGGGACCAGATCATCACCCCACCGGTAGCCGTGAACCCACCGCCGGCGATCTGCAGAGCCGGGGGCAGCACCACCCCGAGCCACATCAAAAACACCAGTCCGCGATCAACAGACGCCGAGCGGCGGACGACCGCGAGGAGCATGACGCCGGTCGCAAGAAGGTGGATCCCTGGGATCGCCGCGGTCTCGGGGCGAGGTGACGCGAGGCAGAGGGCCAGCCAGAGCGTGGCGCCCACCGCCAATTGCGCAGCCGCCACCAGGAGGTAGCGCGACCTGAGGGCCTGCTCCAAGGAGACGCCCGGCTGATGCACGAGGCGCTCGAGCCACCCCCTGTTTGCGCGCACTCTCGGCGAGTTCACCCGAATCCGTCCTTCGGAACCAGCCTACCATCCTGCCGCCGGTCCTCGGTCCGGTCTGATACGTTGCGTGTGGGGTCGGAGGTGACGATGAAGGAAGCCGCAGGCAGCTGCACGCACATGCGAGGCTGCGAGATGTACGGGTTGTTTGGGAGTCAGACGCTGCTCGAGGCGTGGAAAGAGCGCTTCTGCCACGGCGACTACACCAAGTGTCAGCGGTACGTCCGCACCCTTCGAGGAGAGCGCGTGCCAGCAACGCTGCTGCCCAACGGCATGGACCTCCCCTCCATGGGCAAGTCATGAGCGACCCCTCGTTTTGGCCTTTCTGGGTGGGCGCCCTCTGTCTCGGGGGGCTCGTAGCGTTGACGTGGGCGCTGGAGCGACGCCTCATCGCGGGCTCCGGAAGCATCACCAGGGTGACGACGGCGCTCAGCGACGGCGACTGGGGGGCGGCTGACGAGAAGCTGCTCAACGACCAAGACGCCCTGCAAGCGGCGCTCATGGCGGCGACGCTCGCAGAGTTCGGCGAGCAGCCTGACGTCGCCGCACCAGCGGCCCCGACCCCGCCGGCGCAGCCATCGAGCTGGGCCCCCGCCTACGCGCACTTGGTCTTCCTCATGATGATCGGCGTAGGGGGGCTGCTGTCTGCGCTGCAGACCGGAACCTTCAACGCGGATTGGTCCCTCGGGACGTCGTTCAACGAGATCATGGGCGCCGGCCCCGTGATGATCGGATACCTCGTCTTGGGCGGCTTGGCCGTCGGCTTCGGCACGCGCATGGCGAGCGGATGCACCACCGGCCACGGGCTCTGCGGCGTCTCCCGATTCCAGGTCGGCAGCTTCGTTGCGACGGGAGCCTTCTTCGGCACCGGGATCGCCGTCTCTTACCTGATCGAGTTCCTCACATGAACAGCGCCGCCGTGCGAACGATCCGCTTTGGCCTCGTCGGTCTCTTGCTCGGGTACTGCCTCTCTCGCATCGGATTCACCGACTTCGGTGAGGTGCACGCGATGTTCCTCTTCACCGACTTCCGGATGTTCCTGACCTTCTGCGGATCGGTAGCCGTGGCCGCCGCCGGCTTCCTGATCTTCCGCAAGGGCCGGGCGCCGAGCCGGCGGGATCTCCACAAGGGCACGATCATCGGTGGCGTGCTCTTCGGCGTGGGCTGGGCCGTCACCGGGGCGTGTCCGAGCATCGCGCTCGCACAACTCGGCGAAGGCAAGCTGCCCGCGCTCATCACCCTCGTCGCAATCGTCGCCGGCAACTTCATCTACGGGAAGGTCCACCAGCGCTATTTCCGCTGGGATCCCGGGAGCTGCGAGGCCTGAGCGATGCCCCCCTCCCCCTCCTTCGACCTAGCGAGCCGTGTGAACGCCTGCGGCGACGGGCTCTACGAGACCGAGGTCCCCGACGGCTGGCAACAGGGCCGCGGGGCGTTCGGCGGCCTCACCATCGCGTACGCGGTGCGGGCCATGGAGGAGAGGGAGTCCGAGCGGCCCCTCCGGGCGTTGACGGCGGAGCTTCCGGGCCCGTTGGGGCTCGGGCGGGCAGAGATCCGCGTGAGTACCCTGCGTCGCGGCCGGGGAGTCACGACGCTCGAGGCGCACATCACGCAGCCCGACGAGAACGGCGAACTGTCCGTGCGCGGGCGGGTCAGCGGGGTCTTCGGCGGCGAGCGCCCCGATGATCGAACCTTCGCTGGGCCACCACCGAAGATGGGCTCCTGGCAAGACGCCCCACCCATCCCCGACGGGGCGCTGCCGCCGAGATTCGCGCGCCACTTCGAGTACCGCGTCACCGGGCCGTTCCCATTCTCCGGCGGCGACGCACCCGTCGCCGAAGGATGGATTCGACCACGCGAGCCGCTGAACTCCTGGGGCGCGGCCGAAGTGGTCGCCATGGCCGACGCCTACTGGCCAGCGATCTTCGCCACTCAGACCGCCCCACGTCCCATGGCGACGATCGCGTTCACGCTGCACCTCCAGCCCATCGCGACGTCGCTCCCGACCAACGCTCCGCTCTACTACCGAGCCCGAGCCAGCTCGGCGGGCGGCGGCTATGTCTCCGAGGCGCGGGAGCTCTGGACCCAGGAAGGGGCGTTGGTCGCGCTCAACCCTCAGACCTTCGTGGTCATCAAATAAATAGCGGCGGCTTCGGCTCGCGTGTCCGCCACAGGTGGCCTCAGGAAGGCGCGCAACACCTCGACGACGGGCCCCGGCGTGTCGACGTGCGCGAAGTGCGACCCCTCTTCGAGCCATCGCAGCTCGGCACTGGGTACGAGGTCCGCGAGGTAGCTCCCGTTCTTGGGGGACACCATGGGGTCGTTCTCAGCGTAGAGCAGCAACATGGGGACAGGAAAGTCGAGTGAGCGCTCGCGGCGCCGGAGCAAGGTCTGCTCCATGGAGACAAACCCGCTCGCGCCCATCGTCTCCCGGAGGTAGCGAACGAAGGCCCGCGAACCGGGAACCGTGGAGAGCGGGGCGCCGTACTCGCGGGCCTCCTCGAGGCTCTTCAGAGACTCGTCCCAGTAGTGCACGTTGTGATGCGCCCAGCGCGGCGGGTCGAAGCGTGCGGCCCAGGCCACGGCGCGCGCCACCCCGGGCAGCGCCGAGAGCGCGCCGACGGCGTAGTACCGAGCCTCGGCCCTCGCTGGACTGTGGATGTTCACGAGACGCGAAAAGACCGCTGGGCGCTCCAAGGCCAGCCGCATGCACAGGTATCCGCCCATCGAGTTGCCCACCGCGAGGCACCCTTCGATGCCCAGTGCGTCGACGGACTCTCCGATGAAGGTGGCCAGCTCGGCCGCCGAGAAGGATCCGCGCTCGGGCACCGCGCTGCGTCCACAGCCAGGGAGATCGATGATGAAGACGTGGAAGTCCCGAGCGAGCTCCTCCACGACGTAGCGAAACGAGTATCCGCTCGTCATGAAGCCGTGCACGAGCAGCAGCGGCGGCCCCTCGCCGAGCTCCCTCACGTGAATCTCGGTGGCACCGAAGTTGGCCGAATTCACCGTCACTTCGCGGGCCGGCAACGAGAAGTAGGGGTGCGCTCTGCGTGGGTGCTCCGGCAGGTCGGAGAAGGGCATCTGGTCAAAGGGTTTGCGCGTCATCGGAACTCCCGGTCGCAAACATAGGACCGATCGTTTTTGGTTCAACCAATTTTTGGCAACGTCGCCCCGAACGGGCTTCTCGCTCACCTGAGTCAGCTCATCGTGGGGTAGTGAACCCGTAGCCGGGGGCCGCCCGGTGATCTGGCGGCGCGATCCAGATCATCGCTGGGCAGAAGCCGCTGCAGGTCTGCTCGGAGTGGTCGTGCAGGAGCACGAGGTGCAGCGCGTCCCGCCACAGCCGGTCCGGGCGCGTGCCGAGCGTGTTGACCGCGGTCAGCCCGCTCTGGTCGATCTGATCCTCGACCCCCGCCACCCAGGACACCATCTGAAACGGCTCCGTCGGTCCCCAGACCTGGAGCGCCTCGTCATCTCCGAAATGCACCTGGGTGGTCTGGCCGGCGAGGGGCAGCTCGACATAACAGCCCGTGCCCGGCTGCGGGCAGGTCACCGGCGCCTGAAGACGCTCGCCGAGCGCGATGGTGCGGGCGTCGGTCGGATCGCCGCGCAGATCAAAAGCGAGCAGCTCCCTGAGCCAACGCCCCTCGTCGCTCTCGGGCTGGGGCTCGACGCGGGTGCTGGGCCGGGTCTCGTCATCTCCTCGCTCCTCGCCCCTCGCGGAGCCGCCCCCGCTACAGGCGGAGAGCAAGAACAAAGCTGCCATCAACCTCGGGTGCATCGTCTCTGCCAACGTAAACCCGCGCCTCGGTCGGGACGAACCGAAACTGGCCCTTCGGTCCTCTGGCCTCCGGCTGACGACGAGCCCAGGGGCGGTTGGCGGGCGCGACGCCGGCCCCCCGGGATTCAGCGGCGTCGGCTGCCACACGGAACCACCAGGCGATGGAATCGTTCAGGAGAGATCCGCCCTCTCAGGGCGACGGAAAGCAAAAAACCCCTGGAATTTCCAGGGGTTCTTTACGGGACGGACGAGACTCGAACTCGCGGCCTCCGGCGTGACAGGCCGGCGTTATAACCAACTTAACTACCGCCCCAGCGAACTGAGAAAGAGCGTTTAGCGCGGCCTGGTCGGGCTGTCAAAGGTCTTTGGCAACTATTGGAAATAGGCGACGAACGCGCTCAGGTCGACGTTGCCGCCAGCG
>Ga0114933_10001807_pt1 | contig 23231 bp, 20 predicted proteins | sample 4SBtaG_FD_89691 | JGI IMG/M metagenome (GOLD analysis project Ga0114933, IMG submission 89691) | Deep subsurface microbial communities from Kolumbo volcano to uncover new lineages of life (NeLLi) - 4SBTROV12_W25 metaG | ecosystem: Environmental > Aquatic > Marine > Volcanic | place: Kolumbo... | reverse complement strand
CCCTGCCGATGATCTACTGGCCTCGCACGGCCAAGGTCGGCGACCGCCTCGACTTCCACACCCTGATCGGCGACCACGTCGCGAACAAACACGATCGCCACGTGTACGCGGGGATTTCTACGGAAAAGCTCAGCTACGACGAGGTCGTCGCCGCGATCGAGTCTTCCAGGGTGCAAGGCGCCGACGGGGTGGTGCTCTTCGAGTACAAATACACGAAGCCCCACCTGGAGAAGCTCCGAGCCGGTCCCTTTGCAACGGAGGCCGAGCCGACGGTGATGGGGTGGCGCGAGCCGTAGATCGGGATCGGGATCGAGCTCGGGATCGTGCTCGTGCTCGTGCTCGTGCTCGTGCTCGTGCTCGTGCTCGTGCTCGTGCTCGTGCTCGTGCTCGTGCTCGTGCTCGGCTGGCGGCTTGGCGCTCCTCGGCCGGTCTTCGGTGCTTCCGGGGCTTCTGCGACCGGCTCCCCCTTCGGTTGAGGAGCCGGCCTTGAAGCCCCTCCGGCTCACCAAGGAGATCCCCATGAGCACCGCCCACAAGAACTACTTCGACTTCGAACGCCTCGACGTCTACACCCTCTCCGTCGACGTGAACCGCGCGATATCCACGCTCGACTGGCCCGCAGGCCGCTCCCACATGAAAGACCAGGCCATCCGGGCAGCGGACTCGATGGCCCTGAACATCGCAGAAGGCGCGGAGAGGCGACGCGGAAGCAAGGCGGCCAAGAGCCACCGGGCCGCGTTCGGCTTCTCCATCGCCAAAGGGCTCGGCGGGCGAGGTGTTCGCGGTCCCCTACGTCCGAGCCAGGCCCTCTCTGGGCCCGCCTCGGCTTTCGCCGGCACTCTCGGGCCTGCGGCCCTGCGCTGCTCCAACATCCTGGGCCTCGATCCCGGGTCCCGAGGAAAGCTCCAGCGCATCGGCTCGATGTTGGCCCGGCTCAGTCGGTAGAGGCCGGGGTCAGATGGACTCAACTTCCCCAGACGGGAAGTTGGCCGCCGTTCAGTGAGGTGAGGCGGCCTGAACTTCCGGTTTGGGGAAGTTGGAGCGTGATGACCAATCCCAGGACACGCGGCGTGCGGTGGCGTACGCCGCCACCGACAGCACCACCTCCACAGCGAGGCGGTGCGTAGAGGGCGCTGGCAAGCGCCCCTCACGTCGGCGAAAGCCGAGCCCACCTCGTGTCGGCTCGGACGTAGTGTCTTCACCGACGACCCCGAGAGCGGGCCCGGCACAAGCCACCGCGAGCCCGATCGGTGGTCCAACGTGCTGATATCACTTGCTTTAGCCGGCACTGTAATGAGCTGTAATGGACAGAAGGGGGGGGGGGCGCTCTTAGGGTCTTCCCGAACCCGCCGCCTCTGCGGCATGCTCGGAGAGACCCATGTGCGCCAGCCTCCATCCTGAATCCACCCAGAACCTGACCAGCGGGAGCGGAGCCTCGGAGTTCATCCCGTACACCAACTGGATCCCGGCGATGTCCGTGAAGTGGGTCAAGGCGATCATCGACCTGATGTCGCGCACCCAGAACTTCGAAGCCCGCTTCGCCCTGCAGACCGCCACGACGAACCCGGACGTCCCCAACGCACCCGTGCTGAAGGACAGCTGGATCAACTCGACGGGCAAGGTCCTGTCCAGCTTCCTCGACGTCTCTGCCGATGTCGACGGCCACTTCTACGTGCGCTTCGGCGTCGCCGTGCGGAACGGCACCGGCACCGCCCTGGAGCGGGGCGAGGTCGGGCTGCTCGTCTCGACGCGCACGTGAGCCTCGCGCTCCGGTCCCGCCAGGCGGCGCATGCCCTCGAGCGGGGCCGCGCGCTCGTCCGCGAGATGGCCGTCGAGGGCTTCGACCCGGTGAACGACGAGGTGCCCAAGCACGTCACCGAGGTCTCGCAGACTCCACTCGCCGGCGTCACGGTCGGCACTCTGCCGGAGGCGCCAGACGTGGACATCGTCCTGTCCGCCGGCCCGGTCAACAGCGACGGAACGAGCTGCGACAACAAGGACCAGGACGCCTGCGGGCTCTACTGGCTGAACATCCGATCGGGCATCGTTCGGGCTACGCGCCTCCGCCAGTCGGATGGCACCACGGGCTACGTCCACCCCGCAATCTCGCCGAACGGCAACCGTGTTGTCTACGTGGAGAAGAACGGACCGTCGAATGACCGGCTCCTGGTGCAAGCGCTCGGCTCCTCAAGTTTCCACGAAGTCGTTGCCAAGGGCGGCGGCTACAAGGGCCCGCACTGGCCGGACTGGTGGGACGCCAGCACGATCGTGTTCGACCGGCACACGACGGATCACGACCACCCAAGCCTTCAAGACCCGAGTCTGTTCACCGTTCCTGCGAATGGCTCCGGATCGGCCGCGAGCGCGACTCACGTGCTCGGCACGGCCAAAGAACACTACTCGGACGTTGACGTCACCTTCAAGTCCGGGCGTCGTCAGCTCGTCTCGCACCGGCAGGGGCGGACGCGGCCGTACGATCCCCTCAATCCGGAGGAGATGCACAGTCAACCCGCGGTGCAGATGTACCGAGCGGGCTCGCGTGTGCAGCGAGTCTCCAGCCCCGCGTTCGTGCGGAACGCCGAGGGGAGCGGAATCCCGAGAGCCCTTCTCACCTGCCAGCATCCGAGCTGGGCACCGGGGGGCAACGCATTCACTTGCTTCGGACACGCCCCCAGAATGGGGGGGGACGAATGCAGCGGGCAGAGAGATCTACGTTCGGCCCCAATACGAATACACGCAGGACACAACGGGCAGGTGGACGGGAAGCAACTCAGGACCCTTTGGATCCGACCTGCTCGTACAGATTCCGACGCAAACGCAGCTGATCACGTGGTTCGCGAACTCTCCGGGCCCCAACCTCTTCACCAGGATGCCACCGCAGAGCACCCTGAACCTGAAGAATGCGCGGTGGTTCCAAGAGAACTGGGTGTTGCTGTCCATCTACACCGAGGAGAAGCCCGAAGACGAGAGTGAGCCGACGGAGGCCATCGATGCACGCACGGCTCTGGTCCGGCGCTCACCGATGCGGGTCTTCGACCTCGTCCGGTACGTGGAGGCACTCGAGGGCGCCACACAGAACTCCTGGCATGGCTACACCGCCACCGCCGTGAGGGTCAGCAGCGCACCGTCGTTGTCATCTGCGAGACCGCTGTGACGCTGCTATGGGTCATCCTTGCGTGCAGCGGACCGACACCCCCCAACCCAGAGGACTCGGAAGACACCGGACCAGCCGCTTGCGGCTCGGCGTGGCAGGTCTTGAGTCTGGGAACGCCGAGTTGCGGCATCCGCGACGGAGGATGTCTTCAATGCTGGGGCGCGGATGAGTATCCGGGGTTGCTGGAGAACATGCCCACGGGTCGCTTCATCGACGTCTCGGTGACACGAACCTGGGACTGGGACTGGAGCGGACCCACGGCCTGCACGGTAGGCGATGCAGGCGAACTTCTCTGTTGGCACACCCTCGGTGAATATGGCGGTTCCTGGGTCGACTCGGGATGGTCTCATGTGTCGCACTCCGACAGCTTGACGTGTGCGATTCGTGACGACGACTCGCTCGCGTGCCGCGAGAGTACCGGGGATTGGTACGAGCTCGGCGCGTCCTTCGCACAGGTCGACGTCGATGAGTACTACGGCACATGGTGCGCAACACAAACCGACGGCACACTGCATTGCGGCTGGATCGATGGGCGCCTCCGTTGGTCGACGACCATGAGCGGTGGGCCATTCTCCAGCCCATCAGTGAACGACCACCTGGCCTGCGCTGTAGACGCCGCAGGCACGGCGCAATGCTGGGAGCTGTTTGGCGACGAGGTGGCCACGCACACCAACCGCCCGCAACGTGCACCGGCTGCACGAGCGGTCCCGCTCTCATGGAAGGGAGTGTTGACCCTGGACGCGAAGGGGTTTGTTTCGAGCGCCATCAGCCACCCCATTGCTGAGCGGGGTGGACGCTACGAGATGATCGATGTCATCGGAATGGCCGCCTGTGGCATCACCATCCACGGTGAGATCGAGTGCTTTGACGAACTCGGTCCGCGCCCGGATCTGGAACCGCCCTCAGAATCGCCGTAACGACGCCACCGTCACGTCCAGGACCACCTCTCCGGGCTGACCCTCGACCCGGACGAAGTCCATCGCGTGGGGCGCATCCAATACAAACCCGGCGGAGAGGTCTTCCTCGGCGAACCAGTTCACGAGCGCGATGTCGTCGATGGCCGCGAAGGCTCGGCCGCGCTTCGGTGGGGACTGGTGGAAGATGATGCGGACCGCGCGGGCGTTGTTCTCGGGGTCTTCGACGTCCGCCTCGTCGTCCGGGATCGACAGGTCCGCTCGGAACATCTCCCAGTCGAAGCTGCCGCCCCGGTGCAGGGCGAGCTGGTCTTCGCCGAACTCGCGGTCGCCCTCGCTGGCCAGGTAGCGGACCTCCCAGAAGGTCGGACCCGCGTCGACCCCGCGGCGGTAGCCGAGGAGCGTCATGTCCTTGTTCGGCTCGGACAAGGCGTCGCCGACCACGCGCACCCGGTTGCGGAACCAGACCCGGCTGTCCTCGGTGTTCTTGCGATGGCGCAGCGAGCAGACCGCCGCGACGCCTCGGTAAGGGTCCTCGACGCAGGGGAACTGGGAGTCGCCGCCGAGATCCCATCGGGACAATTCGAGCGCGTCCTCGTCGACGTCGACGTCCTCGAAGGCCCCGAACATCAGCTGGTCGCGGCCCATCTGTGCGGAGTAGCCGGCGCTCGGAGACGAGACGTAGACCACGGACTCGCCCGGCTCCAGGACGCCGCGAAGATCCGCGATGCCGACGCCGTCCTCGCCGACGGTCACCGTGATGGTCGCGCTGCGCTGGTCCTCGATCACCCCGGAGCCGAAGTCGATCCAGGCGCTTCCGGCGAGCGGCACGAGCTCACCCCCATAAGGCAAGGAGACAGCGCCCACCTGCCGAAGCAGCCAGTCCGCCACCGGCCCCGTGAGCGGTCGAGGCCGGTAGTCCTCCAAGTAGATCGGCCGGGTCCGCGCCGCGACCGGGTGACCCCCGTCGAATTCGACCTCGAAGAGCAAGCCGAGCATCGTCTCCAGCCGGTCCTGGTCGAAGATGAAGTTGCCCAGCGAGTGCGCGGCGAGCACGCCGTCGTGCCAGCCGAAGCCCTGGGGCGTGTGGGGGTGATGTCCCACGATCAAGACAGGCGCTGCCTCGCCCAACAGCTCCAGCCGGCCCTCCGTATACGAAGACGGGTACTCGGCGTACTCCTTGCCGAAGTGCGCCTGCACGATGGGCAAGCGGCCGAGGGTCCAGGCGTCGTCGATGGCCGAGAGCACGGCCTCGTCGTCCGTCAGGTCCGCGGCCCCGCCACGACTGTCCGTGGCGACGAAGCCCACCTCGTACTGCGAGCCGGTGACGCTGGTCATCGACAGCATCGAGAAGCGCTGGCCGGAGAGCTCGAAGTCCCATGGCAAGAAGGCCTCTTCGGCATCCGAGCCCAACCCCGCGTAGCCCAGCCCACTCCCCGAAACCCAGTCCAGCGTGTCCGTGATCCCGGGCTCCAGGTAGTCGTAGACGTGGTTGTTGCCCAGGTTCGCGTAGTCCGCGTACTCGGCCAGGGCGTCGAGGGACTCCGGGAAGGTGAAGAAGACGTAGGGCTTGGTCTCGTGCGGCGTGTCGGGGGTGTCCGTCACCACCGACTCCAGGTTCACGCTGACGTAGTCGTAGCCATCCAGCCACGATTCCACCCAATGAAAGGCCTGCTTCGAGCCCGGGTAGGGATCGCCGGACAGGATCAGCGCTTCGGCGTCGTCGGGGGGCACTTGATCAAAAGGCGTCGACTCGTCCAGGTCCACGAAGCGCCGCCCGAAGATGACGTCGCCGGTGAAGAGCACGCGCACGGTGCCCTCGTCTTCGGCGGTCAGCGGCACGTCCCCGAGATCGACCTTGGTGACCTCGATCTCTCGCAACAGGTGGGCGGGGACCTCGTCGGCGTGGAAGCCCGAGGCGGTCACCGACACCAGGACGTTCTGCCGATCGAGGCCGGCGATCGAGAAGAAGCCCTCGGCGTTGGTGTCGTCGCTCTGACCAGCCGCCTCGACCGTCGCCCCCTCGATGGGTGCCCCGGAGGCGTCCACGACCCGCCCGCCGACCGAGATGGAGGTCGCGAAAAGCGTCTCCCAAGCCTCGATCTCGCTCTCCGGCGGGCCATCCCAGGGTCCACGATTGCAAGCCAGCCAAATCAGCGCGATCACAACGGAATGCTAGCACGTGTCATGAACTGTCACCGGCGTAAGAGTCGCGACACTCTGGGTTCCGCGGGCCACCGGTAGCTTTGGAGAGAAGTTTTTCGCCCTTGGGAGAGGTCCGTGGTCCATCTTCTCGCCATCCTCGGCTGCAACACCGAGGCACCGCAGACGCCGGTCGACACCAACGCCCCCGCGTTCATGGAGTCGAGCAGCGAAACCGTTTCGGGCGCTGGATGCGCCTGGACCCCCGAGGGCTACGAAGCGACCGCCGGACTGCTCGTGCAGGATCGCTGGGAGCTCGTGGGCTCGCTCGAGGTCGACGGCCAGACGCTGGCCGACCCCGACGCCTTCTTCGCCTACCTGGCCGCCGGCGACGACTTCCATCGCCAGTGGGCCGCGCTCACCGCCACCCTGGCGCTCGAGGAGGCCGAGGTCTTCGGCATCTACTCCGACGTGGCCGGCGCGAAGCTCATGCAGGGCGCCCTCGCCGGAATCACCGCGCGCCAGGTCCTGGACTCCGCTCAGGGCGGCTTCGACGAGGACGTCGTCTACGCGCTGTCCGAGTTCAACAGCGCGTTCTCCGGCTGCAACCACAGCTGGTACCTGATCGACGACAGCGACGTGGACTCCGACGGCGTCGCCGCCGCGGACGACTGCGACGACCTCGACCCGCTGGTCGGCGGCCTGCTTTACGAGAGCGATCTCTCCAGCGACGACGGCGACTTCGAGCCCACCGAACACCTCGGCGACGACTGGCGCTGGGACGGCACCTCGGTCTACGCGACCGACGGCGGCCAGGAGGTGCTGCTCGGAGCCGAGGACTGGGAAGACACCGTGGTCATCGGAGAGCTCTCCGCCCAGGGCACCGAGCCGGGCTGCGGCTTCGACTGCCTCTATGTCTGCGGCGACTACGAGCCCGAGGACGACTGCTGGACCGACTACCAGGCCCTCGCGCTCGGCATCCTCTCCTTCGAGATCACGGGTGTCGGCGTGGCCACGCTCTCCAACAGCGACAGCACCTACGACATCTGCCTCGAGGGCTTCGCGATGTGGGACAACCCGGGCTCTCAGAGCCTCGTGGTCGGCGAGGAGGTCCTGCTCGGCAGCACCTACCGCATCCCCGCGGGCGGCAGCCTGGACATGTACTACGCGTCCTGGACCACCGACAACGGCGTCTACTCTCCGTACCTCGATGACCCCAGCTTCTGGTGCTACCAGAACGGCACGACCCTGGCGGTGGGCGACACCTACGAGTCCATCGGCGCCTGGCTGCCCGAGGACATGCAGTCCTGGATCACGGACAACACGGACGAGGACGGTGACTCGGTCGAGGACCACGTCGACTGGGCCAGCTCCAGCGGCGTCCAGGCCCAGCACAACATCTGGACCTACCAGAACACCCACGCCGCGGTCGCGGTCGGCAAGCTCGCCGAGAGCACCGCGAACGGCACGGTCGAGGTCACCCTGACCCTGCAGAACCGCGGCGCCGTGGCGACCACCGCGACCCTGACCGATACGCTGCCGGCCCACTGGTCCATCGACTCCTGCGACGACACGCCGGACTCGACGACCACCAACGGCGACGACCAGGTCGAGGCCACCTGGCAGGTCTCGCTCGATGGCTGCACCGACAGCTGCAGCACCGTCGACGAGCACGTCATCACCTGCGAGATCCGCTACAACCTGAACGCCGACCTGAACTTCGTGGAGCTCCCGCAGGCGAGCGCCGACTACAACGACGGCAGCGACGACGAGACCAGCTCCTCGATGAACGCCGCGGCCTTCGACTACGACTGGAACAGCGACGGCGACATCCTCTGCGGCGAGACCACCCGCTGGCGCGCCGGCTTCCTGTCTCGCGCGGCCCTCGACGAGGACCAGGACGAGGGCTACCACGGCTACCGCTGTGCCCTGGCCCGGAACTCCGAGCTGGACTGCTGGGACCCCGGTCACTTCCTCCAGATCGCGGCCTTCCTCGACATCGAGGAGGACGACATCGACAGCGAGTGCGAGGGCGAGTGCATCAACCCGAGCTTCGACCAGCTCGCGCGCACCGACCACGACTCCAGCTTCGACATCGCCGAGGGCTCCGAGGCCACCATCGAGTTCTGGACCTGGGACAACGAGCTGTACTGCGCAGCCAGCGACGGCACGACCGACGTGACCGCGGTCGCCGACGGCCAGAACTACTTCTCGGAAGGCGTGACCGGCATGTCGACCCTGAACATCTACGGCGACTTCGACAGCATCAAGGTCTGCGAGGCCTTCGGCGTGCCCGAGTAGCGAGCGGTAGCATCCACGCGTGCTCCTCCTCCTGATCGCCTGCAGCAAGACAACGCCCTCGGTCGACTCGGCCGAGGGCGATGTCAATGCGGACACCGACGCCGACACGGACACCGACACCGACGCGGTCGAGGACTGCTCCGAAGAGGGCGACGAGGACGGCGACGGCCTGGCCGACTGCGAGGATCCGGACTGCGTGGACGCCTGCATGGAGGACTGCGACAACGGCGTCGACGACGACGGCGACACGCTGATCGACTGCTTCGACGACGAGTGCACCGGCCACGAGAGCTGCGTCGACGGCTACCGGGTCGAGGTCACCGTGAACCTGGACGCGCTGTCGGTCGAGACGGGCGTCACCGACACCTACGGCTACGACGCGATCCTGCGCGGCTCGGGCGCGGTCTACCTGGCCGCGACCCCCTATGGCGAGGGCACCCCCTTCGACTGCTCGGGGGTGCTCGAGATGTCTCCGGGCGACGGCACCGCCTACGCCGAGGGCCTCTGCGACGACTGCGACTGGAAGTTCGACGTCGGCATGAGCCCTTTCTGGGTCGGCGGCTGCCCGGTCGAGGGCCTCCCGAGCTCGGCGCTGGGCCTGAGCTCCTCGTCCAACGAGGTCACCCGCGACTTCGACGGCACCTGGCCCGTCCAGTACATCGCCGGCGGCATGGAGTGGGGCCCGACCGGAGGCTCGCTCGCCGACCTCGAGCAGCAGACCGTCTGGGCCTTCAAGGGCTCGTACTGAGCTCCTTCCGGCGCTGAGTGCGCCAGGCCTCGAGGTCCTCGTCGGAGAGCTCGAGGCCGTGGAGCAAGGCCCAGTTGATGGCCGCGCACAGGTCTCGAGGGTCCTCGAGGCCGACGCCGATGCGCACCAGCCGGTCGAAGCCCGCCCGCCGCAGCACCGGAGGCGGCGTGAAGTACTCGCTCACGGTGGCGTGGTGGTTGACCTTGGACACCAGGCCGTCGAAGGAGAGCGCGTAGCGAGGCACGACGCAGGTGGCCAGGGCGTCGCAGAAGCGGCGCGTGGTGTCCTCGTCGGCGCCCTCGATCCGGAAGGACAACAGCCCGCCGAGCAAGGAAAATCCTGGGTGATCGACGAGCGAGGGGTGGAAGACCTCGGCGACGCGGGGGTGCTCGACGAGGTAGCGCACGACCTCCAGCGCCGAGGCACAGCGCCGCCGATGGCGCTCCTCGACGAGGCCGAGGCCCTCGAGCACCGCCTCGGCTCGACGCCAATCCAGGATGCCCCCGCGTAGCGCGACGAGGTCCATGACCCGGTTCATGAGACCCAGGTCATCGCTGGCGACGTAGCCCCACAGGTCCGTGTCCTGGCCGCAGAGCGCCTTGGTCCCGCTTGCCACGACGACGTCGCAGTGATCGAGCAGGCGCGCGGACCAGGGGGTCGAGATGGTCGTGTCCACGACTACCGTCGGGCCCTCGATGGCGAGGTCGTCGAGGCGCTGCACCTGCAGGAGCGGGTTCGTGAAGGCCTCGCAGAAGACCAGCTGTGTCTCCGGGCGCAGCTCGGCCGAGGCGAGGTCATCGACGATGCTCAGCGCGGCGCCGATGCGCTGGCAGGTCCACTCGATGTACTTGCGGGTCTTGTTGTAGACCTGTCGGTGGCAGATGACGTGACCGCCCGGCTGAAGCGCCGCGTCGATCACCAGCGCCGTCGCCTGCATGCCCGAGTCGACGACCACCGCGCCGCGCGCCCCCTCGAGGATCCGCACCTGCGCGATCAGTCGCCGCGTCGCTTCGGTTCCGTAGCGCGCATAGACCTGTGGCAGCTCGGACCAGCATTCGGATCCGCCGAAGAACACCGCGCCCTTTCGCTCCTGCCACGAGATCATCGAGGGCGATCCGAGCAGATCGCGCTGAACTGTAGGGCTCGAAGGGTGCAGCCAGGGCTCTCCCGAGGCGCGAATGTGCGCGTCGACCGCTGCATGAAGCGTGCGCGTCTCGGGGCCCATCGCCGCCAGCGGAGGGCGCTCCGGCGGGCACTCCGGTCCCAACCAAGTCTTCAGGTCCATGACAAAGGTCCGTAAGGGTGGTGTAATTCTTTCATCGCGCCCACTTGAGGAAGCGCCGTACGCCGATGCGAACCCTGCTGCTGCTGGTCCAGGAAAACAAGCCCGTCCACGCGGTCAGTGTGGGCGAGCACCCCGTCCAGATCGGTCGGGCGCCGGCCAACGACCTCGTCCTCGGCGATCCCAGCCTGTCCCGACGCCACGCCAGCATCTGGACCCGCGGCAAGAAGATCTGGCTGGCCGACCACGGCTCCACGAACGGGACCTACGTCAACGACCACGCCGTGAAGGGCGCGGTCGAGATCACCGAGAGCGACCTCATCCGCCTGGGCAACGGCACGCAGCTTCGCGTGAAGCGGCTCCAGGACGAGGCCGAGGACCTGGGCGTCGACAGCGGGCTGGTGCTCCTGGACGTCGCCAGCGGAGTGCGACGCAGCCTGCGCGTCGGCACCAACGCCCTGGACGGGCGCGCGACGATCAAAGTGACCTCGGCCGGCAGCAGCGTCACGCTCAATGTCGGTCAGCGAGGCCGCAGCCTGGCCGTCGAGCTGGACTTCGAGCTGGGCGACCGCACGTACCGGATCGAGCGGCCCGAGCCGATGGAAGACACGGGCCCGATCAACGACGAGACCAGCAACGCCTTCGCCTACAAGGTCGCCGCGACCCTGAACGGCGCGAGCGGCGCCGAGGTCCAGGTCGAGCGCATCGCGGGCGGCGACCCCCACCTGGTCAGCGCGACCCCCGCGGTGCTCCTGTACATCCTGGCCCGCAAGCTCGAGAAGGACATCGCGGACGGCGTGCGCGCGAGCGTGGCCGGCTGGTGCTCCGACGACGACATCCGCGTCGGCATCTGGGGCCGCGACGTCGATCACTCCAGCAACACGCTGAACGTCCTGCTCTACCGGACCCGCAAGGAGCTCGAGAAGCACGGCTACCACGGCGGCTGCATCGAGAAGCGGCGGCGCGCGACGCGCCTGAGCGTCATCGAAGCCTCGACCTACTGAAGCACCGGGAGCGCCACCACCGAGCGCACCCGCGACAGCCCCTCCAGGCGCTCGACGAGGCCGCGGACCGACTCCGTCTCGCTCGTGAGGAGGCCCAGGTGGCGGTCCTCGCCGAGCACGCTGGCTCGGCTCTGGACGACCAGGCCGGCCTTGCGCACCTGGGACTCGAGGCGGGCCGGCAGGTCCGGATGCCTTTCGTGCGTGACGCGAAGCAGCCAACGTGAGGCCGGGGCGGCGACGACCTGGATCGGCCGAGGCCTTGGCCAGCCGACCTGGCGATTCGTGGCGACGTCCACCAGGTCGCCGAGCACGGCCGTGGCCGTCGGCGGGCCCCCCGCGCCCTTGCCGAAGAGCGCCAGGTCACCCGCGTTCTCGAACTCGGCGTAGACGGCGTTGTACTCCTCCTCGACCCCGGCGAGCAGGTGCCAGGTCGGCAAGCAGACGGGCCCGACGGAGAGGTGGAGGCCCTCGGGGGTGACCGCAGCACGCGCGAGGTGGCGGATCCGAAAGCCCATGGCGCCGGCCAGGTCGCACTCGATGGGCGAGAGGTGCCGGATGCCCTCGACCGGGAAGTCCGTGGACCTCGCTCCGAAGGCCCTGTACGCCAGGATCGACAGCTTGGCGGCCGCGTCGTGGCCGTCGATGTCGGCGCTCGGGTCGGCCTCGGCCAGGCCCAGCGCCTGGGCGCGCGGAAGGCACACGGAGAGCGGCTCCTCGTCCTGCTCCATGCGGGTCAACAGCCAGTTGCAGGTGCCGTTCACGATGCCGGTCAGGCTCTCGGGGGCCTCGACCCGTCGCCCGAGGTTGCGCAGCACCGGGATCGCTCCGGCGGCGGCGGCCTCGCAGGCAAAGGGGGTCTCGTTCTGTGAGGCGGCGCCGAGCAGATCGCCCAGGCGCGCTGCGATCAGCGCCTTGTTTGCGGAGACCACGGGCGTGCCCTTCGCGAGCGCAGCACAGAGCGCGTCGCCCAGGGCGAGCCCGCCGGCGACCTCGACGAGGATGTCTACGTCGCCGAGGTCGGCCGGATCGGTCGTCTTGGGGATGTGTGCGGCGAAGGGTCCGCGGTCTCGGGAGAGGTCCCGGACGCACATCCGAGTGACCTCGAAGGACAGACCGAAGCGGTCGGCGAGGTCCGGAGCGCGGGCGTCGAGGAGCTCGAGCAGAGCGCCTCCGACGACACCACAGCCGATGAGGCCCAGGCGGATGCGTTTCATGGGGGGTTCTCTCTGAAGAGGCCGATCAACAGGTTGGCGAGGCCTTCCTGGTTGGCGACGAAGGCGTCGTGGCCGGTGTCGGCGATGAGGGTGTGCAGGCCGCCGGGCACCGAGTGGGCGTCGAGGGCCTCGCGGAGCTCGCGCTGCAGGGTGAAGGGGAAGAGCAGGTCGCCAGGGACGCCGATCACCTCGACGCGTGCGGTGATTGGACTCACGTCGATCGAGCAGCGGTCGATGGCCTCGGACAGCATCAGGAAGCGCTCCACATCGAAGCTCTTCGCGAACTTGCGCCCGTGGTGGTCGAGGTAGTCCGCGATGGGAGGGCGCCCATCGACGAAGCGGCCGAAGCGGCGTCCGATCTCCGCACGCCCGCGGTAGGTCAGCATGCCGAGCTGTCGGGCTCGCTCCATGCCGGGGGTGGGGTCACCCGCGGCGAGGGCGTCCCGGACCAGCTCGCGCTGAAGGTGGCGCACCCCGGTGCCCCAGGTGTCGGGGCGACGGCCCGCGGAGATGCTCACGAGGGTCCGCACCTTCTCGGGGTGCCGCGCAGCCAGCGCGAGGCCGACGAGCCCTCCGAGCGAGGCCCCGATCAGCACGGACCCATCGGGCAGATGCGCCGCCATGCGGTCCGCCAGATCCGACGTCGAGCAGCCCGGGGTCGGCTCCCACGCCGGGCTGACCGCTCGATGCCCCGGGAAGACCCGCTCCAGCGCACGCCACCAGCCGCCTTCACCGAAGGGCGTGGTCGTGGCGGTGATTCCGCCGAGCAGCACGAGGGCGAAGGGATCGGACATGACGGGACACTCGTACACAGGTCCGGGCAGATTGCACACACCGTAGGCTCTTCCTCATGTTTCTCCTCCTCCTGAACCTCGCCGAGGCCGCCCCGGTCCAGGTCTTCGGCGGCGTGCGCAACAGCATGACGACCGCTGGCGATCTCGACGGTCCTCGCGTCGGCGGGCGCTACGTCTTCGGTCCCGCCGCGGTCGAAGCGAACTTCTTCATGAACCCGCGATCGAACCGCTACTCCTCGCTGGACCACGTGCTGGTGCAGCTCATGGGATCTCAGGACTTCGTGATGCCGGTCGACAACGACCTCTTCGCCGCCCAGGTGCTGATCGACATGGGCTTCATCCCGCTGGGCGACGAGGACTGGTCGGGCGGACCCCACCTGATCGCAGGCCTGGAGATCGCACGCGTGAAGCACACCTTCTACCTGTCGCCCGGTATCGGAGACGAGCCCTACACGGGGGTGGTCACCCAGGCGCCGACGCTGGAGATCAGCCCGATCGGGGGCGTCGTCACGGGCGCGTCCGTGGACGTCTGGTGGCGCAGCCGGGTCGGCCTTCGCTTGACGTGGTGCGCGCGAACATCGTTCGAGCAGGAGCCGGACTACGACCCGAGCAATCCCTCGAACGTCCGCGAGATCGTCTTCAACCCGACGACCGCCCTCGACGTGGTGGTGCAGCTGTGATCACGCTCCTGATGACGCTGGGCTCCGCCCAGGCCGGCCAGGCCCACGTCTTCGCCGGCTACGACCGGGCGGTCAACGATCCCTTCGTCGTGCGCCGCGGTCTGCATGTCGGCGCTGGCTTCGCCCCGAACGAGGTCTTGTCCTTCGACACCGGGCTCTACGGGTACCCGGACCTTGGCGAGGCCGACTGGACTCCCCTGACCCGCCAGCTGATCAACGAGGCCCGGGTGAGCCCGGACATCTCGAAGATCACGGCTCGCGGAGACCTGGTCGTGCGGATCGCGCCCTTCTCCCGCGAGTGGGAGTGGCTGCACGTGCGGACCGGGTTCCACGCCGGCGTGGGCTTCGTGCGCACCAAGGATGACCTGGAGGCGCTCCAGGCCGAAGGGGACCCGCGGGCCATGTCGACCGAGCTCCAGCTGCACCCGACGGCGATCAGCGGTGTCCACGCCGAGGTCCGCACGCCCTACGTCGTCGGGCTGCGCGTGAAGCTCGAGACGGTGCGCTTCAACGAGGCCGTGAACGGCACCACCGTCGAGATGAAGGCGAACCGCTTCGCCGGCATGGAGGTCACCGCATGGTTTCCCTGATCTGCTCGATGGCCCTGGCCCAGGACCTGCCCGGGGAAGCTGGAGCCCCAGACGAGCCTGATCGCGCCTGGGTCAGCGTGGCCGGTGGCCTGCAACGCCCCGTGCTCAACAGCGACATCCTGAGCGGCATCGGCCTGGTCGAGGTCGAGGGCGGCGCCGCCTTCGGCCCCGTCCGCGTCGGGGCCCAGATCCACGTGCGCCAGCTGAACGTCTCGCACCACGAGATCCAGGACGTCTTGCCAGGAGATGGCGCGATCGCCTCGGGGGCGCTGGTCTTCGCCTTGCCGATGGAGCTCGGGCCGATCATCCTCGGCCCGCGCTTCGCCTTCGGGGCCGCCCGCTGGCACGTGCCGATGGACCCCGAGTTCGCGACCGAGATCGACAGCGAGGTCGGACTGACCGCCGTCGGCGCCCGCGCGAACTTCGGCGTCGATACGGGCCTGATCGTGAGCGACCGGGCCCAGGTCTACCTCGGCCTGCGAGGCGACGCGGTCTACGCCGGCACGCTCTTCGCGGGTCTGGACGCCGTGCTCGGAGCCACCGCGACCTTCTAGAGGTTCTGCGTCTCCAGGTGGGCCTCGGTCTCCGCGGCGAGCTCGCGGCGGGCCGCGTCCAGCTGTTCGAGGCGCCTGCGCCGAGCCTCCTGGTTGGCTTCCTGCCCCAGCGGGCCCCCCTCGACGGCGTCCTCGAGGGCCAGGGCCGCCTCCTTGGGCTTGCCGCCGGCGATGCGCTCGATGCGGCGTCTCTGGTCGGCCAGGGCGTCCAGCTGGGCGCCCTCGGCGAGCGAGTCGATCCGGCCGAGGGCCGCCGACGCGATGCGCGCGTGGATGCCGTCGATGAAGCTGGGGAAGTCATCGCGGAGGTGCTCGATGGCCTCGATCAGCCGCGCCCGGTCCGGGGTGCCCCAGAAGGGCCCGCGCAGCCCGTTGCCGAGCCGCTCGAGCTGACCCGCCCAGGCCTCGAGCTCCTCGAGCTCCTTCAAGGCGCCGTCAAGGTCCTCGTCGCTGCCGCCGATGCCGCGGAAGATGGCCTCGACCCGCGACAGCAGCGTGTCGACCTGGGCCAACAGGAGCGCGGTCGGCAGGCGGTGGAGCCGCTGGAGCCGGGGGCGCAGTCGAGGGCTCCAGGCTGCCGCCTGCTCGATGGCGGCGGCCACGTCCTCGAGCTCGGTGAAGAGCGCGGCCAGGTGGTCGACGAGCGAGGGCGGCACGGGCGTCTCGCGCGAGGCCCGCTCCACCAGCTCGGCCCGGCGGGTGAGCGCGGTGAGCACGTAGGAGGCGGCCTCGTCGAGCAGGTCCCGCACGGGATCCCGCAGGGCGCCCTCGAAGGCGGCGCGCTTGTGGGCCTCCTTGGGAAAGGTGCGCTCGGCGAGCTCGACGTAGCGGGCCAGCCGAGCCAGCGCCGAGAGCGTGAAGCCGACGAGGCCGCACTGCTCGACGTCGTAGACGGCCAGGCGAGGCCCGGTGACCGCGTTGTCGGTCGCGACCACCAGCCGCGGCCCGTCCACTGCCGCCGCCAGGATGCGCCCGGCGGGCCGAACCAGCGGGAAGACGTTCTTGGTCGAGGGCGACCCGATCCACAGCCCACCGGCCTCCCAGGCGAGCACGCGCACATGGTCGGGGGCCTCGGCGACGCCCAGGATGCGGCCCATGACGCCGAACTCGCCCAGCGAGCTGCCGAGCGTGTCGTCCCACACGCTGACCTTGGCGCCGCGGGCAGCCAGCACCCGACCTCGGCCAGGCGCGAGCTGGCTGATGTCGGGGGCCTCGACCTCGGAGAAGCCGGTCATCGAGCGGCCCGCGACCCACCACGACTTCACGCGCCCGGTGCCCGCGGAGAGCGCGCGGGCGGACGCCGGGATGGCCACGCCCACGACGCCGAAGCCGTGGGCCTGGGTCATGCGCTCGACCTCGGAGGGCGCGAAGTCGCCCAGGTTGGCCGGGATCGAGAAGCGGTAGAGCCCGCCCTCTTTCGCGCCGCCGAGGATCCAGTCCCGATCCGGCGAGAGGGCCACCCCGACCAGCGTCGGGCGAGAACCCCACGAGCCGCGCGAACAGAGCACCGAGTGGATCCAGCCCTTGCCCCGCTCCAGCACGTGCAGGCCCCCCGTCGCCCCGACCACGAGGTGCTCGCCGATGCGGTCGAAGGCGTGGGCCTCGCCCTTGGGGATGCGGTGCTCCTCGGCCAGGCGATCCTCGCCGGGGTGCCAGCGCACGAGGTGCCCACGGCAGAGGCACCACACGGTGCCGTCGTCGTCGAAGGACAGCCGGCGCACGTCCATGCCCACCGGCAGGTTGAAGGTCGCCTCGGGCTCCGGGTCGGCCGTCAGCGGCGGCAGCTCGGCGGTCTCGAGCTCCTTGAGCGCCACCCGCAGCTCGTTCTGGCGGCGCTCCATCGCAACGCCCTCGAGCACGGCCTGGTGCTTCTCCAGGAGCACCCGAGCCTCCTCCAGCGCGATGTCGATCTGGTTCGCGGCCTCGGCCAGCGCCCCGGGCTTGCGGCCGGCCCGCTGGGCGTCCTCGACCCGGCGCATCAGCGGCTCCCGGGTCTTCTCGAGGTGCGCGACGGACTCCCGGAGCCGCTCGATCTCGGCGCCGACCGCCTTCTCGAGCGCCAGCAGGTTCTCGGGGTGGCGCTTCCGATCGACCTCGCGCTTGAGGAAGGTGTCGATCAGCGACTTCTCGACGGTCGTGTACAGGCCGCAGTTCGGGCACCACGAGAGCGACTGCTCGACGGCGTAGTCGCACTCGTCGCAGGGCGAGAATCCGTCGGGGTGCTCGTATGCTGCGTCCATGCTGACCTGGATCCTCACCCTCGCCTGTACGTCGGGGCAAGGCGACCTCCCCCCTGGAGCCGTCGACCTCGACGGGGACGGCTTCGACGACGCCGAAGACTGCGACGACGAAGACGACGACATCTACCCCGGCGCGCCCGAGACCTGCGACGAGGTCGACCAGGACTGCGACGAGGTCGTGGACGAAGAGCCCGTCGACGGGGAGCTGCGCTACCCGGACGACGACGATGACGGCTACGGCGACGAAGCGCTCGGAGATCCCTACTGCGCTACCCCCGTCGGCTTGATCGCCCAGGGAGGGGACTGCGACGACCAGGACGCGGCGATCCACCCGGAGGCGACCGAGGTCTGCAACGAGGGGATCGACGACGACTGCGACGGGGCGACGGACGACGACGACGACTCCCTGGACCGCGACACGCGCAGCTACTTCTTCGAGGACGCCGACGAGGACGGCTACGGAAACCCGCGCCGCACGGCCCAGGCCTGCGCCGCCCCCGAGGGCTACGTCGAGGACGACTCCGACTGCGACGACGAGTCCTCGGCGGTGAACCCCGACGCCGAAGAGGTCTGCGACGACGGCATCGACAACGACTGCGACGACGCGGCCCTCGGCTGTGGGCTCGAGGGCGCGCTCGCGAGCGCCGACGAGGTGATCTCCGGGACCGAGGTCCTGGCCATGAGCGCCGAGGGCATCGTCGTCCTCGCCGGCGGTCAGACGGTCTGGTGGACCACGACCGGCGACACCCCGCTCGGCAGCTACGACGCCGCCGACGTCGGGGAGTTGAGCTGCTACATCAACAACGGGATCATGGACACCTCGGACGCGGGCTCCGTGAACCTCGGAGCGAGCGACTGCGCGGTCGGGGACTTCGACGGGGACGGCGCTCCCGAGGCCGCCGGCGCGAAGGACACCCAGACCGACGTCTACAACGCCGACGCCTCCTCGCTCGAAGCCCGCGTCGCCGGTGGAGGCCGGGTCAAGGCCGTCGATCTGAACGTCGACGGGGTGATGGACCTCATTGCCCAGACCCCCGAGGGCGCCGCGATCTGGACCGGCCCGCTGACCTCGGACCGCAGCCTGGAGAGCGCGCTCGTGACCTTCACCGGCGCCGACATCGACGACATCGAGGTGCTCGACTACACCGGCGACGGCCACCCGGACATGGCGCTGGGCTCCCCCGACGAGGACGACGGAGCCTCCACGGACGCAGGCGCCGCCTGGGTCTTCTTCGGTCCGCTGCACGACGCCTACACCGGGGACATCGCCACCGCGACCATCTACGGGGCGGCCGGCGACGGCATCGGGACCAGCCTCTGCTCCGGCGATGTCGACGGCGACGGGGACGCGGACCTGTGGGTCGGCGGCGAGGGGGTGCACTACCTGCACCTCGGCCCGACGGCCGGCACGACGGATCCGGTGAACGCCCAGGCGTCGATGGCCTCGAGCGGCCTCTGCGGGGCCGCGGACATGGACGCCGACGGCAAGGCCGAGACGGCCATCGGGACGGGCACCCAGGTGTGGCTGTTCTACGGCGCCGGACTTTGAGTCAGCGGGCGACCACCCACTGCCCCTCGAGGCTGAGGAAGCGCCCGGCGGCGAGCTCGCGATCGACCTGTGCGGAGACCGAGGCGTAGAGCCGCGACCGGTCGCCCTCCGAGAGCGACTCGAGCCAGGGACGCCAGCCGGGATGACCGGCCAGGACGACCCTCACGAAGTCGTCTCCGTCGCGCACATCGACGGGCATGTCCTGGACACCGACCAGCACTTGCTCGAAGCCCGCGGCGAGGAGCCGCTCGCGCAAGCTGCCCGCCAGGTGGAAGTTGCTGCGCGGCGGCGGGTCGAGGGCCAGGCCGAGGGACTTCACGACCGCCGGGACGGTGGTCATCATCGGCGAGCGCTCGGGCCGGCCCCAGATGGAAGCGGCCAGGATGCCTCCGGGCCGGAGCACCCGCCGGATCTCCCGGATCACGCCCTCGGTGTCCGGGACGATCATCAAGCACAGGTTGGAGAGCACGCGGTCGAAGGCCCCGTCCTCGAAGGGCAAGTCCGCCGCGTCGCAGGGGACCAGCCGGACGCGATCGGGCAGGCGCTGCCTGGCTCGTCGGAGCATCTCCGGCGACAGATCGACGCCGGTATAGGCCGTCCCTTCTCCGCAGAACCGGAGCGCCTCGAGCGCCCCACCACCCGCGCCGCAGCCGACCTCCAGGACGGAGCTCGCCTCGTCCAGGCGCGCGTTCGCCGCCAGGGTGCGCATCAGCTGCAGGGTGCTGCGTTCAAAGGTCGTCTCGAAGACGGCCGCGAAGCCGTCCCACTTCTCACGGAGGGTGTCGAGGTCCATGGAGGAGGGCTAACCTCCGCCCATGCTCGTCTTCCTGCTCTCCTGCTTCCACACCTGCCGGGAGCCCTCGGGTCCCCAGACCGCGTTCGCCGACCACCTCGAGGCCTGCGAGACCACCGAGGACTGCCTCTCGGGGCTGGTGTGCGCCGGCGACGACCTCTGCCGCTACCCGGGCGAGCCCGGGACCTCGGCCGAGGGCGACGACTGCCTGAGCTCCAGCTACTGCCTGGCCGGACTGGCCTGCAACAGCGAGGGGATCTGCGCCCAGGAGGGCTCTCCGGGCACCGCCGGAGTGGGCGAGGCCTGCGAGGCCACCGACGACTGCGCGCTCGGCTACGCCTGCGTCGAGGGCGTCTGCTACGGCTTCGACATCCCGCTCTGGTTCGGCGAGGAGTGCCCCGACGAGGAAGAGGGCGCCTTCCGCGTGCTGCACGAGGTCGCCACCGACGGGGACTTCTACCGGGAGCCCTTCCCGAACGACGGTCGCATCGCGCCCGACGGCAGCATCGACCTGTCGACCCATCCGGCGCCCGGCGTCCTGATCGAGCAGCTGGGCGACGTGGTCGGTGACACGCTGAACGCGACCGCCGAAGACTTCGAGGGGTGGGGCACCAACTCCGCGATCTTCTTCCGCTTCTCCCAGACACCGGCCTTCTCGACCCTGTCGCTGGAGTACGGCTCCGAGGCCGGTACGGTCGGCATCCTGGACGTCACCGAGGGCGCCGAGGAGTACGGCGAGCTTCACGCCCCCGCGTTCCGCGCGGCCAGCGCCCGCGGCCTGTACATCTGCCAGGACTGGATCGCCGTCCGCCCCTCCTCCGGCTTCCCGCTGGATCCCGGGCACACCTACGCCGCCTTCATCCGCTCCACGGTCGAGGCCGACGACGGCTCGGCCCCCGCCGCCCAGGACGAGGACCTCGCCGCGCTCTTGTCCGAGACCGCGCCGAGCCCGTCCCGCCTCTCCGACGCTTGGGAGGCCTACGCGCCCTTCCGGGACTGGCTCGCCACCACCGGGAACCCGGCCAGCGACTATGCCGGCGTGGCCGTCTTCACGGTCCAGGACCCCACCGCGCCCGCGGACATGCTGCGCGCCGCGGTCGAGGACCTCGACGCTCCCCAGGCGCTGGGGCTCCACCTCTGTGAGAACGACACCGGCGCCGGGCCCTATGCCTTCGGCAACGACGACGACCTCGACCGGGGCTGTCACGGCGAGAGCGAGCTCTTCCACGAGCTCCAGGGGCGGGTCACGCTCGCCCAGTTCCAGCGGGGCACCGTGCCCTTCAAGGAGGCCAGCGACGGCGGCGCCATCGAGTACGCCGACGGCGCCGCTGTGCCCGTACGGAACGAGGACGTGACCTTCTCGCTGACCGTGCCGAAGGGCGAGATGCCCGCCGACGGCTGGCCGGTGGTCGTCTATGGCCACGGCACCGACGGCAACTACCGCGAGGGGGTCGTCGATGGCACCGCCGATGCCCTGAGTTCTGTCGTCCTCGACGACGGGACCGAGGTCGCTTTCGCCGTCCTGACCATCGACGCCGTGCTGCACGGGCCGCGCCGCGGCGAGGAGAACTGGCAGGACAGCTGGCTCGCCATCGACCCCAACGCGTATGGCGCCGACGTGCTGTTCTACAACCCGCTGAACCCACGCGCCGCCCGGGACAACGCGCTCCAGAGCGCAGCGGATCACTGGCAGCTCATCGGCATGCTCGAAGGCTGGGAGCTCTCGGCCGAGGACAGCCCGACCTTCGAGGCCATCGCCTTCGATCTGGACGAGCTCCACTACATGGGCCACAGCCAGGGGGCGACCGCCGGACCGCTGACCGTCGCCTACGAGCCGGCCTTCCGGAGCGCGGTCTTCAGCGCTGCGGGCGGCCTGCTCGTCGAGACGCTGCTGAACAAGACGAGCCCTTACGACATCCCGACGATGATCCGCGTCGGCCTCGCCGATCCGGACATCGACCGCTCCCATCCGCTCCTGAACATCGTGCAGATGGGCGCCGAGCGCGCCGACGGCGTCAACCACGCCCGCTACCTGCACCGAGACGAGTCCTTCAGCGACCGCCAGCACGTCTTCCAGATGATGGGCGTGGGCGACACCTACACCCCCGACGAAGCGCAGGAGCCCCTGGCCCGCGCCACTGGCATGCAGCAGGTGACGAACGGCAACGCCGCGGTGAGCGGCCTCACCGAGGTCTCGCCCCCCGTCCAGGCCAACGCCCAGGGCGTGACCAGCGTGCTCGCGCTCTACGAGGCGGCCGGCGGCAAGGACGCCCACTTCGTCCTGTTCACACGGGACGACGCCGCGCGGCAGGCTTTCCACTTCCTGGGCACCGCCTACGCGGACGAGATCCCGACGGTCGTCGAGCCTTAGGCCTCGGCGGCTTCGGCGTCGTCGTCGACGAGGTAGGCCGGGCGGCCGTTGGACTTGTCCCAGAGCACCTTCAGGTTCGCCGGGGTGAGGTCCGCGTCCATGATCTCGCCCCAGGTGGCCTCGCGCTGACCCGGGCGAAGCGTGACCCGGTGGTGCTTCACGTGGTCCACGGCCTGGCGCGAGAGCTCGTCGCGGGTCTTGCCAGGATCCTGTTGCTTTTGGGACTCGCGCTCCGCACGCCGGCGCGCGTCCTCGCGCTGGTTCGTCTTGCGAACGCTGACCGCATGGCCGCCGTGCAGCTCCGCATAGATGAGCTTGGCGACGTCGTCGCCGCGGGCGTCCTGCGGGAGGAAGCTGTCGACGTACAGCTTCCTCGCGCGCTCGACCGGATCCTTGATCGAATGTGAGGGCTTGCCGTAGACCACGATCAGGGTGTCCTCGGAGACGACCTCGCGCAGCTTGCCGGCCAGGACCAGGCCGTCATCCGGAGCCTCCAGCGAGAGCCGGACCGCCACCGCCACCGGGGTCTCCCACTTGGAGATTGCATACCGGGCGTCCTTCTCGCCGTCGACCGCGACCACGTCGTAGAACCGCTCGACCGCAGCTCGGGCTCCGTCCAACATCGCGTCGCTGGGGTCCACCAGCAACAACCACGGCATGCTCATGCGCCTATCATAGAGTCCTGCCGGACCGAGGAGGGCTACGAGGACTGGTGAGGCTGAAGATCAAGCACTTCGTGGGAACCCTCGCCACGGTCCTGCTGACCAGCTGGGGCGGGTGCGTGGTGGGCCTCGCCTCGGGTCCCTCCGCGCCACAGGGGCCGGAGTGGGCCCCCGCTCCGCCCGAAGACTGGACACCCGACCTCTACCCGGACTTCAGCGAGGACTACATGCTCGTCTGG
>Ga0114933_10001806_pt1 | contig 23237 bp, 20 predicted proteins | sample 4SBtaG_FD_89691 | JGI IMG/M metagenome (GOLD analysis project Ga0114933, IMG submission 89691) | Deep subsurface microbial communities from Kolumbo volcano to uncover new lineages of life (NeLLi) - 4SBTROV12_W25 metaG | ecosystem: Environmental > Aquatic > Marine > Volcanic | place: Kolumbo... | reverse complement strand
TCTACGCCGCCGTCACCGCCGCGATGGTCGCCGGCAGCCTCGTCGGAGGCCTGCGCGTCACGCGGGTGCTCGCGGAGGACGTCACGCCCATGGACGACCGCGAGGGCTTCGCGGCCAACCTCGTCACGGCGGTCCTCGTGACCACGGGTGCCGTGTACGGATTGCCGATGTCCACGACCCACGTGTCCTCGGGGGGCATCTTCGGCGCGGGCGCCCAGCGCGGGACGCTGGATCACAGCTCGCTCCGCAGCATCCTGTCGGCTTGGATCGTGACGCTGCCGGCCGCCGCGATCCTTGGCGCGGCCTGCTACGCGGTGGCCTTCGCGCTGGGCGCTTCGGGGAGTGCGTGATGCGGCGCTCGGGTCGATGGATCTTCGCGGCCGTCCTGGTCGCGAGCATCGCCACGGCGGTGTTGACCCTGCCGGTCGACACCTGGCTGGTCGCCATCGTGGACTGGATACGGGCCGCGGGCCCAGGCGGTGTCGCTGTCTACGGAGCGGTCTACGTCGCGGCGACGCTCCTTCTGGTCCCCGGCTCGGCGCTGACCGCCGGCGCCGGCTTCGCCTACGGACCGCTGTGGGGAACGCTGCTCGCCTCTCCGGTCAGCGTGCTCGCCGCGACCCTCTCCTTCGCGCTCGGGCGTACGGTGGCGCGCGGCTGGGTCGCGCGCCGGATAGCGGCCTGGCCGCGGTTCGCGGCGGTCGACCACGCCATCGGCGTGGACGGATTCAAGACCGTGCTGCTCCTTCGGCTCTCTCCGCTGTTCCCCTTCAACCTCCTGAACTACGGGCTCGGTCTGACACGGGTCCGCCTACGCGACTACGTGCTGGGCTCGTTCCTGGGCATGCTGCCGGGTACGGCGCTCTACGTGTACCTCGGCTCGCTGGTCACGAGTGCGGGCGAGCTGCTGAGTGGCCGAGGCTCGGACGCCGGCGCGGCTGGACAGGCGCTGTACTGGGTCGGTTTCGGCGCGACGCTGGTCGTCACGGTCGTCATCACCCGGAGCGCCCGAAGGGCCCTCGACCGCGCACTCGCCACGCCGAGCGGCGAAGCGGGCGCTGCCTCCCATCCCACGCAGGAGACCCTGCATTGAACACCGATCCGCTCTCCGAAGCCGTCCAGGACCTCGTGCTGCCGGACGACGCGCACAACCGCAACCTCGTCGCCAACGTTCATCCGCCCGCGTGGAAGAACCCCGAGCCGGGCGGTCTCTACAACCTGGTCGTCGTCGGGGGCGGCACGGCGGGCCTGGTCTCCGCGCTCGGCGCCGCGGGCCTGGGCGCGCGGGTTGCGCTCGTCGAGCGGCACCTCATGGGCGGCGACTGTCTGAACCACGGGTGCGTCCCGTCCAAGGGGATCCTGCGCGCGGCCCGGGCGGCCCACGACGCCCGATCCGCGGCGCGCTTCGGCGTGGAGATCTCGGGCGAGGTCCGGGCCGACTTCGGCGCGGCGATGGAGCGCATGCGTCGCCTCCGCGCGGGGATCTCCGCCAACGACTCGGTCCGCCGCCTGAAGGAGCACGGCGTCGACGTCTACCTGGGCGATGCGGCCTTCACCGCTCCGGACACGCTCGAAGTGGACGGCAACACACTGCGATTCCGGAGAGCCGTCGTCGCGACGGGTGCCCGCGCGGCGAGCATCCCGGTCCCCGGCGTCGCCGAGGTCGGCTGCCTCACGAACGAGACGGTCTTTTCGCTGACCGAGCTGCCGCGGCGACTCGTCGTGATCGGCGCCGGACCCATCGGCTGCGAGCTCGCCCAGGCCTTGTCGCGCTTCGGGTCGGAGGTGACCATCGTGAGCCTGGATCCGAGGCTCCTGCCGCGCGAGGACGCGGACGCCGCCGCGCTCATGACCCGCGTGTTCGAACGCGAAGGCGTGCGGCTGGCTCTGGGAGCCCGCCTCGTGCGCGTGGAGCAGAGCGGCGACGACAGGATCGTGACCTTCGACCGCGGGCAGGGAGAGGAGCGCGCGGTCGGCGACGAGATCCTCCTCGCGGTGGGTCGCGCTCCGAACACGGACGGCCTGGGGCTCGAGGCTGCCGGCGTCTCCTTCGACCGGACCGGGGTGAAGGTCGATGACCGCCTGAGCACCACGAACACGCGCATCTACGCGGCCGGCGACATCTGCTCGGTGTACAAGTTCACGCACGCGGCCGACGCGATGGCGCGCATCGTGCTCCAGAACGCCCTCTTCTTCGGCCGCAAGAAGGCGAGCGCGCTGCACATCCCGTGGTGCACCTTCACCGACCCGGAGGTGGCGCACGTCGGCCTCTACGAAGCGGAAGCGAAGGCGCGCGGCCTCGACGTACGCACCTACACGGTGGAGCTGTCCGAGGTCGACCGGGCGGTTCTCGACGGCGACACCGAAGGCTTCGCCCGCGTCCACGTGGATGGCCGCTCCGGTCGGATCCTGGGCGCCACGCTGGTCGCCCGTCACGCCGGCGACATGCTTGGGGAGGTCGTGCTGGCCATGACCGAGGGTCTCGGTGTGGACGCGCTGTCGCGGGCGATCGCCCCGTACCCGACGCAGGGGGAGGTCTGGAAGCGGCTCGGTGACGCCCACCAGCGGACGCGCCTGACGCCGGCCCTCGCGCGCTGGTTCACCCGCTGGTTCGCGGTCTGGAGATGACCGGGCTCTCGCCCATCGTGGTGTTCGCGCGCGCCCCCGAGCCGGGCAAGGTCAAGACCCGGCTCGCGGGCGCGGTCGGGGCCGAGGGCGCGGCCCGGCTCGCGGCCGCGTTCTTGCGAGACAGCTGGGCGTCGCTGGGCGCCATCGCCTGGGCGCGCCCCCTCGTCGCGACGACGGGTGCGCTCGACGAGACCTTCGCCGACCTCGAGACCTGGGATCAGGGGGGAGGTGACCTCGGCGCGCGCATCGAGCGGATGCTCCGACGCGCGCTGAGCGGCGCGCCCACGGCCTTCGCCGTCGGAGCCGATACGCCGGGGCTCCCCCGCCACCTCCTCGACGAAGCGCGTGAGGCCCTCGCTTCGGCGGACGCCGTGCTGGGGCCCTGCGACGACGGCGGCTTCTACCTTCTGGGGCTGAAGCGATGTCCAGAGGGTCTCCTCGCCGACCTCCCGTGGAGCCGGTCGGACACGCTCCAGCACGTGCGCGAGCGGCTCGAGGCGCGAGGTCTGTCGGTCGCGCTCATCGCCCCCTGGTTCGACGTGGACCGGCCCGAAGATCTCGCTCGGCTCGAGGTCCTGATCCGAGAGAGGCGAATCGACGCACCCGCGACGGCGAGGGTCTTGGCGGCCATGCCACGAATCTCTGTCATCATCCCCACCCTCGACGAGGCGGCGCGGATCGCGAATCGCCTGCGCGAGCTCGCCGCCATGCCCACGATCACCGAGGTGATCGTGGTGGACGGCGGCAGCCGAGACGCCACGGTGGCTGTCGCTCGCGAGTTTCCGCACGTGCGAGTGCTGGCCTCGGCGCGAGGCCGGGCCACACAGATGAACCGGGGGGCAGCGTCGGCGGCCGGCGACGTGCTCCTGTTCCTGCACGCCGACGTGGCGCTGCCGGCGGACGCTGCGCGGTGGATTGGAGAGACTCTGTCCGACGATCGGGTCGTCGCAGGGGCCTTCCGCACCTGGACCGTGCCTGACGCGGGCGAGAGTCGGCTCGCGCTGCTCCTTCACCTCGCGGATCTGCGCTCCCGCTACACCTGGCTCCCCTACGGCGACCAGGCACTGTTCGTGCGCATGGACGCGTTCCGGGCCGCGGGCGGCTTCCCGGAGATCCCGCTCATGGAGGACCTGCATCTCGCCCGGCGCCTTCGCCGCTTGGGAGGGATCCGCACGGTCCCGGCGACGGTGACGGTCTCCGCGCGGCGGTTCCTGGCGCGTCCTCTCTACTACGCGCTCCTCGTCAACATCCTGCCGCTCCTGCTGCGGCTGGGCGTGCCGCCGGCACATCTCGCCCGTCTCTACGGAGATCCGCGATGACATGCTCTGCCATCTCATCGCTGTGTACCTGGCGATCCGCTGCGGTGCGGAGGAGGCCACCCGCGCGAGCGCGAACGGCCGGATCCACTCCTCCGGGCGGGATAGAGGTCGGAAGACTCAGCCAGATGGATTGATGAAGCTCGAGAGCCTGGAAGAGCTGCGGGTCTTCGCGCAGATCGTCGAGTCCGGGAGCCTGACCGCAGCGGCGAAGGCGTTGGGCATGCCGGCCAATACGGTCAGCCGGCGCCTGGCTTCTCTCGAGGAGCGGCTCGGTCAGCGCCTGCTCCACCGCACGACCCGCAGCCAGAGCCTCAGCGAGGCCGGCCGCACGATGGTCGTCCGGGCGCAGCAGATCCTCGGCGAGGTCGAAGCCGCCGAGGCGGCCCTGCAGCGCGAAGCGGAGGGGCTGAGCGGACTGGTCAAGTTGAGCGTGCCCAGCATCCTGGCCGCCGACATGTTCCGCTGCATCCGCGCGCTGCTCGCACAGAACCCCGGGCTGAGGCTCCAGGTCGCGGTGAACGACCGACCGGTGAACCCGATCAACGAGGGCCTCGACGTCGTCATCATCGGCGGCACGCTCTCGGACAGCACGCTCATCGCGCGCAAGCTCACCGAGGTGAAGCTCGTCTTCGTCGCCTCCGAGGAGTACCTCGATCGCTACGGGGAGCCCCGCACGCCGACCGAGCTGCAGGGCCACCAGACCGTGCACTTCAAGACGGATCCTCCGCAGTCCAGTTGGGTGCTGAACGGCCCGGCAGGCGCACAGCACGTGGTGCCCGTCGAGGGCCGCGTCGAGATCGCAGACGGGCGAGCCCTCATCGACGCTGTGCGCATGGGCATCGGCATCGGCGCCATGTCGATGCGCGTCATTCGCCGGACGCCAGGCGTGCGCCAGATCCTCCCGGACTTCTACTCGATGGTCATCCCGGTCTTCGCGGTCTACCCGGCCTCGGGCCAGCGAAGCGCCCGCCTCCAGGCCCTCGTCGCGGCGCTGCAGGAAGCCATCGACGCCTAGGGCAGCGTCGCCCCCGCGGGCACGTCCTCGAAGACTTCGTCGCCGATCCGGACCTCGTCGAAGCGGTGGGCCTCGCCCAGGCCCAGCACGATCTCGTGCGCGGATGAGGACCAGGTGGTTGCCGGCAGGATCCAGCGCACGGCGCCATCCGCCTCGACGCGGGTGCCGATCGGGGCCTTGACCGTCACGCCCCCGCAACCCCCGGTGGTCCGCCACTGGGTGCCGTACCAGAGCCCTGCGGTGACGAGGTCCGGGCGCCCGTCGCGGTCCAGATCGCCGACGGCGACGGCGCGCCCCATGGCCTCGTCGTCGAAGCCGAGGTCCTCGGCGACCTCGACGAAGCCCTCGCCATCGCGAAGGAGCAGGGCATCGCGCTGCTCGGCGTTGTCGATCCAGTCGCTGTACTGCTCCCCCAGATCCACCAGCCCATCGGGATCGCCGTGCGGAAAGAGCGGACCGAAGATCACCGGCAGGTCCTGGTCCCCGTCCAGGTCGAGGTCGACGAAGGCGGTGCCCCAGGACGCCAGCCGGTCCTCGGCGAGCTCGATGCCCGCGCCGGTCGCCGCGGAGGCCTCGTAGAAGCCCTCGGGGCTCGACAACAGCAGATCCGGCCCGGCCAGGTCGGTGACGAAGAGGTCGGGCCGGCCATCGCCGTTGGCCTCGCCGACCGCGACGCCCATGCCGAAGTGCGTGAGATCGCAGCCGCAGTCGTCGTCGAGGGTGAAGTGCCCCGTCCCGTCGTTCAGCAGGAGCCGGTTGCGGCCGAGGAAGGGCCCGAAGTCGTTGGCCAGGTAGAGGTCGAGGTCCCCGTCGCCCTCGACGTCGAGCCACTGGCCCATGAAGGTCATGTCGTCGATGACCTCGGCCGGGAGCCGGGTGTCGTCCCGCTCGAGCACGCCGCTCGAGTTCAGGTAGATGGCGTTGCCGGAGCCCTCGAGCGTGCCGTCGAGGATGGCTTCGACGTCGACCTCGGCGTAGCGCGCGGCGAAGAGGTCCAGGTCCCCGTCCCCGTCGATGTCCGCCAGGCTGCCGGTGGTGCTCTCGGCGTCGCTGTCGTCGATCTCGACCTCACCCGAGGGCGTCCAGACCAGGTCGTTCAGGCCCTGCCGTCGCCCCAGCCAGGCCTCGAGCGAGCCGTCTCCGTCCAGGTCGCCGAGGGCCACGCCGCTGGCGTCCGGGACCTCCCAGGCCTCGACCAGCCGGCCGCTGCCGTCGTTGCGCAGGCCGATCGAGCCGGCCGGGCTCACGATCAAGGCGTCGAGCCAGCCGTCCCCGTCCACATCGCCGAGCCCCACGCCGGCGTTTCCGCCGAAGGCCGGTGGCGAGCCTCCATCCAGCACGTCCCAGCTCTCCACCCGCTCCATGCCCAGCGGCTCGCAGGTCGCCGGCGGCTCGGCGGAGTCGATGACCTCGTCGGTGCAGGCCGCCAGCGCCAGCAGCATCACGGGGCCCAGAGCACCCCGTCGCTGGTCTCGACGACTTCGCAGAGCGCGGTCATGTCGAAGGGGGTGTGCACCACGGCCATGTTGCACATCTCGTCGGTGGCGTTCAGGCCGTAGTTGATCTCATCGCCCGAGGGGTTGTCCCAGGTGCAGGACCACTCGAAGCCCTCGCCAGCGGGCACGACCAGCGGCGGGTCGTACTGGATGATCTTGGGGTCGTGCCAGTCGTCGTTTTCGTAGAAGACGTCCCCGGTCTCGGCGCCGTCGAAGGGCGCGATGGTGAAGTCGACGCCCAGTTCGTGGGTGTGGCTCGCCAGGAAGAGGACCTCGACGTCCGTGTTGAAGACGCAGCGGCTCCACTCGGTGTGCTGGCCGCCGGCGGGGATGTTGATGTGCTCGTCTCGCACGCTGCCGCCCCAGATGCCGCTCTCGACCTGGGAGTCGAGCATGGTGTAGGCGTTGACGTAGCTGTAGAGGTCGATGGGCTCGGCGGTCGGGTTGACGTAGTGGATCTCGTGGATGACGTCGATGTTCGGCGGCAGCTGCGCGGCGACACCCTCCGGCAGGTACATCTCGCCCTCGGCCGTGCCCTGGTTGCCGTAGAACATGATGGCGTCGGCCATCAGGTCCCCTCCCCGGTAGAGGTCTTCGCAGTCGTAGCTGCCGTACTCGATGAGGCCCTGCTCGAACATCGACGGCGTCGACAGGGTCATGTGGTGGGTGCCCTCGTTCTGGGCGAACTCGATCCAGCTGACCGGGCTCATCTCCTCGGCCGGGAGCGGGTAGACCTCGCAGATCCAGGCCTCGGAGTAGGCATCGACCGTGCCGGTCATGCCCAGCTGGAAGCCCTCGCCCTGGGCGGGCGGCTCCAGGATGACGCCGGGCTCGGCGCTGTCGGTGGAGTCCTTCGCGGTGCAGGCGAGCATCAGCAGGAACACTTCTGACCTCCGGGTCGTTTTGGCCGCGAGGTAACGCTTTTCGGGCGGGCCGGTGTCGAAGGGGCGGGCAGGTAAGGAGAGAGAGCCATGACGATGCTCATCATGCTCGGGTGCGTGGACCGCGGCGACACCTTCTGGATCGGCGAGGGCGCCTGGATCGAGGTGGACGCCAACGATCTCTGCGCGAACGGCTGCGCTTACGACCGCATGCAAGAGGTCCGCGACGTGGTCCTCCAGACGGGCGGCGTGGCCGAGGTCGAGGTCCTGGACGGGACGGACCTCCGCATCACCGGCGCCGACGGCGGCGACACCAAGCTCACGGTCGTCGGGCTGGACGAGGAGGGCGACGTCATCGAGCACTTCGCCTACCTGAACGTGCGACGGATCGACCGGGCCACCGCCTATCCCCGCTGCAACGTCCCCGAGCCGGCCGAGGACGCCTGGATCCTGCCGCCGGAGACCGAGATCTACTTCCGCTGGTCCATGAGCGCCGACAACCAGCCGCTCTACGGCAACCCCGGCATCGACTTCGGCGCCTTCGAGGTCTACGAGCTCGACATGCGCGAGGGCTCCGCCTGGCTGGAGAGCCCCGCCGAGGCCGGCCCGATCGAGGTCACGATGGACGCCTACGCCCACGACTTCGCCCGCTTCGAGGTCCACGACGGCACCTACGACGGCCTGGTCGTCGACGGCGGCTGGGCCGAGGACGCCGCAGTCGAGGCCGGTGAGACCTTCCGGGTTCAGACCTCTCTCACCGTGGACGGTCGGTCCTTGTGCGTGGACGAAGCCGAGCGCACCGTCGAGGTCCTGACCCCCGAGGTCTGCGGGCTCAACGAGGACGGCGACTACGACACCCTGACCTTCCAGGACCCCGGCCTCTTCGTCTACACCTACGCGGCGGGCACCTGCGAGCTCGCGCTGAGCGCCGAGGGCTTCGACGCCAGCGTGGAGGTCGAGGTCTTCTGAACCGACAGCCGGGCCCGCTGTCCTTGACTTCATGGACGAGTGGGCCCAGTTCAAGCGGCGAAGGAGGGCCTCGATGCTGGCCGCCACGTTCGCTGTCATCACCGTCCTGGGCGTGGGGGTCTTCTCCCTCGTCCGGGCACCCCACCACCCCGCGCCCTCGGCCGGAACCCCGGTGGACGGCGCGCTGGTGGTCTACTCGCCGGGCTACCGCGTCTCGCTCTTCGGCATCGAGAAGCTCCACCCCTTCGACATCACGAAGGCGGACACCATCGCCTCCGAGCTGCGCTCCCAGGGGCTGGTCGAGGACTTCGCGGTCCCCGCGGCGGTCAGCGACGAGGACCTGGGCCGGGTGCACGATCCGGCCTACATCGCTTCACTCCAGGACCCCCAGGCCCTGGCCCGCGCGCTCGAGGTCGGCGTGCCCTCCTTCCTGTCCTCGAAGACCCTCGACCGCCGCGTCCTGGAGCCCTTTCGACGGCAGGTGGGTGGCACCGTCGTCGCCGCTCGAGGCGCGCTGGAGCATGGCGTCGGCATCAACCTGGGCGGCGGCTTCCACCACGCCCGCCCGGACATGGGCCACGGCTTCTGCGTGCTCAACGACGTGGCGGTGGCCATCGCGACCCTGAGGAGCGAGGGCTTCGACGGCGCCGTGCTGATCGTGGACACGGACGCCCACCAGGGAGACGGCAACCACGCCTTCTTCGCCGACGACGAGAGCGTCCACTCCTTCTCGATGCACCAGGACGGCCTGTTCCCCTCGCCGAAGCTGATCGGCGACACCGATCACGGCATCGCCGCCGGGGTGGCCACCGAGGGCTTCAATCGGCTGCTGGAAGCGCACCTCGAGACGCTCTTCGACGAGGTCGAACCGGCGCTGGTCATCCACGTCGCGGGCAGCGACGTCCTGGACGACGACCCCCTGGCGAACCTGGCCCTGACCCCCGAGGGCCTCGTCGAGCGCGACCTGCTGGTCTTCCGCGCGGCCCGAGAGCGTGGCGTGCCCTACCTGCACCTCTTGGCCGGCGGCTACGGGCCCTCCTCGGCCGAGGCCCAGGCCGCGAGCATCGCGGCGATCCTCAGCGACTGAAGGTCTTCGCGTTCTTGCAGTCGGCCACCCGGCCGTCGCCGCAGACCTTGTAGCGGGCGTCCACGGACATCGGCGAGGGCCAGTCGGCGAGCCCCTCCTCGACGTGGCGGTAGGGGAAGGGCGTGCCAGGAACCGCCTGGTAGATCGCGACCTCGTCGAGCTCGCCGCCAGCGCAGCCCGCGAAGGCCAGGCGCACCGACACGCGAGCCTCGGTGTCGGGGAGATCGACCCGGGCGGTGGTCACGTCGAGCCGGTCGGCCACGACTCCCCTCACCTCGGCGACGTAGTTCTCCTCGCCGTGCACCGTCGCGCTCACCGCGCAGCCCTCGGGCAGCCTCGTGTGGAACCGGACGAGCAGCTCCTTGGGCCAGTCCGGGTCGAGGTCGACGTACGGGCTGTCCCAGACCGCCGTGTCCCCCAGGGCCAGCAGCTGACCCGTGTGGGGCCAGCTGTAGGCGCTCTCCTCCAGTCCGACGCCGGTCGCGGTCCAGGCCTCGACCCCGCCGGGCAGGTCCGCGTTGTCCGAGATCATCCAGTTGTCGACGAGCGCCCAGCCAGGGCTCCAGAAGTAGTGGCCGGCCTGGCGCATCACCCGCGGTCCCTGGCGATCCGTGCCCCAGCCGAAGTGGGCGACCCCCGGCACGTCGAAGCCGTGGGTGCGCCCGGTTCCCGCGGCGAGGGCGGCCCAGGCTCGGGCGGCGTCCGGATCCCAGGCGCTGGCCCCGATGACCGACAGCCCGGCGCCGGTCAGGTCCCGCACGAAGCTCATCAGGGTCTCGTGGCCGATGTCGTCCTTGCCCACCCGGCGCACGTCGTAGTGCCACCAGGACAGGAAGACCGTCGAGGCCGGCACGCGATCGGCGGCTTGTTGCGTCCCCCCGACGAAGCCGGCGTGAGGCACCTGGTAGGCCTCGCGACCGGGGACGCTGTCGTGGTCGCCGCCGTTGTGCCAGGGCGTGAACATGTCGCCCGCGACGAGCAGGCGGGTCCCGCTGGAGGCGTCGGTGCAGGCGCAGGGGCTGAAGTCGCCTCCGAGCGGGTCCTCGAACATGCCCTCGCAGGTCGGCTCGATGGCGCAGTCCCCCCAGACATCGCAAGCGGCCTCCTGGACCCCGCACACATAGGAAGCCAGGGTCTCGGAAGGGCTCGTCTCGTAGAGGTTCGGGCTGGCCCGATCGATGCCGCGCGCCTCGCCGCCCAGATCGCTCAGCGCGAGGAAGTCGCTCTCGACGCCGGCCTCCGCGAGGGCCTGGAGCTGACCGCGCGGCCCGTCCGGGTGCTCCCACCAACCGCGCGTGTAGACGCCCGGGCTGTAGCTCCAGTGGGACTGGCGGGCCGACAGCCCCGGCCACAAGCCGGCGTGGATCCAGGTGCGGTAGGCGACCCGGACCTCGTCCCCCTCCTCCAGACAGCCGGGCTCCACCTCGATCGAGGCCAAGGGCCCCGAGACGTCGCCCTCGGGCGTGAAGTAGCCGGCCACACCGAGGGGACCGGAGAAGCCCGGGTCCACGCTGAAGCAGTCGAGCTCCTCCTCCGCCCAGATCCGTACGCTGGCGGCGTCCACCCGCGGGAGCTGGGCGTCGACCTCGTAGAGCTGCAGGTCGTCGATCCACAGATCCGTTCCCGGCAGGCCCAGGAGCTGGACATAGGCCTCGGTCACCCGGTCCTCGGCGGGGACGCGGAAGACGAAGGCCAGGCGCACCCACTCCGTGTTGGACGAGAGCGTGTCGCCCTTGGCGCCGACATAGTCCGCCTCGTCGATGTCGCCGTCGATCGGGACGACGTCCTGGGCGTTGGTGAAGCCCTCGGAGTCGCGGGTCACGACCTTGACCCTCAGGTCCTTGGTGTCCGTGATCAGGGCGCGGAGACCCAGCGCATAGAGGCGCCCTGCGTAGGGCTCTTCGAGGGGGAGCGGCAAGCGGATCGCCGGGTTCGTGCAGTCCTCGTCGGGCTTCAGCGCCAGGCCGCGGGCCCCCTGCTCCGCGGTCCAGCACTCCTTGACCTGGCACGCGCCGAGCGGCTCGTCGCAGCCGGACAGCTCGGTCGGCAGCGCCAGGGTGTCCTGGTCCCAGACCGGGGTCACCGTCTTGGGCGCGCTCACGCGGCCCTCGGCGTCGAGGTCCGCGCAGTCCTCGGCCAGGAAGAGGCGCTCATCGACAGCACAGACGGTCATCGTCCGAGGCAGCACGGCCAGGCCCTCGGACAGGGTGACGTCGCCCTCGGCGCCCCACTCCGCGTAGGGCGTCGACTCGAGCCTCGGTCCGGCCACCGGGGTGTCGTTGACCCGCGTCTCCAGGCCGAAGACCGAGGGCACCAGCTCCACCCCGCGCTCGTCCAGGTAGCGGTCGAGGTCGGCATACAGCTGCGCCCCACTGCAGCCGGTGAGCTCCTCGATCGTCGATCCCGACGCGACCGGATAGCCCTCGTCGAGGGCGTGGGTGAAGCGTCCAGCGACCAGGACGTCGAGGCGATCCCGCACGTCGTTGCAGGTCCCGACGCCCCGCTCGCAGCCCAGCGTCGCCTCCCAGAAGGGCGAGGTGTCGTCGGGCTGATCGCAGGTCCCGAGGCCGGCCCCGAAGAGGTTCGGGAGGAAGTGCGCGTCGATGGTGCCCTTGAAGCTGGCGAAGCCCATGCGGGTGTCGACCGCGGGGAAGTCGGAGACGGTCTCGGGGCACCAGGTGAGCGCCTCGACGGGGCTCCAGCCCTCCTCCCAGCAGCTCGCGTCGCCGAGGCAGAGGCCGTCGTAGTCGCTGCACTCGTGGCGGCTGGTGAACTCGCTCGTGGGGTCCGGCGCCCAGGCGCCGTCTGCGGTCTGCACGTGGTCCAGCGAGCGCAGCCAGGAGCCCACTCCGTAGACCAGGCCCGGATGGGAGCCTCCGGCGATGAGCACTCCCTGACGGTCCCAGGCGATGGAGAAGCCCTGAGGGTGCAGTCCGAGGAGCGACACCTCGAAGCGCTTCTCGAGCCGGTCGCGCTGCTTCGAGGCCAGGTCGTCGGTCGTCACGAGGATCAACCGGGGGCCGTCGGGGTCGTCGGCGAAGGTCGGGACCTCGTCCTCGCAGCCCATCAACAACGCGCCGTCGCGGAGCAGGCCCTCGACGCGTTGTGCGGAGTCCCCCAGGGCCTCGACCGACCAGGATGCGTCGATCACCAGGGCGTCTTCGCAGCCCTCCGGGTGGTGCCCACGGACCTGGACCACGCCCGAGGGCTCCGGAGGATCACAAGCCAGCAACAACCACAGCACGATCACACGCTACCCAGCCTTCGTGCGCGGGTCGGATTCGGATCGCTTGCACTGAAGTTAAGCGAGCCCATGCTCCTCCTCCTCGCCTGCACGCAGTCCCCCGACGACACCGGCGTCGTCGCCGTCTACGACGACCTCGACAAGTGGCTGTGCCACGCGGACAAGCCCGACGACGTCTGCTCGCGGGACCTCGACACCACGGTCGTCGAGGCCGACGGCAGCACCTCGGTGGTGGAGCACGTGCCGGCCGTCGAGCCGGCCTTCGACTGCTTCTACGTCTACCCGACCTGCTCGCTGGACCAGGAGGGCAACAGCGACTGGGAGCCCGGCATCGAGGAGGAGTTCCTGGCCCTGAACCAGGCGGCCCGCTTCTCCGAGGTCTGCCGGGTCTTCGCGCCGGTCTACCGACAGCGGACGGTCCTGGCCCTCTTCTCCGACGAGGCCGAGGGCGACCTGGACCTGGCCTTCGAGGACGTGCGCGAGGCCTGGGGGCACTACCTGGCCAACGACAACGAAGGACGCGGCGTCGTCCTGGTCGGCCACTCCCAGGGCTCCTTGATGCTCAAGCGGCTGCTGGCCGAGGAGATCGAGCCCGACGCCGCACAGACCGAGCGGATCATCGGGGCCTACCCCATCGGCTACGCGATCCGACCGGGGGAGCTCCAGACCCCGATGTGCGCCTCCGAGGACGAGGCGGGCTGCGTGGTCAGCTACCTGAGCTACCGCGCGGACGACCCGCCGGACGACGGCGTGATCTTCGCGGAGCTGGGCGAGGCGGTGGAGTGCGTCAACCCGGCCTTCGGCGAGGGCCCCGTGCCGCTGGGCACGGTCCTGCCGACTGAAATACCCGCGGAGCTCGCGGCGTTTGTACCGGGCGGAACCAACCCCTGGCAGGAGGAGGGTCCCCTCATCGACACGCCCTTCTTCTCGGTGCCCGGTCTCGTGCACGGCGAGTGCACCGACATCGGTGACTTCAGCTACCTCGCCGTCACGACCGAGGGGGACCCGGACACGCCCCGGGCCGACGACATCGAGGGAGACTTCCTGCCCGGCTGGGGGCTGCACCTCGTCGATGTCCACCTGACGATGACCGACCTCGTGGACCTCGCCGAGCGTCAGCACGCCGCCTGGTGATCCTCCTGCTGGCCTGCTCGGGCGGACCGGAGACGACCCCCGAGCTCAGCGTCGAGGAGCTCACCCGCTACGTGCGCAAGGACGCCGAGGATCGCGCCGGCTGGGCCACCGACGTGCGCGACGCGCTGCGGCAAGCCGACCGTCCGATCGACGCGGACCACGCCTGCCAGGTGCTGGCCATCATCGAGCAGGAGTCCGGCTACGAGCCCGACCCCTCGGTCCCGGGGCTCGCGGACATCGTCGAGGAGGAGCTGACCGCCCAGGTCGACGACAAGCTCGGCTTCCTGGGCGACACGGCGCTCTCGATGCTGCTGGACGTCACCCCCGAGGGCTCGGAGCGCAGCTTCCGGGAGCAGCTGCGCGCGGTGCGCACGGAGCGGGACGTGGACCTCTTGTTCCGGGACATGAAGGCCCACCACGCGCTGAAGGCGCCCCGTCTGGCCGCAGGCCTCGAGCGCATCTTTCCGCGGCTCATCGAGCGCCTGAACCCGGTCAGCACCGCCGGCTCCATGCAGGTCCAGGTCGGCTTCGCCCAGGACCACCCGGTCAGCGAGGGCCTGGACCGACAGGCCGTTCGCGATCTGCTCTACACCCGCCACGGCGGCGTGCTCTACGGCACGCTCCGCCTCTTCGACCACGACGCAGCCTACGACGCGGCCGTCTACCGCTTCGCGGACTTCAACGCCGGCCAGTACGCGTCGCGCAACGCGGCCTTCCAGACCCAGGTGGCGGACTTGACCGGGACCGGCTTGGCTCCGGATGGCGACCTGTTGATCTGGACGGACCGCGGGACGCCCTCGACGAGCGACGGAGAGACGGTCCAGGCGCTGCTGGCCTGGCGGGCGGAGCAGGCACCAGACCTCACGGAGATCCGCTTGCGGTGGGAGCTGCGGAGCGAGAAGGAAGGCGGCTTCGAGGACAGCAAGACCTGGTCGCTCGTCCGTGGCAGCTGGGCCGAGAAGCATGGCCGCGAGCCGGACTATGCGCGGGTTCCGGACGTCGCGCTGGACTCGCCGAAGCTCTCCGGCCAGTGGACGACACGCTTCTTCGCGGACAAGGTCGACAAGCGCTACCGCGACTGCCTGGCGCGCGGAGGCTGAGCTCGCCCGAGGTAGGCTGGGGCGTGCTCCTCCTCCTCGCCTGCGTGCCCCCCACCCTCGAGGACTCCACGCCCGTCGTGGTGGAGAGCGCCGAAGAGAGCGACGCGGACACGGACGCCGACAGCGACGCGGACACCGACGCAGACGCCGACGCGGACTCGGACACCGACGCCGACTCGGACGCCGACGCGGACGCCGACACCGACAGCGATACCGACGCCGACCCGGTCGTGATCTGGGCGGTCCGCCACGCCGAGAAGGAGTCCGAGGGCGACGACCCCGGCCTCACCGAGGAGGGGGCCGAGCGCGCCCAGGCCCTGGTCGAGGTGATGAAGGAGGTCCCGCTGGTCGCGGTCTACGCCACCGAGAAGGCTCGGACCCAGGAGACCTGCGCTCCTACCGCCGAGGCCCACGGCCTCGAGGTCATCACGAGCATCGACCCGGAAGACGAGCTCGCCGCCTGGGTCACCACAGAGCACCTCGGCGAGACCGTGCTGCACTGCGGCCACAGCTACACGCTGTTCGACTTCTTCGACGCTCTGGGCGCCGAGGACGCCGATGGCCTCGACGGCTACGGGCAGATCTGGGTCGTGACCTGGGACGACGGGACGGCCACGACCGAGATGGGTCAGTACGGCGATTGAGGATAGGTGGGGTTCTTGTTTGGAGGTCCCCATGAAGAAGGCCGCTCTCGCGCTCGCTTCGCTCATCGCCATCCTCGCGCTCGGCCTCATCGGAGCCGCAGCGACCCAGCCCGACGTCATCACCTTCGAGCGCTCGAAGACGATGGCCGTCGAGGCCCAGGATGTCTTCCCGCACGTCGCGGACCACCAGCTCGCCACCGAGTGGAGCCCTTGGTCCGCCAAGGACCCGAACATGATCCGGGAGTTCTCGGATCCCAGCTCCGGCGAGGGCGCCTCCTACGCCTGGAACGGCAACGACGAGGTCGGCGTCGGCAAGCTGACGAACGTCCGCGTCATCGAGAACAAGCGCGTCGAGCAGGAGCTCGTCTTCACCGCTCCCTGGCAGTCCGAGGCACGCTGCGGCTTCGACATCCTGCCGGTCGGCGACGCCGTCGAGGTCACCTGGTACTACGAGCAGGACGCGGACTTCGGCACGAAGATGATGATGGTCATGATGGATCTCGAGCAGATGCTCGGGCCCGAGTACGAGAAGGGACTCGCGGACCTGGAGAGCGCCGCCATCGCCTCCCGCGACGAGCGGATCTCCGCCGAGCAGGCCGAGGCCGAACAGGACGCCGCTGCCGAGGACATGCCCGACGAAGACGAGGGCTGAGCAACCCCCGGGCGCGTCCTCGACGCCGCCCGCGCGTATCATCCGCGCCCAGATGCCCGTCGAAGTCCACAAGTTCGGAGGCACCAGCCTCGCCGACGCCGAGCGCATGGTTCACGTCGCCCGGCTCGTCGGGTCCGTCGACGCCTCCACGGTCGTGGTCGCCTCGGCGATGGGGGGCGCGACCGACCACCTGGTCGAGGCCGCCAACCTGGCTGTCGCCGGTGGCCGGGACACCGCGCTGGAGCGGGTCTCCGCGCTTCACGCGCGCCACCGCATCGCCCTGCTCAAGCTGAAGAACCCACCCGGGGTGGCCGACGAGGTCGAGCGGGTCGTCGCCGAGCTCGCCGAGCTCATCGGCGCCGTCAGCCGGCTGGCCGAGCTCACGCCTCGGGTCCGAGATCGCATCCTGTCCTGTGGCGAGAAGCTCTCGACTCGGCTCCTGGCCGCGGCGATGCAGCGCGAAGGGATCGACGCCATCGCCGTGGACGCGGACACCTTCCTGGCGACGGATGGTCGCCACGGCCAGGCCAACCCGCTCCGGGTCGTCTACGAGCGAACCACCCGGGCTGCGCTCCTGCCCCACCTCGAGGCCGGACGCGTGCCGGTCGTCACGGGCTTCTGCGGGCAGGCACCCGATGGCGCGACGACGACCCTCGGCCGAGGGGGATCGGACTACACCGCGACGCTCATCGCGGGGGCCCTGGACGCCGACGAGGTCTCGATCTGGACCGACGTAGACGGCGTCTACTCCGCGGACCCCCGGGTCGTGCCGCAGGCTCGCATCGTGCCGCACCTCAACTACCGCGAGGCCAGCGAGCTCTCCTACTACGGGGCCAAGGTGCTGCATCAGCGGACGATGATCCCGGTCAGCCGCGCCGGCATCCCTCTGCGCACCCGCAACAGCTTCCGCCCCGAGCAGCCGGGCACCGTGGTCGACGGGCGCTTCACCCCCGGCTCGCATCCGGTGAAGGCGATCAGCGCCATTCGGGACCAGCAGCTGCTGAGCGTCGAGGGCAAGGGCATGGCCGGAGTCCCCGGCGTCGCAGCGCGGGCCTTCGGGGCTCTCGCAGACCGTGGGCTGAGCGTCACGATGATCAGCCAGTCCAGCTCCGAGTCGTCGATCTCCCTGGCCGTGCCCAGCGTCGATGCCTTGGCCGCCGAGTCCGCCCTGAAGTCCGCCTTCCGCGACGAGCTCGGGCGAGGCGACGTCGAGGAGATCGTGGTCGGCGAGGAGGTCGGCCTCGTAGCCGCCGTGGGGCTCGGCATGGCCCACACTCCGGGGGTGGCTGCCCGGCTCTTCGGAGCCTTGGGGGCCGAGCGGCTCAATGTCCTGGCCATCGCCCAGGGCAGCTCGGAGCTGAACGTGTCGATCGCTGTCGATGACGCCGACGTCGACCGAGCGGTCCGAGTCCTCCACGACGCCCTGGGCCTGGACCTCATCGACACGGGATCGGAGAGCCCCGACGGGCTCGACCTCGTGCTGTTGGGCCCGGGTTCCGTCGGGCGAGCCGTCCTCGCCCAGCTCGAGGACCGCCGAGAACAGATCCTGGAGCGCTTCGGACTGCGGCCGCGAGTCGTCGCCTTGGCGGATCGCTCCGGCTTCGTCTTCGACCCTGCAGGCCTCGACCGCCTGGACGAGATCCTGGCCGCAAAGGCCGGCGGATCCTCACTGGTCGAGCAAGGCGGCACCGCGGGCGATGGGGACGCGCTGCTCGATGCCGCCCTCACCTACCGCTTGATGCGGCCGGTCCTGATCGACTGCACCGATGCCCCCTCCGGGGCGCTGATGCTTCGAGCGCTGTCCGCGGGCTGGGATGTGGTCACGGCCAACAAGGTGCCGCTCGCCGGGCCCTTCGAGCTGCACACCGATCTCGTGGACATGGCTCGCACCAGCGGCCGGCTCCTGAGGGCGGAGGCCACGGTCGGCGCCGGTCTTCCCGTCATCGAGACCCTCGAGATGCTCCAGCACACCGGGGATCGCCTCACCACCGCAGAGGGCTGCCTCTCCGGCACGCTCGGCTTCGTGATGGCGCGGCTCCAGCAGGGGGACAAGCTGTCCGAGGCGGTCGAGGTCGCCATCTCGCGCGGCTACACGGAGCCGGACCCGGTGACCGATCTGTGCGGCGCGGACGTCGGCCGCAAGGCCGTGATCCTCGGACGCCTCTCGGGCCTGCTCGGCCCCGAAGACGAGGTCGAGGTCGAGGGCCTCGTGCCCGACGACTGGGCGGGACTGCCGGTCGCCGAGCTCCTCGACCGGCTTCGGACGAAGGACGCGGACTTCGAGTCGCGACGCGCCGCAGCGGAGGCCGAGGGCAAGGTCCTTCGCTACCTGGCCCGGGTGAGCGCCGGGACCGCCGTCGTCGGGCCGGCCGCGGTCCCGCTCGACTCCCCGATCGGACGCCTCGCCGGCAGCGACAACCTCGTGCTCTTCCGCTCCGAGCGCTACGCGGAGCGCCCGCTGGTGGTCATCGGCCCGGGCGCAGGCGTCGACGTCACGGCGATGGGCGTGCTCGGGGACGTCCTCCGCATTGCGGCGGAGCGGCGATGAGCTGGGAGGTCAGCGCCCAGGCTCCGGCCACCGTCGCAAACCTCGGGCCGGGCTTCGACGTGCTCGGTCTCGTGCTGGGAGGCCCTGGCGACGTGGTCCGCGCGCGGCGGAGTGGCAAGCCTGGAGTGCGCCTCGTCGAAGTCACCGGCGACGGTGGCCGCCTGCCCACCACAGCCGAGGAGAACACGGCGGGGGTCGCTGCGATCGAGACTCTCAAGGCCGCTGGGGTGGAGACCGGCATCGAGCTGGCCCTGCACAAGCGCCTGCCGCTGTGCTCCGGTCTCGGGAGCAGCGCCTCGAGCGCTGCCGCCGCCGCGTATGCCACCAACCTCCTGATCGGGAGCCCGCTGCGAAAGGCGGAGCTGGTCGGCCCCTGCATCGAGGCCGAGGCCGCCGTCAGCGGGCGCCACGCGGACAACGTCGCGCCCGCGATCCTCGGCGGGCTCGTCCTGGTCCGAGGCATCGACCCGGTCGATCTGGTGCGCCTGCCTGTGCCGCCTGGCCTGACCCTGGTGGTCGCGAGCCCGGACTTCGAGCTGCCAACGCGCCAGGCTCGGGCCGTGCTGCCCGAGGAGGTCACGCTCCAGACGATGGTGCGCCAGTCGGCGCGGCTCGCCTCGATGGTGAGCGCGCTGCACACCAACGACATGGCGCTGCTCGGGCGATGCCTCGTCGACGAGGTCGTCACCCCGCGCCGAGCCGCCCTCGTCCCGGGTGCGGCCGAGGCGATGCAAGCGGCGCTGGGAGCCGGAGCGCTGGGCTCCTCGCTGAGCGGGTCCGGTCCTTCGGTCTTCGCCCTGTGCCGATCTCCGCGCAGCGCACAGGTGGCCGCAGAGGTGATGCGAGCGGCCTTCGACGACCACGGACTGGAGAGCAAAGTGCGGATCTCCCCCGCGGACGGTCCAGGAGTCCGGCGGTTCAGGGGGGCCTTGTGAAGCTGCGCTGCGTCGTCTGCGCGGCGGAGTTCGCCGCCTCCCAGGTCCGCTACCGCTGTGACTGCGGTGCGACCCTGGACGTCGAGCACGACCTCGACGCGATGCAAGGGCAAGACCTCTTCACGACGTGGGACCGGCGACGAGGCTCCAAGGACCGCCTCGACCGCTCCGGGGTCTGGCGCTTCCGCGAGCTCATCGCACCTGGCCTGGAGCCTCACGTCGTCACTCGGGGCGAGGGCAACACCTGGCTCTACGACAGCCCGGCCCTGGCGCAGCGGGTCGGCCTGTCCCGCCTGCGGCTCAAGCACGAGGGGGAGAACCCCACCGCGTCCTTCAAGGACCGGGGCATGACGGTGGCGATCTCCGTCGCCCGTTGGCTCGGCATGCCCCAGGTCGCCTGCGCCTCGACCGGAAACACTTCGGCCTCGATGGCTGCCTACGCGGCGCTCTGCGGAATGCCCTCGGTCGTGTTCATTCCGGACGGGGACATCGCCTTCGGCAAGCTCTCCCAGGCGCTCGCGCACGGGGGCCGGACGCTGCAGCTGAACGGCGACTTCGACGACGCGATGCGGCTGGTCCAGGAGGCTTGCGCCGCACGCAGCATCTACCTGGTGAACTCGGTCAACCCCTTCCGAATCGAGGGTCAGAAGGCCATCGGCTTCGAGCTCCTCCAGGACCTCGACTGGGAGATCCCGGACTGGATCGTCCTACCCGGCGGAAACCTGGGCAACAACACCGCGATCGCGAAGGGCCTGCTGGAGCTCCGGGCACTGGGCGCGATCGATCGCCTCCCCCGGATCGCGGTCATCCAGGCCGCTGGCGCCAACCCGCTGTACACCGCGTGGACTCAGGACCAGGACGTCGAGCCCATCCGTGCCAAGACCCTCGCCACAGCCATCAAGATCGGCGCCCCCGTCTCGTGGCGCAAGAGCCTCCGCGGGCTCGCGGCTTGCGACGGCGTGGTCGCCCAGGTCGACGACCAGCAGATCCTGGATGCAAAGGCCTGGGTCGATGCGGCTGGTATCGGGGCCGAGCCCGCGTCCTGCGCGACCGTCGCGGGGATCAAGCGGCTCGTCGACGAGGGCATCATCCGGCGTGATGACCGGGTCTGCGGGGTCCTGACCGGCCACGTGCTGAAGGACCCGGGCATCGTCGTCGACTACCACCTGGGCCAGCTCGAGGGCATCGAGTCGAGGCACCCGAACGCACCGGTCTCGGTCGAGGCGACCCTCGAAGCGGTCCTCGAAGCCCTCCGCTAGAGGTCTCCATGCCGCTCCGCCAGGTCGCACCCGGTGTCCACGTCCACGAGACGGAGCAGTCCTTCTACGGCCTCGAGGTCGGGGCGCGGATGACCGTGCTGGAGCTCGAGGGCGGCTTGCTGCTGCACTCGCCGACCTCGATCGAACCCTCTGCGGTCGAGGCCCTCGGCACGCCCCGTTGGCTGCTCGCCCCGAACCTCTTCCACCACCTCTCCGCCGGCGCCTGGCTGGAGCACGGCCTCGAGGGCTGGTGCGCGCGAGGGCTGCGGGCCAAGCGACCGGAGCTGGCCTTCGCGGGCGAGGTCACCGAGCGCTGCAGCCCCTTCGGCGACGAGGTCCTGCTCTTCCCCCTCACCTGCTTCTCGCTGACCAACGAGGTCCTGCTGCTTCATCGCCCGAGCCCCACGCTGGTGGTGACCGACCTGGTGTTCAACTTCGCGGAGACGCGCCCTGGATGACCCGCGCCGCGATGTTCTGCCTCGGGGGCTACCCGGGCTGCAAGACCACGGCGCTGGAGCGCTTCGGCATGGACCGAGCCATCGCCCGCGAGGAGCTGGCCGCGGTCCTCGAGCTCGACTTCGACCGCATCATCCCGAGCCACGGCGAGATCGTCGAGACCGAGGGGCGCGCGGCAGTTCGGGCAGCGTTCTCCTGGCTGGAGTTGGCCTGAGGCATGCCCGCGTAGCGGGCGTCAGCCTTCGAGACCGACCCCGACCGGACAGCTCACCCCGGTCCCACCGAGCCCGCAGTACCCGCCAGGGTTCTTGTGCAGGTACTGCTGGTGGTAGTCCTCGGCGTAGTAGAAGACCGGCGCGTCGAGGATCTCCGTCGTGATGGCCCCGTGGCCGGCTTCGGTGAGTCGCTCCTGGTAGGCGCCCTTGCTGCGTTCGGCTGCGGCACGCTGCGCAACGTTGACGTAGATCCCTGAACGATATTGTGTGCCTACGTCGTTCCCCTGCTGCATGCCCTGAGTCGGATCGTGGCTCTCCCAGAAGACACGCAACAGCCGCTCGAAGGAGACCTTCTGCGGGTCGAAGACGACCTGGACGACCTCGTTGTGGCCGGTGTCTCCGGAGCAGACCTCGCGGTAGGTGGGGTTCTTCGTGAAGCCGGCCGCGTAGCCGACCTGGGTCGAGAGCACGCCCGGCGTCTGCCAGAACTTTCGCTCGGCCCCCCAGAAGCAGCCGAGTCCGAAGAGCGCGGTCTCGGCGCCCTCGGGCCAGGGTGGGGTCATGGGTCCACCGGTCACGACGTGGGCCTGGGCCACAGGCATCGCCTCGTCCCGGCCGGGAGGGGCCTGGTCTGCGGTGGGCATCTTGGGCTTGGGCGAGAAGAAGCTGAACATGGGCGGATCCTATCCAGGCGACAATGCCAGGGATGCCTCTCGATGGTCGCTGGTTCCGCCACCCCGACGCGGAGCTCTTCGTCACCACCTCGGTGGGCCCGCGCATCCTCCACCTGGCCCGCCCCGGCGGCGACAACCTCTTCCACACCGAGCCGCCGAGCGGCGATGGATGGCAGCTCTACGGCGGCCACCGCTTCTGGACGGCCCCCGAGGACGAGCTCACGTACGCGCTCGACGACGGCCCGGTCGAGGTCGAGGGGGACCGCTTCTCCTTCGTCTCGGACGGCCTCCGGCGGACCCTCGCCGTCGCCTGGCCCCACATCACGCACCGCCTCGAGAACGTCGGACCGGTCCCCATCCGCCGCGCCTGCTGGGCGCTCTCCGTGATGGCGGGTGGGCGTGCGTGGCTTCCCCGCCCGGCGCTGCGCCCCCACCCAAAGGCCCTCCTCCCGGACCGGAGCCTGGCCCTGTGGCCCTACACCGATCCCTCAGATCCACGCTGGACCTGGGGCCGAGGAGCGGTCCGGCTCGCCTGCAAGGGCGGGGGCCCCCAGAAGATCGGAGCGTGGAACCCGCTGGGCTGGCTCGCGTGGCAGCGAGGATCGACGCTCTTCGTCAAGCACACGCATTTGCCCGCAGGCGACTACCCGGATCGCGGCTCCAGCCACGAGCTCTTCACGAGCGGTCCGATGCTCGAGCTGGAGAGCCTCGGTCCGCTGACGACCCTCGCACCCGGCGAGGCCGTCGAACTCGTCGAGCGGTGGTGGCTGGTCGAGGTCGAGCCGGAGCTCTCGGATGCGGCCCTGGGTGATCACATCGCCGAGCTGGGCCTCGATCCAGGAGGCTTGTAGGCTCTCGCCATGGTGCGCCGCGACGATCAAGGTCCCCAGCTCCCGTTGCCCTTGGTGTGGGTGGGGACCCTGTCACGCTGCGCTTCTCCAGCGGGTGCAAGTCCCGCCCCGGTAGGCGTCGGAGCGCCGG
>Ga0114933_10001805_pt1 | contig 23242 bp, 21 predicted proteins | sample 4SBtaG_FD_89691 | JGI IMG/M metagenome (GOLD analysis project Ga0114933, IMG submission 89691) | Deep subsurface microbial communities from Kolumbo volcano to uncover new lineages of life (NeLLi) - 4SBTROV12_W25 metaG | ecosystem: Environmental > Aquatic > Marine > Volcanic | place: Kolumbo... | reverse complement strand
GGAGTATATGAAGGAGCCATTTCTGGGAGTTATGCATTGCTTCAGTAGTAGTAAAGAGTTGGCGGTCGCGGCACTAAATATTGGTTTTTACATAAGTTTCTCAGGAATTATTACATTCAAAAATGCAGATGATCTGAGACTTATAGCTAAAGAGGTGCCAATTAATAAAATCCTCATTGAAACTGACGCTCCATATCTAGCTCCAGTGCCCAATAGAGGAAAAGGTAATGAGCCATCATTTTTAATTCATACAGCCAAAAAGTTAGCAGAAATCAAAGAAGTAAGTTACGAACATTTATCAGAGATTACTACATCTAATTTTTTTAAATTATTTAAAAGAGCTGAGTCTAATTTTTAAATCGATAAGTATCAATTTGGTGAAATTTTGAAAGTTATAATACTAGGTAGCGGTAGTTCTGGTGGTACACCAGTTATTGGATCAAGTGGGTGGGGTAACTGTGATCCAAATAATTCAAGGAATTTTCGAACTAGACCATCAATTATTGTAGAACATAAAAACACCCGCTTGCTGGTAGACACATCACCTGATTTGAGACAGCAACTTTTAAAAGCAAAAGTTTGGGAATTTGACGCAATTCTTTATACCCATGCACATGCGGATCATGTTAATGGGATAGATGATATTCGGGCCCTAAATTATTATAAAGGAACGTCTTTACCCGCTTATGGTACACAATCTACACTAGATGAGTTGCAAAATCGCTTTGCGTACGTGTTTAAAAACTATGATAAGTCATCCAAGTATTTCAGACCTAGCCTTACACCTAAGATCATTACTCGAGAGTTCACAATTGGGTCAATTAACATTATTCCATTTACACAACAGCATGGTAAGGGTGTATCTACTGGTTTCCGCTTTAATGAGTTTTCTTATTCAACAGATGTTAATCATCTATCGAAACAGGCATTGAATATACTTAAAGGCACAGATACTTGGGTTGTAGATTGTTTATCTGAGGAACCTCATCCTAGTCATAGTCATCTTAGTCAAACTTTAGAATGGGTTAAATTAATATCACCAAAACGTGCTGTATTTAATCATTTAAGTCATTTTTTTGACTACGATACATTAAATAATAAACTTCCTAAAAATATTGAACCGGCCTTCGATGGTATGATAATTAATATACCCTAAGACTAATATATATTTAACATAATATATATTATACGAAATTTTTATATTTACACCCTTATTATAAATAACACAACTATTAATGAAAAACTGCGGCTTAATTATGAATGACGAGCAAATTAATAAACTTCTAAACATAATGGCATTGTTAAGAGATCCTGATAATGGATGTGATTGGGATAAGAAACAAACAATTGATTCTATTCGTCAATACACAATTGAAGAAGCATATGAAGTAGCTGAAGCTATAGATCAGAATAATATGGATGATCTCCGTGATGAACTAGGTGATTTACTATTACAAGTTGTATTTTACTCGCAAATAGCAAAAGAAGAAAATATCTTTAACTTTAGTGATGTAGTTAACGCAATAATTAACAAATTAATTAGTCGTCACCCTCACGTATTTAATAAAACAAATCATTCCACTGATTTTAGTGAAGTTTCATGGGAAGAATTAAAAGTTAAAGAAAGAGAAAATAAGGCCACTACAATCGGCCGTAAGGCCAGTGTTCTTGATGATATTCCTAAAGCATTACCTTCTTTAATGAGAGCAGTGAAAATTCAAAAAAGGACAGCAAATATTGGGTTTGATTGGAACGAAATTGAATCAGTAATAAATAAAGTTCATGAAGAACTAGAAGAACTTAAATATGAAATGAAAAATGGTATGCAGCCAGATAGACTACTTGATGAATCTGGTGATTTACTCTTTTCTTGCGTAAATTTACTGAGACATTTGAAAGTTGACCCGGAATCTGCCCTTCGATCAACTAATATTAAATTTGAAAAACGTTTTAGGGCGTTAGAAAATTCATTAGAAGAAAAGAATCAAGTGCCGTCAGATCTCACATTGGAAGAACTTGAATTAATCTGGAATGACCTTAAAAAATCCGTTTAATTAGATATAATACATATACTGAAATAGAATGATTAATTATAAAGCGAAATTCAACTACCCTTCCCTATCCAAATCATTACTTTCTATATTAAAATTGACCGCATTATATCCCATGAACTTTTATTATAAGTACTAAGTAAGTTACCAATAGATATAGTTACATTATAGTCTCTCCCATCAAGTAAAGTACTACAGCCACCAGCTTGGTTTACCATAAAAACACCTGCTGCATGATCCCAAGGCCTTAGCCTTGTATAAGCTGTAAAATGTCTCTGACCATTCAATAGCTGTATATACTCATGTCCAGCACAATTAGGTTTATATACTTTTTTGATGTGTGATTTATTAACACTGGCTTTATCAAATAGTTTTTGTGGAGCTATTCCAGTAAAACTATTAGTTTGCTTATACTCATTTAAATTTATGCGTTTTGCTCCAATAAAAACACCAGAACCAAGTTCAGCCTGGGCTAGCGTCCTATTTATTGGCTCATATATCCATCCTGCTACTACTTCTTTTTTATAAATGAGGGCAACAATTACAGCAAAGATATTACTACCTGAAGCAAAGTTGTTTGTTCCATCAATAGGGTCAATAATCCAAACAGGGATGTCTTCTTCCAGTACTTTAAATGATTTCTCATTAATAAACGTATCTTCTTCTCCTATAAAAGCACTGTCTGGTAATAAATTTTTTAGCTCATTACTTAACCACTTCTCTGTTTCGGTATCAGCAATTGTAACAAGTTCTCCATAACCTTTTTCAGAAATATCAATTGATCCAAGTTTTTTATGTCGCGGAAGAATAATCTCCTCCGAGACCTGCAGTAGTAATTCTGGTATTTTTTGAAAATCTAGTTTTTTTAAAATCATCTGCGTTAACGTATATATTCTCACTTACTATGTGTAATTTTCCGACGCATAAATAGCGTCTCATTTTTAGGGCTTAATTGTACTTTTAAGTGTGATGACATCCTTTTATCGCGACGTTCAATTATATTACCATTTTCATAAAGCCAAGCTAATGTTGCTCCATCAGTTATGGGGATATCTACATCTATTACATTATGATTAACATTAATTATTTGATAAATTTTTTCTATTAGCCCAGGGCATCCCTCGCCAGACAAGCTTGATAAAGCAATAAACCCAGGATAACGGCCAGTCTGATTACGAATATATTCCCGTTGCTCATCGTCTAGTAAATCAATTTTATTATAAACCTCTACAATCGGAGGAACATTTTCAGAACTTAATTCTTTACCATTGAATAACTCAGTTAGTATTAAGTTAACGTTATCCCTTTGCCTGTCTGATTCTGGATGCGCAGCATCTCTTATATGCAATACTAAGTCGGCCGCTATTACCTCCTCAAGTGTTGATCTAAAGGCCGCAATTAAATGCGTTGGAAGCTCCTGAATAAAACCAACTGTATCTGACAAAATCACTTTCTGTCCTGAAGGCAACTTAAGAGCCCTCATAGTTGGATCAAGTGTTGCGAATAACATATCTTCAGCTATTACATCTGACTGAGTGAGCAAATTAAATAGTGTTGATTTTCCTGCATTAGTATATCCGACTAACGAAACGATCGGTAGAGGAATTTTATTTCTTGCTTTGCGGTGAAGCCCCCGTGTTCGCTTCACTTGCTCTAGTTGTTGTTTAAGTTTTGATATTCTTTTATCAATTAGTCGCCTGTCTATTTCCAATTGACTTTCGCCAGGCCCACCAAGGAACCCTGCCCCACCCCTTTGTCGTTCTAAATGAGTCCAAGACCTTACTAATCTACTACGCTGATATGATAGAGCCGCCAAATCAACCTGAAGTACTCCCTCTCTAGTTCTTGCACGATTACCAAATATTTCTATTATCAAAGCTGTTCTATCAATAACCTTAACTTGCCATTCTCTTTCTAAGTTTCTTTGCTGAATCGGGCTTAGTGTCATTCCGATAATTATTAGATCAGGTGATAGATTTGAAATAATTCTTTTAAAATCATTTATAGTTCCACTGCCAAATAAACTTGCTGGACTAGGATTTCTTATGTTTATTATTCTATCTGTTAAAACCTTAAGACCAATAGCTTTTGCTAAGCCAACTGTTTCTACTAAACTAGATTTTGATAATTTGTTTTCATCTGTTTTTCCCGTTAAGACGGGTTGTATAACGACAGTATGAAAAACTTCATTGTTTTTACTCACACTTAGAGAACTTTTGGAAGTGTCTGAAGTCAAAATATATACTAATCAGTATTATCAGTTATATCTGTTTCGGGTTCAAATAAATGAATAGGTGCAACTGGCATTATCGTAGATATTGCATGTTTATATACAAGTTGTGAATGAGAGTCTCTCCGAAGAAAAATACTAAAATTATCAAACCAGGTAACTACTCCTTGTAATTTAACGCCATTAACAAGAAAAACCGTAACTGGAGACTTACTTTTTCGTATATGGTTCAAAAATACATCTTGCACATTTTGAGATTTTTCAGCCATATTTTTGATACCTCATTATTATTAATTATTTTTTTGCCGGCTGTTATATCCAACTACCTACTCTCCAATACAGAACAGTAATACAAAGCTACTGACTATACTCTATAACTGATATAGCCTACACATAATATTGGTATAAAGTCTAACTCTATTTAACAAAAAGCCTAAAAACTGAACAAAGTAATATTATATAGTTACTTATATAACAATAATTTAAACGTAATAATTAATAAATAGAATTAAGTGAATTACATTTTATAATTTTAATCAATTGTAAATAGTATATTGATCTAAATATCTAAAAAAATTCTAATCTAACTGCAAACATTTTTTCAACTTTACGTATTGCTTCTTTTGTTGCAAAAAGGACTACTCTATCTCCTGCTTGTATAATAGTGTTTTTATTAACTCTTTGCACCTCATCATTTCTAAGAATTGCCGCGACTATTACTCCTGTAGGAAACTTTGCATCTAATATAGATTGCCCTATTAAACTAGATGTTTCTAGGGCTTCTACCTCAATAACCTCACCAAAATTCTCACCAATTGAATGTACAGAGCGTATTCGACCCCGTCTAACGTACTGCAATATTGTAGAGGCTGTAATAGCTCTCGGACTCACAACGACATCTATTCCAAGTGAAGCCAAAAGAGGGCTATATGTAGTGCTATTGACTAAAGTAACAGCTCTTTCTGCCCCATACCTTTTAGCCAGCAAAGAGGAAAGAATGTTTACCTCATCATCATTCGAAACAGCAACAACCGTCGCTGAATTTGCTATATTTGCTTCAATTAATATTTCTGGGTCAAGTGCATCTCCGTTTATAACCGTCGTTTTAGAAAGTATCTTTGCTGCGGTAGTTGCAACCTCTTTATCAATTTCTATTATATAAGCACTCACCCCTGCAAACTCTTCTTCAATATCTACTGCAAGATTTTTACCTATATTCCCTCCTCCAATTATTACCACGCGTCTTGCTTCTGGTTCATCATGTCCAAAAGCAGACATCGCTCTTGGTACGTGTGTTGCATCAACAACAAAATATACTTCATCTCCAACCTCAAGATGATCGTCCGCATGAGGAACAATAGATTTATTTTCTCTGATAACCCCGACTATTGAAATATGTAGGTCTGGAAAAAGACTAGTTAACTGACGAAGGGGAGTGCTCAGAATCGGACATTCATCCTCACAACGAACACCGATTAGCCTTAATTTATTATCTGCTAAAGGAATAATTTCAAATGAACCTGGAACTGTAAATCGGCGACTAATCGCTCTCGCAACTTCTATTTCCGGAGATATAATAACGTCAATTGGCATATTGTCGTGGCTAAATAAATCTGACCATATTTGCTTGCGGTAGCTCTGATCACGTATACGGGCTATTTTTGTTGGAATATTAAAAAGAGAATGTGCAACCTGGCAAGCGATCATATTAACTTCATCCGCATAAGTGACTGCTATGATCATATCTGCATCAGCGGCACCAGCGGATTCTAAAATATCTGGCAATGGAGCGTGCCCTACCATTGCCCTAACATCTAATGTATCACGTATACGAGCAATCAGGTCCTCGCTTTGATCAATAACAGTTACGTCTACTTTCTCACTTGCTAGTTCCTTTGCTATATTAGAACCAACTTGTCCAGCACCACAAATTATTGCCTTCATAAATTTAAATTTATCCTCTTTAAAAATATAATATTATACTAAGCAAACCATTATGAAGTTTCAGAAATATTTTGATTTTCATCAACATCACTATTGGATTGATCTGCTGTTATCATACCATTTTGTATACCTAATATTTTTAATTTGCGATGTAAGGCAGACCTCTCCATACCTACAAAACTCGCTGTACGAGAAATATTACCACCAAAACGGGTAACCTGAGCACTTAAATATTGACGCTCAAACTCTTCCCTAGCATCTCGCAATTGCATACTTAGTAATTCTACATTTCTGTCTTTTCGTAATACAGATGGAGAAATTCCACCAATTTCTGGTGGTAACATATCTACCTGGATAGACCGGCCCTCCTCAACTGGTGTCATTATTAATAACCAATCAATAACATTTCTTAATTGCCTTACATTTCCAGGCCAGGCATATGCCTGTAAAGACGCCATGGCATCTGTCCCTATTTTTCTAGGGGCCAAACCAGATAACTGAGCTGATTGTTGCATAAAATATTCTGCTAAATAGGGAATATCATCTCTACGCTGAGCTAAATTTGGTACCTCTAAAGGTACTACATTTAATCTATAATACAAATCTTCACGAAAATTACCGTTGGCAATGTCATCCACTAAATCTCGAGTTGTTGTTGCCACAACGCGTACATCAACCTTAATTTTCTCTTTACCACCTATTCTTAGAAATGTTTGTTCCTGCAATGCCCTAACAATTTTTCCTTGTGTTTCAATAGGCATGTCGCCAACTTCGTCTAGCAATAATGTTCCTGTGTGAGCTTGCTCAAAAAGACCTACTCTTGAAGGTGAATTGCTTCCTCCCCTGGTTTCTATTTCAGACCCAAATAACTCTAACTCCATACTTTCGGGCGCCATCGTTGCACAATTAATAACTATGAATGGCTGCTTTGCTCTGGTGGATAGCTTATGAAGCATCCGTGCTACTACCTCTTTTCCAGACCCTGCTGGCCCTGATATTAATACCCGACTGCCGGTCGGAGCGGCTTTTTTTATGGAATGTCTAAGTTGATTTATTGCCGTTGAGTTTCCAGTCAATTCACCTTCTGCACCTGCGCGTAGTTTAAGTTCTTCATTTTCTCTTTTGAGTTGAGCAGCTTCTATGGCTCTTGAAGCAATGACTAGGAGCCTATCTGATTTAAACGGCTTTTCAATAAAGTCATAAGCACCGTTTTTAATGGCCTCAACAGCCATTTCTATAGAACCATGTCCACTTATCATAATTATTGGTATTTCTGGATAATCATTTTGTAAGATATCTAAAAGCTCCATTCCATCAATTTTGCTTCCCTCAAGCCAAATATCAAGTATTATAAGGTTAGGGCGTCTGGAACCTATTTGAGATATGGCGGTATCACTGTTGTTAGCCTGACGAGTTTCATATCCTTCGTCTTCTAAAGTTCCTGAAATTAGTAATCGGATGTCATCTTCGTCATCAACAATTAAAATGTCGTGTGCCATTTTTTAAAACCTATCAACCATTATTTATCACTGAAGGCGGATTTACTTCGATTATTAATGACCTCAAAGGACTCTTTCCTAATAGGAAAAGTAAGACTAACTTTAGCCCCTACCATAGATTCTACATGCAGTTTATTCTCACTCATGTCCATGCGATCATCCAGGCTTAGAGTTCCATCATGCTGTTCCATAATACGTTTAACGATCGCTAAACCAAGACCAGTACCTTTAGTTCTAGTTGTTATATAGGGTTCCGTTAACCTATCTCGTTGTGTATCAGGCAATCCTCGGCCATTATCTTCTACAATAATTTTGATAAATTTATTACTAGAACTAAGAGATATATGTATTTCACCCCTAGATAATTCTTCCCCAGATTCAGGTATAGTGCGGCCCTCAATAGCCTCTATAGCATTGCTAAGCAAATTAGTAACTGCTTGTGATATTAGCCCACCATCACATGCCGTCAAAGGTGTCTTTTCAGAAAAATCACTTTTAATCATTACTTCTGGATGAGCATTCTCCTGAAGTAGCACTGCATGTAAGCAAATAGCCGAAAGGTCAGTTTCCACAAACACCGGATTTGGCATCCTTGCAAAATCTGTAAACTCATCAACCATCCTTCCTATATCTGTAACTTGCCTTACGATGGTGTCCGTACATTGCTCAAATGTTTCTCTATCCGAAATTATTTCTTGAGAGTATTTACGCTTTAATCTTTCAGCTGACAACTGAATAGGTGTGAGAGGGTTTTTAATTTCATGGGCAATACGCCGTGCTACATCTGCCCAGGCTGTATTACGCTGCGCCAAAAGTAATTCTGTCATATCATCAAAAGTAACTACGAATCCTATAACTTGTTTTTTATCGTCTCTTTCAGCCGCAATACGAACATGTAGAGTACGGCTTTCATCATCCCTAGTAATAGTTACATCATCCTCAATAAGACGATCAGCATTAGATATTGCACGTTTTATTGATGGCTCCATTTCAGGAACTACATCGGCTAGAAATCTTCCATTTAATTTACTAGCGTCTGCACCTAATAAAGCTGATGCAGAGCGATTTGGCAGATTAATTCTTGCTTTTCTATCAAGCCCCAATACGCCGGCTGATACTCCAGCCAGAACTGCTTCTGTAAACCTTCTTCTATCTTCAAGTTGACGGTTTGCTTCTATCAACTCACTCCTCTGCTCGTCTAGTTGATACGTCATTCTATTGAATGCTCGGGTTAGTATACCAAATTCATCAGTAGATTCGTCTTCATCTATTTGTACGCCGATATTGCCTGTTCTTACTAATTCTGTTCCACGAACTAAGCGCACGATAGGTCGAGTAATATAATTCGCAAAACCTAAACCCACACCTACTGCAATAAGTAATAATAGTAGAGTTACTATAACAAAAATTGTAGCAAACTGTAGTTGTAGGCCGGTACGCCGATGCTCTAATTGGGCATATGCTTTTGCTGCCTTTTTAGTTCTTTGAACATAACCAATAACATTAGAATCAACATATCTACCAACATACAAGAAAGTTTCAGGATTAGTATCAAGACTTATCAATGCCCTTACTCTATCACCCGCTTGGCTAGTTAATATTACTATTTCCCCTAGTTCAGCTTGTTCAATATCAGAAGAAGGTGGTCGCTCAAGTTCTAATGAAGCGGTTAATCCAGCTCTTGCTATAACTTTACCACTCATATCAAATAAAATTGCTTCTGGCAGATTTCTAAGAGCTGCCTGTATATTAACGGTTTGTTCTACCGATGCTAAATTTGAAGTTAACCTAGGCCAAGACCGGCTTAAATCTTTTCCCATTGCCACAATATCTGCAGATATAACTCGTTTATGTTCTGCTAAATATGCATCAGCAACTACAACTGAATTTTCAACTGCTGCCCTTACTCTATCATTGAACCATGCCTGAACTTGAGTATTAAAAATTAATGCAGCTAAAATAACCACTATGATAGCAGGCAAAACAGCTACCAAGGCAAATAATGAAACTAATTTTAGATGAAGCCTGGCCCCCACAGACCCGGCGCGTTGTCTCGTCCATAACCTTACTAAAACCCAGGTAATAGTAGCTCCTAGAAGTAAGACAAGAGCTAAATCTATCACAAGCAAGACTAGAACTGTTTCTTGAGTTATTCCAAATCGTGAAACATTAGTTATAGCAATAAAAGTTGCTGCTCCTGCTAATGCAGCAGCTATCATTAATACTATAGAATAACGACGTCCAAGCGTGCCACTGGTAGTTAATCTACCAAGATGGCGTAAAAACCACGGTTCGCGTCTGTCAGATTCACTTTTATATACCCCAGTACTATTATCGTAGTTACTAAATTTATTTGCGGTACTAGGGACTTTTTTGATATTCTCACCCATCGGTAATCTATCCAGAACCTATCTATAGCTAAAAAACTTTATGTTTGGTTTAGAATCATTTCCAATAACCTATGTAACGTTTCTCACAACCTCAATGTCTAATTCACGAAGTTTTTTTCGTAATGTATTTCTATTAACACCCAATAATTCAGCAGCTTTTATTTGATTGCCATTCGTTGTTTCCAAGGTAAACTTCAATAGAGGTTTTTCAAATTTACGTAACATTTCTCCATATAATCCTGATTCTGGTAAGACACCGTTACTATCAGAAAAATATTTACGTAAATATATATCGAATGCCTCTTCCAAAGAATAATTATTTTTTTCATCTATGCTTTCGTTAATTATAGACGGATCTGATAGTTCAGTCTCAACTGTCATAAGGTCTATATTAGGCTGAGTATAGAGGACATCTAAACGTTGAATAAGATTCTCAAGTTCCCTAACATTACCCGGCCATCTATAGTTCTTTAACCTTTCTATGGCTTGTGGTTCAATTGTCTTCGTTAATAATTTATCTGATTGCATGCCACGAAGGAAATGGGATACTAATTCAGGAATATCTTCCGTGCGTTCACGTAATGGGGGTATTCTTAAAGGAACTACATTTAATCGATAGTATAAATCTTCACGAAATAAACCTTGTCTCACAGCATTTCTTAAATCTCTATGCGTAGCAGCTATTATTCTCGCATTAGCAGTAATAGGTGAGCGGCCTCCAACACTTGTATACTCTCCTTCTTGTAAAACCCTTAATAGTCTTGTTTGAGCATCCAAAGGCATATCTCCAATTTCATCTAAGAAAAGAGTACCACCGTCGGCTTGTTCAAAACGACCCGCATATCTATTAATTGCTCCTGTAAAAGCCCCTTTTTCATGACCGAACAGTTCACTTTCTATTAATTCTTTCGGAATTGCAGCCATATTAATAGCTACAAATTTCCCATAACTTCGCTTTCCATAATCGTGCAGGGCTTTTGCTACTAACTCCTTGCCCGTACCAGACTCCCCGGTAATTAGCACAGACAAGTCCGTTCCCATAAGTCGAGCTAAAACACGGTAAATTCCTTGCATAGCAGGGGATCTTCCGATTAGGGGTAGTTTCTCTTCTTCATTATCCAATTGAATTTCTTCAGCAGGAGATTGTTTTATATCATTTGGTTCAGTTAAGGCTCTTTCTACAACTTCAACTAATTCTTTTAAATCAAATGGCTTAGGAAGATATTCAAATGCTCCTCGCTCAGTTGCTCTTACAGCAGTAATCAACGTATTTTGGGCACTCATTACTATAATACGTAACTCAGGTCTTAGTTTCCTGATACGTGGAATCATATCAAGTCCATTTTCATCAGGCATTACCACATCAGTTATAACTAAATCACCCTCTCCGTTCGAAATCCAACGCCATAGATTAGCCGCAGTTCCCGTAGTTCTTACTTCATGACCTAATCTGCCTAAGGCATGACTTAGTACTGTACGAATGCTCTGATCATCGTCTGCTATTAGAATAGTAGCTGCGCTCATAAAACAGACCTCTATTTATTTGGAAGTTTTGGCAGTAGAACCAAAAACTCAGTTCGTCTAAACTCAGATTTTAGATCAATCATTCCACCATGATCATCAATAATCTTAGCTACAAGTGCTAAACCTAATCCCGTGCCATTTTTTTTTGTTGTTACAAAAGGGTCAAATAAAGAAGGCTTTATATCATCTGGTATACCTTCACCGTTATCACGTACAGAAACCTCTAAAGGTAAATCTACATGGCCTTTCCCTGAGGATAAAGCTAATCGAGTACCATGGCGAAACCTAGTTGACAATTGAATTTCTCCACCTGAAATGGGAGCAGCTTCAGCGGCATTTTTTATAAGGTTTAAAAAAACCTGTATAAGTTGATCCCTATTACCATAAACAGCAGGTAATGATGGATCATAGACTTCGGTTAAGCGCAGATGTTTCGCAAATCCATTTTTTGCTAAAGTAAGAACATGATCAAGTATTTCATGAATATTTATAGCAGACCTTTCAACAGGAAGATTATTAGTAAAAGGATCCATTCGGTTGACTAAATTAACTATACGGTCTGTTTCATCGCAAATTAACTTTGTGAGTTGTACATTTTCTTCTCCGACAACCTCTTCAAGTAGTTGGGCGGCACCACGAATTCCTGAAAGAGGATTTTTAACCTCATGAGCCAACATAGCAGCCATAGCAGTAACTGACCTTACTGCTCCTCTTTGCGTCATTTGTCGGTCTATCTGATGAACTATTGATCTTTCCTGTATTGTTAAGATAACAATACTAGAGTTTTTCAGTAATACATTAGCTTTAATATTTACCTCGTGCGAACCTATTCTTGGACTTTCTAAATATACATTAGATTCTGATACAGAGGCACCTGACTTTCGACATTGTTCAATCATTGAAATTATAGGGGCATCTGAAGGTATTAGATGTTTTAGCAATTCTCCATTAAGAATTAAAGCCCCAGCTCCAAAAAGCTGTTCCGCAGCATGGTTAACAAATAATATTTTGTTATCTTTACCAAGGGCTATTACGGAGTCACTCATTGAATTAAGTAAAGAACTTGGATCTATATAACTTATATCGCTTACGTTCATCACTTAATCAGGCCCTGTATATAATAAACTAAGCAGCTATATCAGCACTAAAGTAATGATTAATAGCGGCTTCAACCTTAACTGGGTCCATAGTATTATTTATTAAATTACGGAATGCATTTGCTTCTGGTAAACCTTTTGCATACCAACCCATATGTTTTCGAGCATTACGTACACCGGATTCCACACCATAAAAACTAAGCATATCCAAAAAATGCGTTCTGGCAATCTTATGGCGTTCATTTTGATTAGGTCCAGTTCCAATAATTCCCGATTCAAGATAATCAGCAACTAACCCAGGAAGCCAAGGTTGTCCCTGAGCAGCTCTACCAATCATAATTCCATCAGCGCCTGATATCATTAAACAATTTACTGCATCAGAAAAGGTTTTTATATCACCATTTGCAATCACTGGAATATTAACAGCTTGTTTAACTTTTTTTATAAATTGCCAGTCGGAACTTCCATTAAACATTTGACATCGTGTTCGCCCATGAACAGTAACCATCTGTATTCCACAGTCTTCAGCAATCTTTGCTAGTTTAGGAGCATTTCTATTATCATCATCCCAACCAGTCCGCATTTTCACCGTCACAGGAACATGAACTGATTTAACTACCTTAAACATTATATCAGTAGCTAGAGAAACATTTTGCATTAACGCTGAACCCGAAGCTTTGCGTACAATTTTTTTTGCAGGGCAGCCGAAGTTAATATCAATAATATTAGCCCCTCGATCAACTAATATACGAGCCGCTTCCGCCATTATTTCGGCATCAACACCGGCTAATTGCACAGCAATCGGTCCTTTTTCTTCACATATTATTGATTTACGTTCAGCATGTCGTGATTTACGTATCATTTCTTTACTTGCAATCATTTCAGAGAAAACAAGTCCAGCATTATATAGTTTTGCTAGGCGTCTAAATGGTTTATCACTTATACCAGAAAGTGGAGCCATTAAGACTCTATTTGGTATTTTGATATTTCCTATTTGTAATTGGTCTAAAACGCCCATTATTTAGGCACCACCTAAATTGATTAAAATATAAGCATTATTTATCTTATAATTAAAAACCAAACAATACAAATTCTGTATTTATATTGTTACAATTCATATATCTATTAGAGAAGACAGGTTTAAAAAGTTAAAAAAAATATGATTAGTTCCCAAATAAAGAATATTGCACTAATAGTAGCCGCAGGACGTGGACGTAGATTAGAAGGTAATACACCTAAACAATATAGAGTTATTGCTGGTTATGCTGTCTTAAAGTGGAGTGTTTTATCTTTTCTGAGACACACTAAGATAGATATGGTTCAAGTAGTCTATAATCCTGAAGACATCAATTTATACGATGCAGCATTAAATGACCTAGAACTTCCTTCTCCAATAGTAGGAGGAGATAATCGACAATCTTCAGTGCGATTAGGACTAGAATCAATATCTCAGTTTGAGCCAACAAACGTACTTATACATGACGGAGCGCGCCCCATTGTTTCAAAATCATTAATTGATAGAATACTTTTTTCATTAGACGAAAACATAACAGCTATTCCAGTAATACCAATAAATGATACAGTCATAAGAATTAATAAACAAAAAATTACTCAAAACATTGCAAGAGAAAACTTATGGCAAGTCCAAACTCCTCAAGGATTTCATTTTAACACTATATTGGATGCCCATAGAAATAAAATAGATGATTTATATACGGACGATTCTTCATTAGCAGATTCTGCTGGCGTGCCAATTGATATTGTACAAGGTGATAAGGAGAACATTAAAATCACGACAATAAATGATTTAAATTATCTATCTGAAAAAACGTCGCTAAAAGAAACTCGAGTGGGATCAGGCTATGATGTTCATAAATTAGGCCCTGGTAAAAAAGTACGTTTAGGAGGAATTTCAATACCCAATGATAAAGGACTTATTGGACATTCAGACGCCGACGTAGTTCTACATGCATTAACTGATGCAATATTGGGCGTGGTTGGTTCTGGGGATATTGGAGAACATTTTCCAAATAATGATCCTAAATATAAAAATTTAGACTCTAAATATTTTTTGATAGAAGCTTATAAGCTATTACAGAATGCGGGCGGCTCCGTCTTACATGTAGATATAACTATTATTTGCGAAAAACCAAAAATATCGGATTATCGTTATAAAATAACTAATAATATAGCTAAATTATTAGGACTAGATGTAGGAAGAGTTAGTATTAAAGCGACAACTACAGAAGGACTAGGTTTCACAGGCAGAAATGAAGGAATTTCTGCTCAGGCAACTGTTACAACTACTATGCCTAAATAAAAGATCTTTTAATCATGAATAAAAATAAACCAAATAAGCTCACCATCTACCTTGCGACCGCAGGTGGAATAGGTAGGGTCCCTTTTGCACCTGGCACCTGGGCATCTATAGCCGCCCTACCTTTTGCCGTTATACTTCATCTTTTCGGCGGTCCATGGCTACTATCAATATCAATAGTAATTATATTTTTCATTGGCATCTGGTCGAGTAATAAGTACGCATTATATTTAGAACAAGAAGATCCAGGCAGTATAGTTATTGATGAATTTTGTGGGCAATGGTTAGCTATTCTTCCAGTAGCAATGGATTGGAGATATTATTTTATAGCCTTCATAATATTCCGTATAGCTGACATCCTCAAACCATGGCCTTGCAAAAATGCTGAACGTATACCAGGTGGCATGGGCATAATGCTTGATGATATATGCGCAGGTATTTATGCAGGAATATTTACTCTTATGATAGCAACCTGGCTAGGTATAGAGAAAACTTTACCTAGTCTATTCATATTCTTGGAGTAATATACCTATGTTTGACACACAATTACTTTCTGACGCTGCTGAACTTCTACAAATGTTTCGTCTAGCAAGACTTAAAATAGCTACTGCAGAATCATGCACAGGCGGATTAATAGCTGGCTGCCTGACAGAAATAGCTGGTTCATCTGACGTTGTTGAACGAGGCTTTGTAACCTATTCTAATGAAGCAAAACAAGAAATGCTTGGAGTGCCAAAAATGTTAATTAACCTGAACGGAGCTGTTAGTGAAAAAGTTGCCGTAGCAATGGCCGAAGGTGCTCTAAAGAATTCCCTTGCAGATATATCAATTGCAGTAACAGGTGTAGCTGGGCCAGGCGGAGGAAGTAACGATAAACCAGTTGGCCTCGTTCATCTTGCTTGTGCGGGCCGCGGACGACAAACTTCAGTTAATCATCAAATTTTTCCTGGAAATCGAGCAGATATTAGAGACGCCACAGTACAGACTGCGTTTTCAATGCTACGCCGCGCGGCTCACGAGGGATAAAAATATCTTAAATTTTGAGGTCCAATGGTAACAAAGAAAATTAATACAGTAGCCTTTAATAGCCAAGACTTTTCAGCAATCTTTGACCACATATCCATTGGAGTTCGGGACATAAAAATATCGTTGGGTTTTTATAAAGCCTGCCTTGGAACCCTTGGCTTGAAAATCGTAATGGATAAAGGTTTTGCTGTCGCTTTTGGAAATGGCATTGGTCGTCAATGGCTTTGGGTTAGTGAGCCAATAAATAAAAGTCTAGAGGTTAAACCTAATAATGGGGCACATTTTGCACTCATTGCTGATAGTCGAAAAACTGTAAATTCTTTTTATAAAGAAGCTATAGCACATGGAGGATTCGATGCCGGGCCTCCTGGATTAAGACAAGAATATATGCCAACTTATTATGGTGCATTCGTATTTGATCCGGATGGAAATAAAATAGAAGCTGTTTGTCGAAAAAACGAAAAAGAATAACTATTTACTTCCATAAAGCGAGTCAGCTCGCCTTTCAAAGGCTTCGACCATGCGCGTCACTGCTTCATGAAATAAAGCTCCGATCATACTCTCCAACAATTTGCTTCTGAATTCAAATTCAACAAAAAAATCAATCTTACAACCACCATCTTCTTCTGGAAGAAAAACCCAATTATTATGTAAATATTTCAAAGGACCATCTACATACTTAACTTCGATACGAGATGGCTCCGAATTACTCGCAGGGCTTAACTCTACCTTTGACGTAAAACGCTCTTGCAAAAGCTTAAAACCCACCACAAGGTCAGCCCATATAATTTCACCAGAGTTTATAGTTTCATGTTTTTTATTTTTTGCCGAAATACACCAAGGTAAAAATTCAGGATATCGCTCTATATCAGCAACTAGATCAAACATCTGATCAGTTCGATATGGTAGATAACGAATTTCTTTATGTTGTGGCACAGTAGTCAACAATATTACTACTGAGCTAAAATTAGCTTCGCTTCACGAGCCAACCGTAATTTAGCGTAGTCATCACCCGCGTGATAACTAGATCTTGTCAGGGGAGAAGCCGAGACCATAAGGAACCCTTTTCCACGAGCCATTTTTTCATAAACTTCAAATTCTTCTGGAGGAACAAAACGGTCAATTTTAGCGTGCTTGGGTGTTGGCTGCATGTATTGACCAACGGTAAGAAAATCGACCTCAGCTGAACGTAGATCATCCATCACCTGACCAATTTCACTTTTTGTTTCACCTAAACCAACCATTATTCCTGACTTAGTAAATATACTCGGTATTCTTTTTTTTATATCATTAAGTAATTTTAAACTACCAAAGTAGCGTGCGCCCGGACGTATTGAGGGGTATAAACGAGGCACAGTTTCTAGATTATGATTAAATACGTCTGGCGGAGTTTTAACTATATGATCTATAGCATTATGCTTATCTTTAAAATCCGGAGTTAATATCTCAATCGTTGTCTCTTCTGAAGAATTACGAATTGCTGCTATTACATTAGCAAAATGTTTTGCTCCACCATCTTCTAAATCATCTCTATCAACTGACGTAATCACAACATGATTAAGTCCAAGCTTGGATACAGAAAGCCCAACATTTAAAGGCTCTAATGGGTCCAATGCTTTAGGTTTACCCGTTGTCACATTACAAAAAGCACACGCGCGGGTACAAATATCACCCATAATCATTACCGTTGCATGTTTTTTACTCCAGCATTCACCAATATTAGGACAGGCAGCTTCTTCGCAAACTGTAAAAAGATTTAATTCCCTCATAATTTTACGAGTTTCATGGAATTTATTACTATTAGGCGCTTTAACTCTTATCCAACTTGGCTTTCTCTGTATTGGATTAGATATATTTTTTCTTTTTTCTGGATGTCTTAGAGCGCCACTATTGGTCATGCCATTTTAACCTTCGTCAATCTCTTGCTAAATGTGTATTGCACGATCATACGCATCCATAACAGATTCTTGTATCATTTCGCTAAGTGTAGGATGCGGAAATACAGCTCTCATTAATTCCTCTTCCGTAGATTCAAGAGTTTTAGCAATACTATATCCATGAATTAATTCTGTTACATCACTACCTATCATATGTGCCCCAATAATTTCACCAGATTGGCTATCAAATATAGTTTTAACCAATCCTTCTGTTTCACCCATAGCAATGGCTTTTCCATTCCCTTGAAAAGGGAATCTGCCCACACGTATTTGTTTACCAAGACTAGTAGCTGCTTCCTCCGTCAAACCTATAGATGCAATTTGTGGTTGTGAATATATACAACTAGGTATGTTTTCTGCCAGAAGCGGTTCACTTTCTTCCACACCAGCTATTCTATTAACGCATATAATAGCCTCATGTTCAGCTTTATGAGCTAGCCAAGGGGGACCAACTAGATCTCCTATAGCCCATATGCCCGTTTCTCCAGTAGCGCACCATTCATCAACGACTATATGACTTTTATTTATCTCTATTGATGTTTGATCTAGACCAATATTCTCATAATTTCCAGTAATACCAACGGCAACGATCACACGATCTACTGTGATTTCTGAATTATCACCTTTTAAATCAGTTACTACTTTTACATTATTTTCTGTAGTTTTCATCGCATTAACAGTGGTTTTTGTGAAAATATTTATTCCTCTTTTTTCAAATGCCTTATGAGCAAGGTCAGATATTTCTTTATCTTCAAGAGGTAATATTCGATCTAATGATTCTACTATTGTTACACTAGAGCCTAGAGTTTGGTAAAAAGATGCATATTCAATACCTATAGCCCCTGCCCCAATTATCAATAAAGACTTAGGAAGCTCTTCTGGAATCATTGCTTCTCTATAAGTCCAAATCATTTTACCATCAGATTCCAAACCAGGTAATTGACGAGCCCGGCTACCAGTTGCAAGAATAATATTCTTGGATTCAATGGTAGAAGAAATTGAATTATCATTTTCTATAGATAGTTTATTATAGCCGTTTTCTTTACCCGCAAGTTTTCCCCAACCTTCAATTATATCAACATTATTTTTTTTTAATAAATACTCTACTCCTTGATTTAATTTTTTAGAAACGTTGCGAGAGCGTTTAATAATTTTTTCTAGATCAAAAGAAACATTTTCAGTTTTAATACCAAATTCATTAGAGTCCTTAATTAAATTATATACTTCAGCAGTTCTCAGTAGAGCTTTGGTAGGAATACACCCCCAGTTTAAACAAACACCACCTAGATGTTCCGCTTCAACCAATGCTGTTGATAAGCCTAATTGTGAAGATCTAATAGCAGCTACATATCCACCAGGTCCTCCACCTAAAATAATTAAATCGTATTTTTTGTTTGTCAAAACTTTTCCTGACCTAATTAATTTAAAGCAACATCCCTAAAGGATCTTCGATGAGAGTTTTGAAAGCTTCCATAAACTTTGCTCCAATCGCTCCATCTACAACACGATGATCAACTGATAAAGTAGCTGACATAATGGAGGCTATAGATATTTCATCATTTTTTACTATTGGTTTTTTTTCAACTTTACCTATAGCCATAATACATCCTTGAGGGGGATTAATTATTGCCTGAAAGCTTTTAACACCATACATGCCAAGGTTAGAAATCGAAAAAGTTCCACCTTGATATTGATCTGGAGTTAAAGTTCCTGCATGGGCCTGACTTACAAGTTCATTCATTTCACTAGATATAGTCAGTAAACCTTTACGATTTGCATTATTAAGTATAGGCGTAATTAGTCCATCATTAATGGCAACAGCAACTGAGATATTTGCATTTTTATATATCTTAATGCCTTCATCAGACCATGAAGCATTCGCAGCAGGTACCTGCATTAGTGCTACTGCACACGCTTTAATAATCATATCATTAATTGATATTTTAAATTCGTTATTTTTAGCCCGTGAGTTTAGGTCTTCTCTTACGCCAAGTAGATTATCGATTTCACAATCTACGGTAAGATAAAAATGAGGCACCTCTTGTTTAGCCTCAGTAAGCCTTCTAGCAACAACTTTTTGAATATTATTAATAGGTACAATTTCAAAGTCAGAATGTTCATCTTTATATACTTGCGGACTATTTTTGCCCACAGGTGTATCTAATGAAGAAAGAGCTTCAATGTCAGCTCTCACTATTCTTCCATTTGGACCGCTACCATTGATTAAAGATAAGTCAATCTGCTGTTGTTCGGCCATACGGCGAGCTAATGGACTAGACTTTATGCGGCTTTGATCATTGGAAGTCGCGTTCGGGTTCCCATTATCTGAATTTAATATATCATCATCTAATATTTGAGCTGACTCCTTAGAACTTACTAAATCTTGATTAGGAATTATTTCCTCAGTAGCAGTTATTTCTGTTTTAGCTTCTGATTTTTCATAATTAAGATTCATATCTTCAAGTTGAGACTTATCCTCTCCTTCTTCTAAGATAATTGCTATGGGAGTATTAACTGGTATCTCTTCAGTGCCCTCTGGTATTAATATTTTTGCTAGGACGCCCTCATCAACTGTTTCCAGTTCCATTGTTGCCTTATCAGTCTCAATTTCTGCTATTACATCACCAGGAGAAACCTTATCACCTTCATTTTTAATCCAAAGTGCTAGATTTCCTTCGGTCATTGTCGGCGACAGAGTTGGCATTAGAATTTTAATAGGCATAATCAGTACTTTCCAAGCCAGTATAAGTTAGTGATTATATGTGACATTCTTAACTGCTATAACTATATCCTCAACTTGAGGAAGCGCTAGTTTTTCTAAATTGGCTGCGTAAGGCATCGGAACGTCAGCACCATGTACCCGAAGTACAGGAGCATCTAACCAGTCAAACGCATTCTCAGTAATTAAAGCAGAAATCTCCGCACCTATACCAGCAAAAGGCCACCCCTCTTCGACTGAAACTAAACAATTAGTTTTTTTAACAGACCTAATAATGGTCTCTATGTCTAATGGCCTAAGAGTGCGAAGATCAATAATTTCAGCTGATATGCCATGATTAGATAATTGATCTGCTGCTTCTAAAGACTTTTCAACCATTAGTGAAAAAGCACAAATAGTTACATCTGACCCTTCTCTAATAATATTTGCTTCACCTATTGGCACAGTAAAATCTGCTGAGGTTGGAACATCAAATGACTTACCATACATTAATTCATTTTCAAGGAATATTATAGGATTTGGATCACGTATAGCAGACTTTAATAGTCCTTTTGCATCCGCACCTGAATAAGGAGCTATAACTTTTAATCCGGGACAATGAGCATACCAACTAGCGTAGCACTGAGAGTGTTGTGCAGCTACTCTTGTAGCTGCACCATTCGGCCCTCGAAAAACCATCGGAGCATTCATTTGTCCGCCCGACATGTAAAGTGTCTTAGCTGCCGAGTTTATAATTTGGTCTACTGCCTGCATTGCAAAGTTGAAGGTCATAAATTCTATTATAGGACATAGTCCATTCAACGCTGCCCCTATACCAACTCCAGCAAATCCTTGCTCAGTAATTGGGGTGTCTATAATACGTTTTTCACCAAATTCCTCTAGCAACCCCTGACTTACCTTGTAAGCTCCTTGATACTGTGCAACTTCTTCACCCATTAAAAATACATTGGTATTGAGTCTCATTTCTTCAGCCATCGCATCTCTTAAAGCTTCTCTGACAGTAATATGTTCTGTTTTTGCCAGATCTTTAACTGAAACGTTCATATAAATAACACCCTTTAATTACTAATATATAAAATAATTTTATATTAAATTAGTACATCTGTATAAAGTTCTGATGGATCAGGCTCAGGACTAATTTGTGCAAACTCTGCAGCTTCATTAACTAAATCACGTATTTCACTATCTAAAGATTTTATGAATTCTTCGGATAATTCATTGTTTTTTAATAAAATTGATTTGATTTCATCAAGTGGATCCTTTTCCGAACGCACTTTTTGAACTTCCTGCTTGGATCGATAAGATGCTGGATCAGACATAGAATGACCACGATATCTATAAGTTTGCATTTCTAATATAAATGGACCATTTTTGTTTCTTACAAATGATAAAGCATCTTTGGCTGCTACATTTACGGCCCTAACATCCATACCATCTATTTGCTTGCCAGGGATTCCATAAGCCTGACCTCGTTGCCATAGTTCTGTTCCTGCAGAAGCCCTTTCAACAGACGTTCCCATTCCATATCTATTATTTTCTATAATATATATGACTGGTAAGCGCCATAGAGCTGCCATGTTAAAAGATTCATAGACTTGACCTTGATTAACGGCTCCATCACCAAAATAGGTTAAGCAAACACCATTATCTTCTTTGTATTGATGCGCAAAAGCTATGCCAGTACCCAGAGGAACATTTGCTCCCACAATTCCATGACCTCCGTAAAATTGTTTTTCGGCAGAAAACATATGCATTGATCCACCTTTACCCTTTGAATAACCATCCCGTCTGCCAGTTAGTTCGGCCATTACTCCTCGTGGTTCCATGCCACATGCTAACATGTGTCCATGATCTCTATATGTCGTTATTACTGTATCTTGCTCTTCTAAAGCTGCTTGAACACCTGTGACAACTGCTTCTTGTCCAATGTAAAGATGGCAAAATCCACCAATGAGCCCCATGCCATACATTTGACCAGCTTTTTCTTCAAATCTTCTTATCAATAACATTACCTTATAAAAACCTAGTAATTCTTCAGAACTATACTTAAGAGCACTATCTTCACTTTTTTGAATAGATTTTTTAGGTTTATTTGATCTTTTAGTAACAGATGTTGTTTCAGACGCAGCCATAATGGTTTCCTTATTACCCGAAAACAAGATTATCATTTCCTACAAGAAAGTTAACGAATCCAGGTCTTGCAGTAAGCATCTAAAAGCAAAACACATAATAATAAAAGTCAAAGAAATGAATTAAGATAATTATGATTAATCTAGCGTTATATTTCGAAATATAAATTCGTTATGAGTAAGTACAACGCACCAAAATTACCTAGTGATAATATTTAATGTTTTAAAAATGATATAATTCTAGGAAAAGTTTTCATATATAGAACTAGTCTGTAGTGCCAGAAATAATAACCAACTCATCTGGATGTACATAATTTAACATAACACGAACGCGTTCATCCAACATATCGGAATCTAAATTATTTTTTCGCAACAGATT
>Ga0114933_10001799_pt1 | contig 23272 bp, 11 predicted proteins | sample 4SBtaG_FD_89691 | JGI IMG/M metagenome (GOLD analysis project Ga0114933, IMG submission 89691) | Deep subsurface microbial communities from Kolumbo volcano to uncover new lineages of life (NeLLi) - 4SBTROV12_W25 metaG | ecosystem: Environmental > Aquatic > Marine > Volcanic | place: Kolumbo... | reverse complement strand
TTCGCGTTCGGGTGCTGATGAGAGCGCCCGACCCTTTCTTGTCCGCGTCCGGCGTGCCGCGTACCATTCGAACGTTCGCCCGCGCGCATTTCCCAGCCAGCCGCAGCGGGCCTTCGAGGCCGTTTCATGAACCAACGAAGTCCATTCCTTGCCGCTTTTGCCGTGGTCGCCGCGACGGTTCTCGCCATCGGTTGCAGCACCACGACCGACGAAGATGACGCCGGCAAGAAAGGCACGACCGTCGACGGCGGCGGCATCGACGCCCCGCTGCCCCAGGAGATCAGCCAGACCAAGGTCGATCCGTTCGCATGTCCGGGCGGCCATGGGTGTGCGTGTGCGGACGACGCCGCGTGCACGTGGGGCGTCTGCATCGAAGGTGCGGTCGCCGGAAAGAGCGGCAAGGGCTGCACAACACCGTGCGGCTCGGGCTGCGAAAAGGGGATGGCGTGTGCGGCGCTGAAGAAGGGCGACGAGACGATCAATCACTGCGTCCCGGCGCACGTAAACCTGTGTGATCCATGCACAAAAACAGACACTTGCACGTCCTTCGGGCGCGCTGGATCGGCCTGCGTGTCGTACGGCGGCGCGGGGAACTTCTGCGGCGCGGCCTGCGATGGCGACGCGGGATGCCCAACGGGGTACGCCTGTGAGATGGCGACGCTCGCGGAAGGCGGCGCGTCCCTTCAATGCGTCAAGAAGCCCGCAGCAGGGGGCGGCGCTGGCAGCTACGGAGAGTGTTCCTGCAGCGATTCTGCCAAGGCCAAGGGGCTTGGAACGGCGTGTTACAGCGAGAGCAAGGGACTGCGTTGCCCGGGTTCGCGGTCGTGCGGCGCCAACGGTCTCTCGGCTTGCTCGGCGAAGGCACCGGCGGCCGAGGCGTGCGACGGTGCGGACAACGACTGCGATGGCCAGGTCGACGAAGACACGTGCGGCGACGGCAACCCATGCACCGCGGACGCTTGCAAGGACGGCAAGTGCGTCAACTCCAACATCACGGCGCCGTGCAACGCCGACGATTCGGTCTGCACGACCGGCGACGCCTGCAAGGATGGCAAATGCGCGGCCGGCAAGACGATCTCCTGCGACGATGGCAACGGCTGCACGAAGGACTCGTGCGACAAGCTGACGGGCTGCAAGACCGAACCCGCCGAGCTCTCGTCCTGCGACGCAGACGGTGACAAGTGCACGCCCGGTGATGCCTGCTCGGGCGGCGTCTGCGTGACGGGCGATCCCAAGAACTGCGACGACAAGAAGCCGTGCACGGTGGACCGCTGCAACGCCTCGACCGGCAGCTGCGAAAACAAGCTGGTCGTGGGCCTCGCGTGCGACGACGGCGACATCTGCACCCACACCGACCTGTGCGCGAACGGCGGCAAATGCGCTGGCACGACGCGTGCGTGCAACGACGGCAACGCCTGCACGACCGACGCCTGCGATGCCAAGAAAGGGGCGAAGGACGCATGCCAGCACACGGCTGGTTCCGGCGCGTGCGATGACGGCAACAAGTGTACGACCGGCGACAAGTGCACGGCTGGCAGTTGCGCCCCGGGCACCGCGAAGGTCTGCAAAGCATCCAAACCCTGTACGACCGTCTACTGCAATGGGCTGACGGGCAGCTGCGTCGAGGAAAAAGCCAAGGTCGGCGCCCCGTGCGACGACGGCAAACCTTGCACCGTCGGGGACGGCTGCGACGCGGCCGGCAAGTGCCAGTCGGGCAAACCCAAGATCTGTGGCGACGGGCCTGCCTGCCAATCCGGTGTCTGCAACACCAAGACCGGAAAATGCGAGCCGGGACAGGCCAAAGACGGCTCGGCCTGCGACGACGGCAACACATGCACCTCGGGCACGACGTGCGCCAAGGGCAAGTGCACCGGCGGCAAACCGCGTGACTGCAACGATAAGAACGCGTGCACGACCGACAGTTGTGTCTCGGCAAAGGGCTGCCAGAACCTCAAAGTGGCCGACGGTCTCAAGTGCGACGACGGCAACAGCTGCAACCTCTCGCAGTGCGCGTCCGGCAGCTGCGTGAAGACAAAGGACCTCTGCAATTGCGGAAAAAACGCGGACTGCGACGACCTCGACGCCTGCACGACCGACACCTGCAACACCAGCACCAAGAAGTGCGCGTTCGCCCCGGGAACAGCAGGCAGCTCGTGCGAAGACGGCGACAAGTGCACATCGGGCGACAAGTGCGCAACGGTGTCCGGCAAGCTCGTGTGCCAGGGCGGCGCCAAGACCGACTGCGACGACAAGGAAGCCTGCACGACCGACAGCTGCGACAAGGTCAAGGGCTGCCAGCACGCGGCCCTCAAGGACGCCACGACCTGCGATGACAACAGCAAGTGCACGGCGACCACTTCGTGCAAGTCCGGCAAGTGCACCGGCCCATCGGTCGCCTGCACCGACAACGGCAAGGCGTGCCGCCCCAATCGCTGCGATCCGCTGACCGGCAAGTGCGCCGAGTCCGACGCCAAAGACGGCACCAAGTGCGACGATGGCGACAAGTGCACCGAGTCCGATGGCTGCAAAACGGGAAAATGCCAGGGCGCGCCGCTCGCTCGGACGGTCGCGACCCTCGCTGGCAGCGGCTCCGGTGGATACAAGGACGGGACCGGCACCGGCGCCACGTTCAACGCGCCGATGGGCGTCGCGATCGACAGCGCCGGCACCATCTACGTCGCGGAAGGCGGGGTCGCCAACTTCTACCGAATCCGCAAGATGGACGCGGCCGGCAAGGTGACGACGTTCGCGGGCAAGGGCCTCGCAGGCTGGTTCGACGGAACCGGAACGTCCGCGATGTTCCGCGCGCCCAAGGGACTCGTTGCGGTGGGCACCGATCTCTACGTCGTCGACGCCAACAACCAGCGCATCCGCAAGGTCGACAAAGACGCGAAGGTGACCACATTCGCCGGCAGCGGCGCCGAGCCCGGCTTCGGCCAGACCAAGGTCAAGGGCGGCTTCAAGGACGCCAAGGGTGTTGCGGCGCTGTTCAGCGACCCGGTCGGCATCGCGGCGATCGGCACCACGCTCTATGTCGCCGACGCCGGCAACAACCGTATCCGCAAGATCGTTGCCGACGGGACCGCTACGACCCTCGCGGGCAGCGCTACAGCCGGCAGCAAGGATGGCACTGGCGGCGCGGCTACCTTCAGCGCACCGACCGGCATTGCCGCAGCCGGAACCACAATCTACGTCGCGGATCTCGGCGGCCACCGCATCCGCAAGGTGACCGACAAGGGCGTCGTCACAACGTTCGCGGGCTCATCCAAGGGCTTCAAGGACGGCAGCGGAACGGCCGCACAGTTCAACGAGCCGTACGGCCTCTCGCTCGACCTCGCCGGGAGCCTCCTCGTTGGCGACAGCAAGAACTCGCGGGTGCGTCTCATCACGGCTGCCGGCGCGGTTGCGGTGTACGCAGGCACCGGCGACAACGCTTCGGCCGATGGAGCGGCGCTCAAGGCGAAATTCAAGTCCCCATGGGGCGTCGCAGCGGACGGCAAAGGCAACACGTACGTCGCCGATCCCTTCGACCACCGCATCCGGGTCATCAAGGACCCGTTCAAGCTCTGCAAGAAGCCGTAGGGAAGCTCTCAGCCTCGCCTGTTTCGTCGTCATGACCTGCACGCCGTTGCAATCGTCGGCAGGCGGTTTGGCGACGAACGCGCGCGCGGTCCCGCATCACGACGGACGCCTTGTCCCGGGGCGAGGAGGCGGCATCTGCACACCATTGCTGCCGTTCAAGTCGGCGCCGACTGTGCCCTCTGTAGGCCCGCATCACCACTGCACGGTTGCCCGGGACAGTCCATTCTGTGCGCGCTTCCGTTACGCTCGCCGCCCTCGCACGACTGAAACGTCCACCCATTCGGAGACCCACCGATGCCACACCTAGCCACCGTCAATTGGTCCACTCTCGTCGACCGGACGCCCGCCTATGCGCTTGTCGGAGAGGTCGACCTCGTGATCGTGCGCGTCGACGGCGAACCACGCGCCTTCTACGGCCGCTGTTTGCACCGTGGCGCGCTGATGTCGGACGGACACGTCGACGGACCCAACCTGATCTGCGGTGTACATGGCTGGGATTATCGGCTCGACACCGGGGTCTCCGAGTACGCCAACGACGAAGCGCTGCACCGGTTCAAGGCCTGGGTCGAAGACGACGCCGTGATGGTCGATGCGGACGAAATCGCTGCGTGGGCAGTCGAACATCCGCAGCCCTACAAGCGCGACGAATACCTCGGCCTCTACGCCGATCCGTCCCACGGCAAGCTCGAGGAGGACAAGGTCGGCTACATCCAACGGCTCGCGCGCGGCGGCGTCCACGGGGTCGGTCACCACGGGTTGGTCAGCGCGATGGGTATCGGCCGTCAACATCTGCCGCGATGGGACGACCTCCAGCTGCTCACCGCCCAGCTCGCGCGATCACCGTTGTTGGAGCACGAGTCCGTCGGCACGGAGCTGATCATCGGCCCGCGCGCCAAACGTCCCCTCAAGTTGGCGATCCCGATCTTCGTCAGCGACATGAGCTACGGGGCGCTCTCCGAAGAGGCCAAGATCTCGCTGGCGACCGGCGCCGAGTTGGCGGCAACCGGCATCTGTTCGGGTGAGGGCGGGATGTTACCCGAGGAACAGGGCGCCAACAGCCGCTATTTCTACGAGCTCGCGTCGGGTCGCTTCGGCTGGGATCTTGCCAAGGTTCGGCGGGTCCAGGCGTTGCACTTCAAGGGCGGGCAGGGCGCCAAGACCGGCACCGGAGGGCACCTGCCCGGCGAAAAAGTGGTCGGCAAAATCGCGGAGGTGCGCGGGCTCGCGGTCGGTGAATCCGCGATCAGCCCGCCGCGCTTTGCGGATCTCCGTACGCCCGAAGACTTCGCCAAAGTGGCCAACGACGTGCGAGCGGAGAGCGGTGGCATCCCCATCGGGTTCAAGCTGTCGGCCCAGCATATCGAGGACGACATCGACTTCGCGCTCGCTGCGACGGCCGACTACATCATCCTCGACGGCCGCGGTGGAGCGACCGGAGCAGCACCCGAGATCTTCAAGCAGAACATCTCGGTGCCGACCATGGTCGCGCTCGCCCGGGCACGACGGCACCTCGATCGCGTCGGCGCTAGCGACGTAACGCTCATCATCACCGGCGGTCTGCGGACGGAGAGCGACTTCGTCAAGGCGTTGGCGCTCGGCGCGGATGGCATCGCTGTGTCCAATGCGGCCCTCCAAGCGATCGGCTGCGTGGGGATGCGGGCCTGTCACACCAACAACTGCCCGGTCGGGATCGCGACCCAAAAGGACCACCTGCGACGGCGGCTCAAGATTCAAAGCAGCGCCCGCCAGCTCGCCAACTGGTTCGAAGCGACGGTGCACCTGATGGCCGTCCTGGCCCGCGCATGCGGACACGACCACCTCAACGGCTTCGAGCTGCGCGACCTGACGACCTTCGACCGAGATGTCGCCGCGCTGACCGGTGTGCGTTACGCCGGTGTGGGCTGAGTCTTGATTGCTGAACTGGAACTCCGCATCGATTGTGTTTGCGCGTCGGCCGGGCGCGTTGGCATTCGGGCCAACTCCCGGTACATCGACGTCATGACACCGCTGCGTATCTGGTCCCGCGCCGTGAGCCTAGGCGTCACCGCCGACACGCCCAAAAGCGACGTCAAGCACATCCTGTTGGTGAACGATGTGGGCCCAACCAAGCAGCTCGTTTGTCGGACCGGAGCAGACCATTCACCTGGGGCCGACACCCAAGCAAGCAAACAGCGGATGGTCGCCGTCCGACGGGACCCTGTATCCGATTTGTCGGACCACCGGCAGCGGCGCGAAGTTCACCGTGAGCTTCATGAAAGCGGGGTGCTGACGGCCGATGAAGCGTGTTCGTGTCCGCGCCGATTGAGGGCTCGATGTTGTGCGTTCAGCCGCCGGCGCGCTTGACCTTGTAGCCTTTGGCGACCAGCACCTTCTCAACGGTGTCGCGGTGGTCGCCCTGGATCTCGATCACGTCGCCCCGGACGGTGCCACCCGACCCGCAGCGGGCTTTGAGCGTCTTGGCGAACTTCTTCAGCTCGTCGGCCGGCAAAGGAACACCGGTGATGAGCGTAACGCCCTTGCCCCGACGCCCCTTGGTCGACCGCGAGATGCGGACAATGCCGTCCTTGGGAGCGTTCGGGACGGACGGCCGCGCTTTCTTGTTGCGGCGCGGCTTGCTTGTGCCTGTCCGATCGGAACGGCGCGATGAATCGGTGCTCGCGACGTGTCCGTGCTCAGACGTGTAGACGAGTCGGCTGCCTGAATTGTCGCGTGTGCCCATCTTGCGCTCCCGTCAGCCCTGCGCTTCCTTGGCGGACATGATCTTGTACGTGTCGATCGCAAAACCGGTGTTCATGACCAACACCGCGACAAACATCGCCTTGAACGCGTCCGGTAGCGCTTGCTCAAGCCCCATGCCTTGCTCAACCGCGGTCAAACCGAGCACGCCCAGCAGCCAGAACACACCGACGACGCGCTTTTCGGGGACGCCTACGAGGTACCCAAGGCCAGGGAGAAAGAAATTCAGGATCGTACAGAGCCACTTCATCGTGCCTTCCGGGAACGTCATCTACTTGGGCGCCGAGATCCAGTACGGCCAGTAGGCAGACGACCCCGTCACCGATCTGACCTGGGCGATGAACCGGTATTCGCCGTTGCGAGGCGGATAGACCGACGACGAATAGAAACACACTTGCCCACCTGGCTTGGTCGTCTGGGTCCAGAGCTTTCCGTCGGGTTTGCCGTCCGCGGGCACCTTCTTCGTACCGTTGTTCCACCGATCGAGATAGCTGTAGATCGCCAGCGAGTAGCTGCGTCCCTTCGGAGCGCGCAAACAGATAGGCCCGCCCCACCCGGCGTCGATGATGTACGTGTCGACGTCCTTCGCGTCGCTGATGTAGCTGTAGAACGCGCCTTTGCGGGTCAGCGCGGACGGAATCCGAACAACGTGATCGGGCAACCCATCCTTGTTGGTGTCGGCGCCCTCGTTGGGCTCGAAGTTATCCCAGTTGTTGGTCTTCATGACCGGCGTCAAGTACGGCGGCAGGCTCGTGTACCGGCTGAACGTGGCCTTGCCGAGCTGGCGACAGTGGACCCTGCCGGTCTTGTCGGACGCCACAACCTCGAGCCGACCGTCGCTGTCGAAGTCGCCGATGCTCTGCAGGTAGATGCCAGACGGCGCGACGACGTGGTCCGCCGCGCTGTGATTCTTGAACCACTTGGTGGCCGGATTGTAGAGCGCGAGCCGAAGCTGTGTCCCGCTGCTGTAGATGCGATCGGGGTAACCGTCGCCGTTGACGTCCCACAACCCGAGCCGACGTACGTCGCCGATGTTCTCGATCTTGCCGTCGTCGTTGATGTCGGTCGGCGATGTTGGGTACGCGCCACCGCCTGGCGAGCCCTTCATCGGTTTGCCGTCAAAACCCCAGCGCCAGTAGCTCGACGTCATCGCGTTGGGCTGCTTGGCCTTGTTCGTCTTGCCGTACGTCACGTGCGCGCGGATTGAACGGTTGTGCACGGTGAGGTCGTTCACAGAGCTGCCAAAAAGCTTGGCGATAGACGTGTCGAACGCGCACTTGCCGGGCGGCGAGCAGTGGGCGCCAAACGTGTACTTGGCGACGTCGGTGAGCTTCCACGCGTAGATCTTGCCGGCCCAGAGCTGAGGCGCGTCCGATTGCGGATAGCCATTGCCGTGCACGAATTCGGGCACGCCATCGCCGTTCAGATCAACCACCGCGCGCCCCGCCCAGTATTCGCACACGCCGTCAGGGTCGTTGATCGCCGCTTTTTGGACCAGCGCCTTCTTGGCCGGGTCCCAGGCGAAGATCTTCACGCCCTCTTTTTGGCACCACGTCGACGCGATGAGCTCGGGCCCGCCATCGCCGCCGAGATCCCACGCCAGGAACGTGCTGGCGTCGTAAACGTGGGAGCCAGCCGCCGTGTGCTTGGTCACAGTCCCGTTCGCTTCGAGCCGGTAGATCTCGGCCTTGCTGCCATTGCCGGTGAGCACTTCGAGCGTCTGCGTCGCCGCGTTGTGGCTGGCCCAACCGTCCATGTCCGCGAATACAGCGCGGCTTCGCGAGTAGTTGTGGACCGGCGCCGAATAGTCGTAGAGCGCGCCGCCGTCGCTATCGAGGATCGCGAACCCGAAGTTGTCCTGCACGACCACCTCCGCGTTGCCATCGCCGTTGAGGTCGACCGTCTGTGCGGTCGGCGCGCCGAGGTTGTACTTGAGCTTGAACGGCCACTTCCCGCCACATGCGGTGAAGCAGAGCTTGTCAGCCGCGCCGTCGCAGTCGTTGTCCTTGCCGTCACCGCACACGTCGGCCGCGCCGGGGTGAACCGTCGTGTCCGAATCCGCGCAGTCCCAATCCGGCTTCTTGTCGCCGTCTGCGTCCTTGGCCTTGGTCCATCCGACCGGTACGTCGCACTTCTTTTGGGCCAACGCTCCCTTGGGCGCCCAGCCGTCGCCGTCGTTGTCCTTGTAGATGGTTGCGGTCGCGAGCCCCTCGTCCTTGAGCGAGTCGCAGTCGTCGTCGATGTCGTTGCAGACCTCTTTTGCCTTGGGGAAGATCGCCTTGTTGAAGTCGTTGCAGTCGCCCGCCACCCCGGTCCACGCCTTGCCGGGCGCCTTGCACGCCATCACCGGCGCGCCGCTTCCGAAACCGTCGCCGTCGTTGTCCTGGTACCAGGCCTTGCGCACGCCTTCATCGACCTGGTTGTTGCAGTTGTTGTCCGCGCCGTCGCAGACCTCGTTCTTGCCGGGGGCGATGCCCTTGTTTGCGTCGTTGCAGTCGCCCGACTTGCCGACTTTGTGCGTCTTGGTGGCCTTGCACTGGCATACGGGAGCTGTAAGCGCGCCCCAGCCATCGCCATCGGCATCCGGGTAGTAGTTCTTGCAGCCGAGCGTGCCAGCGGGATCGATCAGCTTGTCGCAGTTATCGTCTTTGCCGTTGCACGTCTCGATCGCGCCCGGTTTGACGTTGGGGGACTTATCATCGCAGTCGCCGGCCACGAACGCAGTGTACGGAAAGCTCGGTGAGCCGAGGCATTGTTTGTCCGTCGCGATGCCAAACCCGTCCCCGTCGCCGTCCTTGTAGAAGGTCCCGCAGCCCTGGCAGCCGGCCTCGTCGACCTGCTTGTTGCAGTTGTTGTCCTTGAGGTCCTTGCACAGCTCGGCCTGGCCGGGATTGACGCCCGGCTGCTTGTCGTCGCAATCGCCCGCCTTCTTGGCCGAATAGTCGCCGTTGGGCGCGCAGTAGCATCGCGGCTTGCCGATGCCGTAGCCGTCGCCATCAAAGTCGAAGAAGAGCGACTTGCAGCCGGTCGCGTCGATGTCGTTTTCCGACCCGTTGCAGTTGTCGTCCTTGCCGTTGCCGCAGATCTCCTTGGCGGCTGGGTGGACCTTCTTGTCCTTGTCGTTGCAGTCGCCGTCCTTGCTCGCGGTCCACGGCGCCTTGGCTTTGCAGACACACTGCGCGGTGCCGATCCCAAAGCCGTCGCCGTCGCCGTCGAAATGCAGCTTCGTGCAGCCCGTGGCGTCATTCTCGTCGGTCGCGCCGTCGCAGTCGTCGTCCTTGCCGTTGCAGGCCTCGGTCGCCTTGGACGACACCTTGGCGTCGGTCGGCGCGCAATCGGCCTTGTTCACGTCGCCATCCCCGTCGATATCCGGGTCGCAGACATCGCCGATGCCGTCCTTGTCGAGGTCATCCTGGGTCGTGTTGGCGTGCACCGGGCAGTTGTCGACGTCCTTGGGTTTGCCGTCGGGCGCGGGGCCACAAGCGGGGGTTCCAGCGGGCGGCAGGTTCAGCACCTTATCGCCGTCGATATCACAGTCGCAGCCATCGCCGATCCCGTCGTTGTCGAGATCGCCCTGGATCTTGTCGGCGTGCAGCGGGCATCCGTCCTTGCTGTCGATCACGCCGTCGCCGTCGTCATCGTCATCGCACACGTCGCCCTTACCGTCGCCGTCGGTGTCCACCTGCTTGGGATCGGCGATCTTCGGGCAGACATCGTTGCCATCCTTGATGCCATCGCCGTCGTCATCATCGTCCACGCAGTCGGCTTTGCCGTCGCCATCGGTGTTGGGGAAGCCCTCGTCGGTCTCGCCGTTGCAGTTGTCGTCGATGAAGTTGCAGACCTCCGGGCTGGCCTTGGCGCCCTCACACAGGGTCTTGCCGCCCACGCACAGCGTCTTGCCCTTGCAGGTGCCGTGCACGCTCTTCAGATCGCACGGGCTCGAGACGACGTTCTCGTCGGTCTGGCCGTCGCAGTCGTCGTCGGCGTCGTTGCACGCTTCGGCCTTGGGCTCTGTCCCGACGCAGGTTCCGGGTTTGTTGTCCTTGCACGTGTACTCGCCGGGGCACGCGCCGTTGTCGTTACCGATCCAGCAAAAGCCCTTCTTGCCCTCGGGGCAGGGGCACGCGCCAGACTTGGGACGACACGCCTTGTCCCCACCGCCGCCAGACCCACCGCCGCCAGACCCGCCGCCGCCGGACCCGCCATCTGCGGGCGCCGTGGTCGCTGCGCAGACGAAGCCGTCGCCGACGCAATCGCTGTCCTTGGTGCACGGCTGCATGCAAAACGAGCCCCCCGCGAGGCCGCCGCAGACCCCCGCCGCTTTGCCGTCGACCTTGCACTCGTTGTTCGACGCGCATGGGGCGCAGCGATACGGCGCTTTGTGCAGGCAAATCGCCACGACGTCGCTACCGGACCGCACGTTCTTGCACTGAAACTCGGCCGGGCATCCTTCAACGCACGGCAGGGCGCAACGGCCGCCGTCGGGAGTGGGGATGCAGAATCCGGTCTCGCAATCCGCGTTGCCCTTGCAAGCCTGGAGCTTCGGCGGTGTTTTCGCGGTGTCTTCGGGGCCGGCATCCGGTTCACCGACGTCTTCGGGGCCGCTGTCTGCAGGCCCGGTGTCCGTGGGGCCCGTGTCTGCCAGTCCGCTGCTGTCGAGCACCGTGTCTGTGGCGTTTCCCGTGTCCGCAACGGCGATCTTGTTGGACGAAACGGGATCGTCGCTGCCGCAAGCCGTCAAGGCCACAGCCGCCGCGACAAACAGGCCGATGGTTATGCCCCTGGGGCCGCCCGAGGGTTGTGACAGCTGGCTGAACGGGTTTGGTGCTACATCGATCGGCATGGGCGACTCCCTGGAATCGACGCAGCATAACGTGTTCTCACGAAGCTTGGAGCGCCACCGGGGTCAAGTGGTGTCGTAGGCGACGGCGACAGCAGCCACAGGCATGGACCACGTCGGGACCGACTACTTCGGGATGGCCGCGACCACAGCGTCCTCGTGACCGTACGCCGGGACGCCGATGCCGCCGAAAGCTGCGCCGCCCGAAGACTTCAAGCCAACGAGGAGGTCACCGGCTTTGCGCGGGAAGCCACCGAGTGCTAAGCGAGCCCGCTGCCGATGCTCCTGAGTTCTCTGACTTTGTTCCCGCCGCTCACGCCGGTAGCGGGCAAGACCGGGAACTACTCCGGCGTTCGTTCACTCCAGGGGCAGCGACGGGAAGTGAGGAACCGAGCAGGGTGCAACGCACCGTCTTTCAGCGGAGAGCCTTCGGCTCGCTTTCGGTGATGGTGCCCGAGCGCGCCGCTAACGCGTCGTGCCGGTTGGTTCGGATACGGAGTCGGCGGCCGCGGCCGATGGCGGACGCGGAAATGGCGGATGGCGGATTCTCGGAGCTCGGACGGCAGCAAAGCGCTGGGGCGCGTGGGTCGGGAGCCCATTGGGATTCGACCCGAGGCCTCGGGGACGGTGGCGCGGTGCGAACGGGCGGATGGAAGGCGCGTCGCTTGCTGGCCGGAAGCTCTAAGGGCTGCCACCGACCGCCCCACTGGACGGCGCGGGCGTGAGCGGAAGCGGTACTTCCAGGTGGCGTATGCGTCGGCCTGTGAAGCGAAGACCGCAGTGCGGATCGCCGTGCGCGTCAACGCTGTCGACAAGCAGGCGGGCGAGCGTGCGTTGGCGTTGCTGGACCGGACTGCGGCATTGACCTGGGGGCTCTGGCGCGGAAGGTCCTAAACGGCCGTTGGCCCGTAGAATCGTCTCTACGGGCCGATCACGGCTCGAAGCTATTGATACCGCACCCCACCATCAAAACGGCTCCAGGAGCCTCTACGAGCCACGCAGGGGCATATGGCCTCGAAAAATGGCCCCGCGAACGCCCCGTTGCGCCGAACGGAACGACCGTGAGATTCCGGTCAGCAAGCGCCCTACTGCCGCCGCTTCCGAGCTCCGCCAATCCGCGATCTGCACCCGAGTCAGTCATCGGCCGCCGCCGCTGCCGCCGTCTCCGAAACCAACCGGCGCGTCGCGACAGCGACGTGCTCGGGCGCCGCGAGTCCGCCGCTCAGCCGCCGCCGACCCCAGACGGCACGACGCGACAGCGTTGTGCTTGAATGCCACCACCAAAAGCGATGCACGCCGCGAACGTCTCCCTCCTTGCTATTCGCGGGCGGTTGCGCTTTGCTGCCGCCGTCCGTGCAAACGGCGCCTGACTCCGGTCCGAACCGCAAGCCCCTTACACAGCCACGCGGCAATGACCGGGCGCCGACCAGCCAGCAGTCCAGCAGACCGACGCCATGCCGAATAAGAACGACAAGACCGACTACGCATCGACTCAGCAGTTCTCCGGGTTGAGCGACGCGCCCAAACCGCCAAAGGCCGGCCCGGGTTGGCAGACCCTTCCGCTGTTTTCCGGCATGGCCGCCGACGCACGTGAGCGATTCCACGAAGCGATGGACGAGGTCGTCTTCGAAGACGGCGACACCATCATTGCGCAGGGCGATGAAGGCGAAGACATGTTCGTGCTGGAAGAAGGCACGATGCGCGTCATCGTCAAGAACCCGCGAGACGTGGTCGTGTTCGAACGCACGTTCCCGTCGCCGACCATCTTCGGTGAGATGGCGCTGATCACGCGCGAACCCCGCAACGCGACGATCCTGGCCGAAGGCAAATGCCACTGCCTGCGCATCGACAAATCGACGGTGCAGGAGCTGTTCAAGCGCGAGCCGAGCACAGCCGTTTTCCTGACCCGCCTCGTCGGCGAACGTCTGATGGAGGCCTCGGGGATCCGCAAGGTCGGCAAGTACGAGGTGCTCGGACGTCTCGGCTCAGGTGGCGTGGCGACCGTTTTCGAAGGCCGACACCCCGGGCTGGGCACGCCCGTCGCGCTCAAGATGCTGAGCCACGCGCTCGTTTACGACGAAGGTTTCGCCGACCACTTCGCCGAAGAGGCCCGGCGGACCGCGCAGCTCGCGCACGACAACATCGTCCAGGTGCTCGATACGCAGCAGGCCTACGGCACGCACTTCATCGTGATGGAGAAGCTGACCGGTGACCTGCTCGAAGAGGCCATCTACGCCGGCCAGCGCATCGACTACAAGACGATTCGCCGCATCCTCATCGAGTCGCTCGACGCGCTGCACTACGCGCACGAAGAGGGCTTCGTTCACCGCGACATCAAGCCGGAAAACATCTTCCTGCGCACCGATGGCAAGGTGAAGATCATGGACTTCGGCATCGCCACGCACACCGGCGGCTCCGAAGGGGGCAGCGGACGCGTCATCGGCACGCCGTACTACATGTCGCCCGAACAGATCATGAACCGGGAGCTCGACGGTCGCGCCGACCTCTATTCGCTGGGTGTGACCGCTTTCGAGATGTGCTGCCAGGAGCTGCCGTTCGACGCGGACACCATCCAGGAGCTGTTCGCCAAACACATGCGCGCGGAGATCCCGGACCCGCGCATCGAGGCGCCCGACATCCCGGCTGACCTGCTCGAGTTCATCGTCCGCACCTGCCACAAAGACCGTGACCAGCGGTTCGCGACCTGCGGCGAAGCGCGCGATTTCCTCAAGGCGGCGGCCGAAGTGCCCGTGCTCGACGTTTTCGCGATGAGCTCGCTGTCGGTGACCTATCACACGAGCCGCAAGGATATGGTCGAGAAGATCATGCGCGAGGCCGTCGCCAAGCTGAACAGCATGTCCGGCGTCGCGTTCTTCGAGGCACACCGCGAAGCCGGCCCGTCCGAGGCGTTCATCACCCCGGCTCCGCCCCCGGCCATGGCGCCACCATCGGCGCCACCGGGACCGCCACCTGGTCCGCCGCCCGCGCCACCACCTGGCTACGAAGCGCCGTAGCGCCTCTTCAATTCTCGGTTCCTGCATACCGCGAAACGCCGATCACGATTCGGCCTGAGATGCGGCTCGCCTCACAGTTTCGCGCCAGCCGCATAGCCGTACGAGACGTCGTCGTCGTACCCGTAGATCCAGACGCCAACCTTCTTGCTGGCCTTGATCTTGTGCGCGCCCTTGGCGATGGGTAGCCGCGCGACCGCATAGGTCGTGCCGCCGATAATCTTGAACTGCGACGAGGCGATGGCGAGCCCGTCCATCTTCACCGAAGCACCCGCGGGCGCGACGATGGTGACGTAGTTGAGCTTGTACTTGTCGGGCACGAGGAAGATGTAGTCGTCGAGGTACTGGCTCGTCGCCATGTTGAGCAACAGGCTCGGATCTCCGATCGGCGCGCACGCCTTCTGGCCGAAGCCGACCGAAACGCAATTGGCCAGGAATCCGTACGTCGACTTGCAGTAGTTGTCCGACGTACAGGACGGGTTATCCCATGTGACCGTCGCATACGAGCTCGCCATGTACTGCGCGACCTGGATCGGCGCCGTGGCCTCGATGACGAAGTCCTTGTCGGTCTGGAACTGGTACCACTTGCCCTCGTCGAGCGTCGGGATCGTGATACCGATATTCGGCTTGATGATGACCTTGGTGCCGTTCTTGCTCGCGAGCACGCGCCAGGTGTCCTTCTCGATCCCGCGCTTCAAGAGGTGAGCCGCCACGTAGGTCGTGCCCCAGCTCTTGACCGGGAACATCTGCTCTTCGAGGTGATCGGCACAACATGACCACTGGCAGCTGCCGCTGGTGGTGCAGTACTGGGGGACACCGTTGTTCGTCGAGCTCGCGCACACCTTCTTGGTGCTCTTCTGCCACTTCACGCAGTTGCCGCTGTTGGGCGAGCGGCTGGCCTCGCTGCCGCCGAACACCGCGACGCGCTTGTCGCTGATGACCACCGAGCCGGTGAGGTCGGATGTATTGCTGTTGGTCTCGATGTTGAGGGCCTGGCCTTCCTTGAGCGTGAAGTCCTTCTTCTGCCCCTTGTTCATCGCCGGCACACCGGACCCGCCGAGGGTCTTGCCCGAGACCACCACCGTCACTTTGGTGTTGCCCGGCTCGACGGCGAGGACGGTGAAATAGCCGCGCAACGTCGCGTTCACCTGCTTGCCGCTCATGACGTAGTACATCTTGCCGAGCGAGGTGCGCGGCAGCAGCAAAGAGGCGTCGTTGCTGAACACCTTGTAGTTGTCGAGCGGGTTGAACTGGTACGCGACAATCGGCTGCGTCGCCTTGATGTTGTAGACGCGGTTGTTGATGTTGCTGCCGTTCTGGTTGCTGAAGCTGTTGGGGACGCCGAGCTCGTTGGGCAGCTTGATGGTGCGCAGCGCGTTGGGGCCGATCTTGAACTTCTTGGACTTGGGCGGGTTGGTCGACAGCAGGCGCACCGTCACGTCCGCGTCCTTGTCACTGGTGTTGGTGATGACGACCGCGAACTGCTTGTTCTGCGCGTCGTACTGGCCTTCCTTGGCGTTGTCGAGGTCGACCGCCCAGTAGTCACAGCCAACGTGCGTGTTGCTCTTGAAGTCGCCCGAACAGGGGTTGACGCAGAGACCGCCGAGGCACGTGAGCCCCTTGGCGCCGCAGTCGTCGAGCACCTTCCAATCCGAGCCGTCGGGCAGGCATTGCTTGGCTGTATGGCCCTCGCAAACCTTGGCGCCTGGCGTGCAGACGCCGCATTTGCCGGCCGTGCACACCTGCTTTCCAGGGCACACCTTGAGGATGTCAGCCGCCGAACCCGCCGCGTTGCACTTCATGATGGCCAGCGATTGACCGCTCGCTTCGGGCTTCTTGCAGTAGACCTCGTTGGGTTTGCACTTCTTGCACGCGTTGGCGTGGCAAACCGGCTTGTCGTCCGGACAGACCTCGATATCGAAACCGTCACCGGCCTTGTTGCAGATCTCGATCCAGTCGCCTTTGCAGGCCTTGGAGCCCGGCACGCAGCTGATCGACGTGCACTTGCCGCCCTTGCAGACCGGCTTTTTCGGGTCCTTCTGCTTGCAATGGAAGTCGACGAGGCACGCGACGCACACCTGGTGGGTGTTGTTGCAATACGGTGTGGTCGGGTGGTCTTTCTTGCAGACGGACGAGGAGCCGCACGAGGGACCGTCCGGCTTGGGCCCGGCGTCGAACGTGACGTCATCGCCGCCGGAGCTGCCCGACGCGCCAATAGAATCGCCGCCGCTGCTGCTGGACGCACCGGTGCCGTCCACGACGTCGGATGGTCCCGAGCTGGAACCGCTCCCCGCGCGGTCGAGATTCCACGTCTGAGGGCCACCGCTGCCGGCGGTCGAGCGGGTGCATCCGACCATCGCCATCCAAGCCCCAAGGCAAGCGATGAGGCCGGTTCGTGTCGCGGTTGGGAGCGCTTGCATCATGGTCGGGCCGACTCGTCTACATGTTGAACCAGGACTTGAGCGCCTTGAGCGCGCCGGGGTCGTTGGTCTTGATTTTGCCGCGGGCGATATCGAGCGCGCCGGGCATCTTGCCGTCGATGACCATGCGCTTGAACAGCCTCTCGGTCGTCTTCAACACCACGTCCGCGTCGCTGGCGGGCTTTCCGGGCGCGACGGTGCAGGCGTCGTTGGCGAAGGTCACAGTGTAGCGGGTCCCGTCGACCGAAAAATAGAACGTCTTTGTGCCCGAGAACGCGCCCTTGCGGTAGCGCGCTGGCATCGACTCGATGATGTCTTTTGCTTTCATGTTGCCTCGTTGTTCAGCTGGGTTGCCTCTTGTTCAGCCGGGCTGCCTCTTGTTCAGCCGGGCTGCCCCGTTGTTCAGTTGGATTGGGTGTCTGGAGTGTTGGCTTGCTGCACGGCCTTGCGGGTGACCTTCTCGGACTCGACCTGGACGCCGAGCTTCGCGAGCCTGCGACCCTCAGCCTTGCGCTTCTTGTTGTAAAGACGCAACCCATCGGCGTTGACGAATCCGACCCGAATTCCGTCGACATTGGCCGGCGGGCGGCCATCCGCTGAGCGCTCGGTGACGGCTTGTTGCCGCTGTTGGGCCAACCGACCGTCGAAGTCGGCGCGCCACGCATCGAGCGATCGGAGGGCGTAGCTGGGGTCGGACGGGTCTTCGATGATTTGTTTCACGATGGCGTCGCGGTCGACGAAGACAGGCGCGAGCTCCGCGGTGTCGTACGCATCCCCCTGGTCGAACAGGCCGCCGCAGATCGTGCGCAACGAACAAATGCGGCACGACTCGGCATAGAGGTGTTCCCAGTCGGTCTGGCGAACGGTCTGCTTGTCATCGAGGAAGTGCACGATGCGCTCTTCGCCCTTGACGATTTTGCGCGTCTCCGTGCTCGCCCACGCGTAGTCGGTCATCAGGCAGAGCGGAACCTTCTCGACGCGAAACGTCCGCCCCGTCTCGTGCAGCATCGTGCACGCCTTCCACAGCGAATACTCGAAGTCGCGGAGGCGATGCAGGAACTGCTCCTGGTTGACCTCGGCGCGGCCCATGGAGGGATCGAGGTTGTTCCAGACAAAATGCCGGATGTAGGGGTGGTGCTCGATGAAATACGCGATGTTGTCGTGCAGATGGTCGGCGTTGAGGCGGTTGATCACACAGTTGATATTGAGCGTGATGCCGAACTCGTTGGCGTTTTCGAGGGCCTTGTAGGCGCGAGGCAGGGTGTTCGGGATGCCGCGCAACGCCTCCTCGACGTCAGGACGAATCGAATAGATAGAAACGTGCGCGTGCTGCACGCCACCTTCCGCCAGCGCCTTGGCGAAGTCGCGGTCCGCGAGGTTCCAGCCGTTGGTGATCATCCGAACATGCAGGCCCTGGTCGCGCGCATAGCCGGCGATCGACGGCAGATCGGGGTGAAGCGTCGGTTCGCCGCCGGTCAAGATGACGCCGAAATAGCCGCGCGCCACGAAGTCATCGACGAGCACCTTCATGGTGTCAAACGAGTGCACGTACGGCGTCGTCGGATTGCTGCAGAAACCGCACACGTGGTTGCAGTGCCGGACAACCTGGATGTAGCCGATATTCGCCACGGGGCCTCACCGCGCGCGACCAGGGCGCGTCGTCTTCACAACGGTAACCGATTTGACCAAGCGGCGCGCCGATCACTTGCCGACAGCACCGACGAGACCCGGGGCGGTCGGCAGGACCAACGAAGCCGAGGACCTGTTGGTCTCGTTGCCGGAAATGAGCGACGTGGTCGCGTCGACGTTGCCGCCTGCCGACGAAACGGCGCCGACGATGCTGCCTGTCACCATCGAGCGGCCGAGGACGACTTTGCTCGTCTGCGCCGAGATCAAGCCGGCCCGCTTGTTGGCCGCGATGAGGCTGCGGTTCACAGTGACATTGGAACGCTCTGCGGTCAGCCCGTCGCCGATGTCGATGGGTCTGCCCCCGCCCGCAAACGTCGACACGTTGGTCGCGGCGATCACGGTTTCATCGACGGTCGCCGTCGCGTCGCGGAACCAAACACCCGCGGTGTGGTTGGCGACAACCCGACTGGCATGAAGATGACAACCGTGCGTGACCTGCTCGCAGTAGATCCCTGCCCCGTACAGCCCGCCGACCGGCCGTGTCCGCGCGACTACGAGCCCGTTGGCGCTGAAGCGAACACCCTTCACATGCTGCGGCAAGGGGCTTTTCGGGTCTTTCTCTGCGAGCAACAGCCGGCTGACGGACACGCCAACGCGGGACGCCTGGACGACGGTGACGCCGTCGAGCTGCGATCGCACACCGCCCGAGATCAGCAGGCCGTTGCCCCCGAGCGAGACCCCCGACGGATTGGACTTCTTGGGGGCCGGCACGACGTCGGTGACTGACAGGCCGCGGACGTGCGCATGAACGTTTCGGCCCTGCAGCACCACACCGGCGCCCACCACGTTGCTGACGCGCGCGTCGCGGAGGGTGAAGCCGGGTTTATCGCTGTGTGTGTCGCGGGACACGCGTACGCCGGATGCCGCCTCGAGCCCGTCGCCGAGGGACTGCACGTTATCCACCACGAGCCGCGTCGCTGCGACGTCTCCCGCTGTGCCGGTGACCACCAGCCCGACGTTCTTGCAGTCGGTGATGCGGGTGTCCGAGATCGTGATCTTCCCCTCTCTCGCGGCCATGACGCCGGCCGCCCACGCCGGACGTCCGGGATCTCGGTTGACTTTGTCGACCAGGACGTTGTTGAGAACCGCCGTAGCGCCCGGGCCATCGACGCCAATGCCGACACCGTTGACGTCATGGATCCGCGTCTTGACCAGCGTCGTGATGGCGCCGTTACCGACCACGACACCGGCATCCCCGGGGAAGCCGTCTTGAGGCCGCGCATGGTCGACAAGAACATCGAACAACGTCACGTTCGCGCCCTTGCCATAGACGATGACGCCAGCTCCGCGGCCGCGATGCAGACGGCTCGACTGCAGCGATACCGACGATTCGTCGACGACGTGAAGGCTGGCGCCAAGTCCGTGTCCACCTGGCAGCTCGGTCTGCCCAACGCGGATTTGCGAGGCTGTCAGCTCGTTGTTGGCGCCCTTGACGAGAATCCCAGCGCTGTGCGCATCGGTGATGAAGGCGTCTTTGAGAGTGACGACCGTCCCGTCGCGGAAATCCAACCCGTAGCCTCGCTCACCGCCAATGGGGGCGACCCCGCGAACCAGGAGGCGCTTGGCGTCGATGCCCGATAATTGACGCGCGCACAGACCGCACCGCCGGGCGCCGATAATTGCGACATCGACGAGGTCTACCTCGCTCGCCTGGACCATGATTGCGGCCAGGTCCTGGATCGGCACCACGGGAAGCATCCCGCTGACCACAGTCTCGCGAATCGTGCTGTAGCCGGCGCCTACCACGCCGATTCCGACCACACGGACGTCATGCACGAAGACGCGCTCGATCGTGACGCCCTGCTGCGCGCCGATCACCAGGCCAGCCCCGGGTCCGGTGATGCTGATGCGCCCGATGTACGGCGAACCGGTCACGAAAAGCGCGTGCTCGCCGACGGGGCCCGAAACCGTCACGTTCGCGGCGCACTGTCCGATGATCTTGACGGCCGCGCCGGTCTTGTTGCCACCGGCGTACGTGCCTGCAGCGAGCGCAACGGTGGTCGCCTTGAATCCGGGCTCGAACGCCTTGGAGAGGGTCTTGAGCGGCTTCTTTCGGGTGCCCTTGTTGGTGTCTGAACCGTTTTTCGCGTCGACAAAAACGACCCCCGCGCCATCGACGAGCTTGGCGTCGCCATACGGGTCGGCCGGACAGTCGGCGGGGTCGGGGACGCAGTTTTTTGCCTTGGTGATGAACCCCGGAGGGCATCCGGACTTCCACGGTGGGCTGTCGTCGAACAGGGGAACGTCTTTCAGCTCAGGCCACGGTGGTTTGCCGGCCACCGGCGGGATGGCATCGACCTCGGGGCGCCAGTTGGCGGGGATCCCGCTGCCCGGAAAGTGGCCTGCTGGCACGCAATCGCCGCTGACACTGGACGGGGTTTGGCCGACCGGACACCCCTTGCCGGCGGCGACCTCGGCGGGGGTACATGCGCGGCCCAGGTCGGTCTTCGCATCCACACACCAACGCGGCAGGCACTTGGCGGGGTCCACCGCTGCATCGGCACATCCGGTCGGGCCGACGGGCAGACAAGCGTCGCTCTCGAATCGATAGAACGTGCCAGCCGGGCAGCAGGCGCCGTCTTCCCTCACCCGGGCGGACTCGCAGCCGGGATCACTGTTGGCGTCTTTGTTCGCAGCGTCGCCGTTGTCTTCGCCGCATGCGGGCGCGCACAGCACGAAGAGCGCCGACACCAGACACAACACGTAGCGCTGAGCAGCCATGACCTATCGTGGCATCGCCGCTGCCCACCGTACAAACGCCGGGTCATTCGACGCCGACGGGGAGCTCCCTTTCGCCGGCTGGATTCGTGACTGGCCAGCCTCGGCGACGTAGGCTGGGGTCGTTGAGACATGCGTGCGCGAAGCGACCTTGGGCAGATCGGTCATCGCGCGCACAGGGGCTGTCCAGATGATGTCCGAAGGGACGGTATTGCTGGTGATCGACGACGCGGATACGCGTTTGGTCGCCCGTGCCAGCGCGCTGGCTGGTGGCGCTGGCGCCGTTGTCGAAGCCATCGGAGCGATGGGATTCGCGGACCATCTTGCCGCGGGACCGTGCGACGCCGTTGTCCTGCAGTGGCCGCTGGGCTGGGGGGACTCCGCCCAAGCTGTAACCCTGGTTCGCAAACATCGGCCCGGGCGTCTCATCGCAGTCGTCGCCGAATCGGCCGACGATGCGGGCAGGGCGATGGCGTCAGGCGTTGACCGCGTCGTGGGCAACTCGGTCGCGGGATTCGCGGACCTGCAGCGGGTACTCGACGGGTGGTTGCGCGCAGCGGACGGCACAAAACATCAGCGCGCGCCATCGACGAGAAGCGACGCCATCCCAGCGTCAAACGCCGAGGACGATGTCATGGCGGCGGCCCAACGTCGGCGCTCCGAGGTGCGCCAGGCGCGCGAGAAAGGTGACGAGACGGGCGAGCGCGCCGCGCTGGTGGCGCTGTTGTCCGTGGACCCCGCAGATGATGCGGCGTGGGACCGCTTGATCGCGCTCGATCGCTCGATCGGCGACGAACAACGACTTGCAGACACGCTCACCGCCCGCATCCCGCACATCGGGGACACCGAAGAAATGCGGCGGCTCAGCAAGCAACTGCTCGCCGTGTGTATCGACAGCCTCCGCGATGGCGAGCGCGCCCTCCAGGTATGCCTGGCGTGGCTGGACCGCGATCCCGACAACGATGATCTGCGCCGCATCCTGATCGACATGCTGACGCGCTTGGACCGGTGGCCCGCGCTGCGAGACGTGCTCGGCGACATCGCCCGGCGCGCCGACCGCAAGGATCGCGCGCAGTGGTTGCTGCAGCTCGCCGACGTCTTCGAACATCGCCTCAACGACGTCGCCGGTGCAGCGGCCACCATCGCCGACGTCATCGCGCTTGCCGCACACGATCCCAAGCTCGCCGACTCCCTCGCCGCTCTCCGCGCGCGGCATGATGGCCTTATCGCCCGCGGGGGCGCCGACCGCGGCGTGTTGCAGCTGGTGCCCGAGCCAGGCCGCGTCACGGACAAGACAGTGCGCAACACCATGGCGATGGCAGCCGACGCATTGCGCGCCACCGGACCTGTGCCGATCGCCGCGCCCGGCCCCATCGCAACCCGCGCCGCCGCTATCGCCCATGACCTCTCCGCACCTGCTCGTGCCGTCGCGCGGTACATCGAAGCGGTGGTGCAAGACCACGGCGGGGCGCTCGATCCGGACGCCAGCGAGCTGCTCGAACGCGCTCATGCCGCGGCGTCTCGGATGCAGAAACGGGTCGCCACCGTGCTCGGCCCGCCCGAGACCGGCGGCGAGGAGATTCACGTCGGCGATCTGCTGCTGGACGTCATCGCTGATCTCAGCGCGCTGCTCGATGCGCACGACGCTTCTGTGGAATTCGACGCGCTGCCAACGGTCGTTTGCGACCGCGACTCGCTGTGCCGGGTCCTGCAAAACCTCATCAGCAACGCCGTCGTGCACGGCGGCGACGCACCCCGGGTTCAGGTCAGCGCGATCTCGCGCGAGGACGGCTGGGAGTTCCTGGTCGACGACGACGGCCCGGGGCTACCCGAAGGCGTTCAGTTGTTCCAGCCCGGGGTCCGCGGACCATCCGAGCACGAGGGCCACGGGCTCGGGCTCGCGATCTGCCGAGACCTGGTCGATCAATTGGGCGGCCGCATCGGCGCCCGCGCCAACGCTGGGGGCGGAACGACCGTGCACTTTACCCTACCGGACCGCCGCGCCGTCGGTTGAAGCCGACCTCCATCCATTCCGCGTCGCCTCAAAGTCGCGCGATTCGCCGATCATCTCCGCGACTTACCAGCGCTGCAAAAGCGCCGTTTTCTTGACCGTTGTGCGCCGCGGGCGACAGTCGATTATGCAGCGCACACATGCAGTTCGAACCGCCCCGCGCTGCGGAGGTCACGATGTTCGGAGACAACGAGCGAACCAACAACCGCCTGCCCCTGATCGAGAGCGGCGGGCCCGATGTGGAGTCGCTCGCCCCCGTTGTTGT
>Ga0114933_10001795_pt1 | contig 23289 bp, 18 predicted proteins | sample 4SBtaG_FD_89691 | JGI IMG/M metagenome (GOLD analysis project Ga0114933, IMG submission 89691) | Deep subsurface microbial communities from Kolumbo volcano to uncover new lineages of life (NeLLi) - 4SBTROV12_W25 metaG | ecosystem: Environmental > Aquatic > Marine > Volcanic | place: Kolumbo... | reverse complement strand
CAGGTGAGTAGCATCGTTGTTGTCGCTGTTTGGCAGGGCCATTGAGTCCCAGCCTGTTGCAACAAGCTCAGCGGCTGTATAATCGCTGTATATCCATCTAACCTGGTCAGTCGTTAGTCCTCCGAGACCCTCTATGCATACGTCCGCAGCTCCTCCTTTCTTCACTACGACAGAAAGTCCGTCTGCGGCTATAGGGAACTGTCCAGCACTGCGTGATGTGTCTCCCTTTAGGCAGTTGTAAACCCATCCATTGGATTCGACGCTGGCCTCGGATGCCTTCCATCCTCTGGACATGTCGCCTATCATAACTGCTGTACCTTTCTCAGAGTTGTCACATACTCTTCCTGCTCCGGCACCGCTTCCGCCTCCCTCGATAGTCAGAGTTGTATCACAAGCTGTCTGGTATACTTCTGCCCATAGGTTAGCTACTGGGAAAACTGTAGATGAACCGGCAACACTGATCGCTCCATCTGGTCCACATACTACTGAAGAAAGGTCTACGCCTCCCTCTGCCCCAGCCCTTGATAGCATGAGGAGTTTGTCATTATCTGGTATAACGACGTATCCTGTACTTGCAACTAATGCTGATCCACTGTCAGAGAGTCCGAAGGCCAAGAATGGTCTTGTCTTCTGAAGTGCCTGAGCATCAACGTGCAGATTCATGTATATCCTGCGCGCCAAGGGGTTGTAGTCCCCGTTTCCGACTGTTTCTGTGTCTGGATGAACCATCTCCCCATCGGAATTCTCTACTGCGGCCGCTGAGAGAGCGTCCTTGTTAGCATCATAGTAAGCATAGCCGAAGTAACCAATTGCTTCTTCGTTGGATTCTAGATAGTTTACTATTACTTCATCCTCAGCGCTGTTGGTGTATCCATCTGGCCTGTTGGCGTCAAATGCTTCTCCATTGTCGTGATCAGAAAGAACTGTCTCCATGAAGTACTCGTAAGTACCAGATTCGGAGTCCGCTCCTGATATCTTGATTTCCGCATTGGGGCAGGATGCATCTAGCTCGCTCCAAAGGTGAGTAGCGTCGTTGTTGTCGCTGTTGGAGAGGGCGTTGGCGTCCCATCCAGTTGCAGTTAGCTCAGCTGCTGTGTAATCGCTGTATATCCATCGAAGCTGGTCAACGGTTAAGCCGCCCATTCCGGACACACATGTGTCAGCCGCTCCACCCTTCTTCATTACCACAGAAAGTCCATCGATAGCGACATCAATCTGTATAGCAGATCTGGATGTGTCGCCCTTGAGGCAATCGTAGGTGAATCCATCATCGGTAGATGCCTCAGAGGACTTCCATCCCCTGGACATATCCCCAATGTCGACTGGTGTACCTTTTTCGGAGTTGGCACATACCCTACCTGCACCTGCTCCGCTTCCGCCGCCTTCTACGGTGATTGCGACGCCGTTGCAGTACTTCTGGTAGGCCTCGGCCCATAGGTTAGCAACTGGGAAAACTGTGCTAGATCCCGCTATCGAAATATCTCCAGTAGGTCCGCACTGGATGGAGCTGGCATCGAAGCCTGCTATCCCGTCAAAGTCGGTGCTCGTTGGCTCTTCGTCATACTCACAAGAGCCGTCATCGACAGTCGCTACTGAGTCGTAGTTATTCGCATTAGAATCCATGCATCCCATAACATCATCTGTACCGCCGTTGTTACCGCCGTTGTCGGTATCATAAGTACATGAGCCATCATCCGATGTGGCGCTTGGGTCGTAGTTATTCGCCGCATCATCCATGCATCCCATTATGTCAATGGGAGCGGGCTCATCATCGCTATCATCTGATCCTCCGACGCAACCCGCCAGGGGAACCGTCAGCATCAGTACAGTCATTATCCAAAATTTTAGTTTATCATTCAAGAGTCTCATCTCCGTTAACCCCTCCGTGCTAAGTACTGGGCATGAAAGAGAGCCGTATAGACACAATAGGCAGTTGTATCTTATAGAATCTATATAATTAAATGACTATAGTCCTCAGTACGCTTATTTTGTAGATATATCTTCTAGAGGGAAAAATTTGGAGGATGCTAAATCCTCTTAACTATGTAGTGAATCAAGCTACAAATTTACTTCGATGGAAGATCTGTGGTTGTGAATATTAATTAGTATCTCAGCCATATCTGAAGTGTACGCACATATCCTCCTGAGAGACTCAGACAGCCTGTATCGATATAGGGCATTTATTCTTCCCACTTTATCATCCCATAGTTTCGTCTCGTAATCCTCCAGGGAACTTATGGCTGAATTGAGCTGTTTCTTTGCATCATGGACCTCAGAAATCTTATTTCTCCTGAGATTTGATATCAGGACCTTCATTGAAGCCTGCCATATTGGTATTACACCAACCAGTAATGAGTCATTGGGCAGTCTATCACCTTCGAAATTCATTATCAGATTGCTTATCCTGAAAGAGTGGTCTCCCATCCTCTCAAACGTCCTTACTATTCTTGAGAATTCAGAAGCTTCCCATCTATTTGTCCCCATGGAATCTTCTAATCTCGAAGATTCTAGTATTAATCCGACCTGTCTCTCCATAAGGAACCTAAGGGCATCGATTTCTTTCTCTCTTTCTTCGGCATCCTCTAAGATATCTGAATCGGCCCCTGACAAGGCGTCAGAGATATCCCTAATTTGACTGGAAATAAGTAGATACATCCTGTTTATGCTTGAATATAGTGGCATCTCCGAAGGATTGAGTAGGCTTAACATTTCAATCGTTTTTTCGGTCTCAGTAGTGATTTCGATTCCCCTTGTTGTCTGGATAAAGGACCTGAATATTTTGCGGTCAGATCTATCAAAACCGTTCTTTGATCTGATTCTGATTAGTTGTGCTCCTGAAAGATATGCCCCTATCAAGTGATCGAGTATGAAATCATTTGGAATATTATCTAGATTAATTTCAACTTCTCTCCTTCTAATTATTGAAGAGGCCTCAGGAATTACTCTAAGATTTCCGGAAGGCCTCCACTCTACTCTGACCTGGTCTTTAGCGGCAAGTCCGTGCTCAGTGACCCATTTTTTTGGTAAGCTGACTATATATGTCGAGCCTCCTGTTAGCTGGAGTCTCCTGACTTCTGATTTCGCGCGCCCACTCAAGGCCATGGTCTTCGGACATAGCACTGGAATATATACTTAGATATTGCTTACAGTGTTACGTTTAATTATAATCTAAATAATCTATATTGCTACATAATATAAAAAAAGATTTTTTCTTAAATATACTATTTACAAAATAATTTATTTTCCAATCTGCGTAATTGCAGTTTGATAATTCGAGAGAAAATAAATTAGATCATATAACGCGGATAAAAAATTATTTTCTAATTCCATCTATATTGGGAGGCTAATTTGTCATGACCCACCTCTTCGACCATGTCGATGACCTTGGTGAACATCCTCCAGAATACGAAAGCGACTACCAGCCCTGTGACGAGATCGAACAGGTAGTGTTGCTTCGTAGCCAGGATGCTGACACAGAGCAGTGCCCACTCGACCCAGAGGAGTACCAAGAAGGGCTTGGCGAAACGACTCTCGTGATGGTCCCTCTGGACCCAGTGCGTGATGAGTCTGGCCAGAAGGGTGGAGTGGACGATGTGGAGGCTGGGCCATGCGTTCCATGGGTTGTCAGAGACGTGTATGAACGTGAACAGCGCCTCCTCCAGCCAGTTCGGGGGATTGGCCTCCCAGTGCGTGTCCAACTGGTCTCTGAGGTCTATCTCAGCTGGCAGGAGGAGGAAGAAAAGCATGCAGAACATCGTGGCCATGAACAGGCCCTGGACACCCAGTGCCAGCTCCATCCTCCCCCTGTCGTCCCTAGGGGCTAGGGCCAGTGTTGCGGGGTAGAACAGGTATAGCGCGACGTAGGGGATAATCAGCCAGTTGATCACTGGAAGGCTCCTATCCAGGGCAATCTCGGGATCCCAAACTGTTTCGAGGTAGTGCGCCGCGATGTTGTTCGAGATGAAGTAGGGAGCACCTATGGAGAACATTCCGACGAAGAAGATGGAGATGAGGAATGAGAATCCCCCCAGTTCCTCCCTGCGTGACCAGATTGGCCTCCACACGCCCTTCCAGGGCAGGAGAATAGACAGTGGCGCCCTTCCATCCACGAGGACGCGAAGCAGGGTTCGTTCATGAACAAAGCGCAAGGGCCGCTCATTCATCGTCAGGGAGTGCGAAGGACCCAGCGACCGTCACGATGGAGGAGCCTATGACCGCTGAGAGGAATACGTGCAGGTTCGCTAGGCCGAACTCGTTGGTCGGCGAGAAGACGTAATCGATACCGGTCCAGATATCCGCGGTATACGCGCCGTAGAGGACCACGGAGAGCAGTCCGCAGACAGCGCCAATCAGTGCGCCCTTGGAAGAGACCCCCTCCCACAGGGTGAGTAGGACCGGCATCACCGTTGCAGCTGCTAGCAAGTCGGCGAACAGGAATATCTGAAACACGCCGCCCGCATCGAAGGCGGATATTCCAATTAGAGGTATAGTGAAAGGAAGTGTTGGCCCGGTGGCCAGATAGATTGCTATGGGAATCATGCCGATTGTCAAGTAACGTGCATTCTGCAGACTCATCGTGCTATCGCTGAGGTCTCTTGATATCGAAGCCACAATGGCATTTTGCAGGGTATCGACGCTGGAGCATACCAGAGCGATTGCAAGGACGATGAATGCGGCTACAAACAGAACACCGGCATCCTCAATCAGGTAGAAGAAGGCTGCAGACGGGTCGGTAACGGCCCCCTGCCCAGCGACGACGGTCCCGAGGACGCCCATCACGAATACCAGCGGGAGGACGAGGGCCGCAGCGAGCCATGCCCCCTTGGCCAGGGCCTCGTCGGACTCAGACGCCCACGCCCGCTGCCAGTTCCCCTGGGAGAACATCTCAGCAGCGGTGATAGCGATGATCAGAGCCAGGCCCGACTCGAAAGAGTCCATGTACGACATAGATCCAATGCTCCAGGAGTCTTCGGGGTTGTATGCCCTGGCGTCATCAATCAGCCCCCCGATGTCTCCGCCGAAAAGAACGAGCAGGAGGGCCACCACGAGGAACATGATGGTCCACGCCTGGACTCTGTCGGTCGCTAGGGATGCTGGAAGGCCGCCTCTGGATACGTACCCTGCGGTGACAATCCCAACAAGTGCCATGGGGATTAGCGGCTCCATCCCGGAGAGAGTCTCCATCCCCTTGCCGATTGCAGTGAACTCGGCGAACAGGAAGGTGAACATGTACAGCACCGAAATCAGCCCCACGTAGACCTGCATTGGCCTGCCTAGGCGGATGCGCACGTAGTCGGCCAGAGTCACTCCCGACGGCAGCCTCTCGCGGATCATCGGTCCGACATACGCCAGAAGTAGGAATGGCGTGGACGCGGAGACGGCGTAGCCGACTACATCCCAGAACCCGCCGTAGTAGCCGACCTCCGATGGGCCGAAAAGGATCCATATCCCCATCCCGGAGGCGAACAGGCTCAGCCCGATTCGCAGCCAGTCCTGCGAGCCCCTGGCCGAGAGGTAGTCATCGGCCTCGATCTCCTTGGCATTCGATGCTTGGTATCCGATGTAACCGAAGACACCCAGCGTTGCAATCATCAATCCGTATGCGATATTCGTATCCATTTCTCTCCCTCCGCTGGTATTACCCAGATCAGGTCAAGGGGTCGTCGCCTCGCGGCGACCTCTCAGCACTAAGCTCCCCCGTTTCCCCCCTGGGAAACAGGATATTCAATGTTGGGACCTCATTCGTCCGCTCCCATGAACGGGTATGTCCAGTCCTGGGGTATGTCGAGGGTCCTCTTGACTGAGCGTGGCGATATCCACCGGAGCAGGTTGAGGGGGCCCCCTGCCTTGTCGTTGGTGCCAGACGCCCTGGCCCCCCCGAATGGCTGCTGGGCCACTACGGCCCCGGTTGGCTTGTCGTTGATGTAGAAGTTCCCGGCAGTGAACCTGAGGGCCTCGTAGGCCTTCTGGACGTTCTCCTCGGAGCTCGAGAATATTGAACCGGTCAGTGCGTAGGGAGAAGCCTTGTCACATACTTCTAGGACGCTCTCGAAGTCTTCGTCGTCGTAGAGGTAGACTGTCAGGACGGGGCCGAATATCTCCTCTATCATGGACTCGGAGTCCGGATCGGTGGTTACGATTACCGTTGGCTCGATGAAATACCCTACCGAGTCGTCATACCCCCCTCCGCAGACGATCTCGCAGGTGTCTCTCTTGGATGCCCTGTCGATGTATCCGGAGATCTTGTCGAACGCCCTCTTGTCGATGACCGCGGTCATGAAGTTAGTGAAGTCCCTGGCATCGCCCATCTTTATTTTGCCAATCTCCGTTATCAGGTCCTCTGAAATCCCCTCCCATACGGACCGTGGGACGTAAGCGCGGCTTGCCGCTGAGCACTTCTGCCCCTGATACTCGAATGACCCCCTGAGCAGGGCCACTAGAAGGCCCCTCCTGTCGCAGTCCGGGTGAGCGACCACGAAGTCCTTGCCTCCCGTCTCGCCCACTATGCGCGGATATGACCGGAGTCCCGGTAGTGCCATCCCTATCTCCTGCCAGAGCCCCTGGAAGGTAGCGGTCGAGCCAGTGAAGTGCAGGCCCGCGAAGTCGGGGTTGGACAGTGCGACTTCCGTGATCTCGGCACCCGATCCGGGGAGGAAGTTGATTACCCCCGGGGGAAGTCCCGCTTCCAACATTAGTTGCATCAGAACGTAGTTTGAGAGGTATGAGTTCCTACTAGGCTTCCAGACGCCGGTGCACCCGACGATCGCCGGTGCGCTGGGGAGGTTCGCAGCGATGCTCGAGAAGTTGAACGGGGTTATCGATAGTACGAATCCCTCGAGGGGCCGGATGTCGGTAGTGTTCAGGACGCCCTCGGGAGAGACCAGTGGCTGGAAGTCGTCATGGAAGCCCCTGGCGTAGTGGCAGTTGAACCTCCAGAAGTCTATCAGCTCGCATGCAGCGTCTATCTCGGCCTGGAATGCCGTCTTGGATTGGTTTAGCATGGTTGCCGCGTTGACCCTCATCCTCCAGTCGCCGGCAAGCAAGTCCGCGCATCTCTCGAAAATCTCGCACCTTGCCTCGAGACCGATCCCTATCCACTCGCCCTGGGCGTTGACCGCTGCCTCGCAGGCCGCCTCAATCTGGTCCCTGCCTGCAAGGTGGACCCTAGCGATAACATGGCCGTGGTCGTGAGGTACAACTTGGGTCGTCGTGGTCCCAGTGTAGACCTCCTCGCCATTGATGATACAGGGTATCTCGATGACCTCGGACAGCTGCCTGTCGATCTCTTCCATCAGAGACTCTCTTTCGGAGCTTCCTGGAGCGTATCCCAATATTGGCTCATTCGTGGGTTGTTCCGACATGATGCTCGCTGACGGCGTCCATCTAACATTGTTACGATTGGGGATTTTCTAAGTCCACTCGGTCGGTTCGTCCTTCTTGGCCTTCTTCCAGTGCCTGTAGCAGGACTTGCAAACAGTGATTCTACGGGAGTCCCTGCTGAGTCCTGACTCGCCCCAAACATCTGCTGCTCTGTCGAACGCTAGCTTGCGACCCCCTACCTTCTTGTCCGCCCAGTTCTGACATCCTGCGACATCGCATCTGACCTCCCCGACGTACTCATCGTCCGACTTCGAGGAAGAATTGGCATCTATGCCGGCCTCCTTGCGCCTCTTGCGGGCGTTGGACTTGAATCCCATGTGTGTCCGTCCGTGTCAGTCGATTAGAAGGTTGCCTCGACCGAGTCGACATCGAAGGGCCCTCCGGAGCTGGCTATGGAGGCGCGCCGATCCGGTCCGACACCTACGCTGACTACCGGGATGCCTGAGAGCTCCTCTATCCTGCGCACGTATCTGAGTACGATCTCCGGCATTGCCCGTAGACCTGACCCGGTTGACCTTGAGTTGTCTGCCATTGCTATCCACTCATCATCGGACAACGATGGGAAACCCGGGTGCGTCTCGTAAACAGGTATGCACCTAGCCAGATCGTCACAGCTAGTTGGCATTACCTCGATTACTTCTCCATCCAGCTCGTATCCGATACATATCTTGATTTCCTCGAGGCCACCAAGGACGTCGAGCTTGGTCAGAACAAGGCCAGTGTAGCCGTTTATCCTATGGCTGTCCTTTAGGGCCACCATGTCAAGCCACCCGGTCCTCCTGGGCCTTCCGGTCGTGGTTCCGAATTCATGGCCCACCATCGCCATGTGGTTTCCTGGGCCATCCTCGTACGGGAGTTCGGTTGGGAAGGGGCCGTTTCCGACTCTGGTCGTGTATGCCTTGGAGATTCCGAAGCACTGTGAGACGTGTCCGGGGTGTATCCCAGCGCCATGGGTCGCATTTGCCCTACTAGTGACAGAGGAGGTTACGAATGGATAGGTGCCTTGGTCTATGTCGAGCATGGCGCCTTGAGCCCCTTCCAAGAGGACGTTCTCGCCATTCCTGAGCGCCTCGTCGACCATTAGCCCAGTGGGCCTAATCGCGTCGCCGAACCTCTCGATTACCCACTTCAAGTCAGACATTAGTCCTTCGGGCTCTATTTTGTCATCGACACCTACTGCTGCGAGTTGCTTGTTCATCCTCTGTGCGGCCTCGCTCACCTTGGCTTCGTCCGAAGCTACGTCTACCAAGTCTACGAATCTGATGCCGACCCTCTCAATCCGATCCCTGTAGGCCGGGCCGATCCCTCTGCCGGTAGTTCCGACGACCCTGTCCGCACTGTCATACATCCTGTGGAATGGCAGGATTACCGAGGCCCTCTCGCTGATGAAAAGACGGTTGCCCTCCGGACTCTCCCCTGTGAGTTCCCTCCACCTGTCCAGCTCCTGCTCGAGGACCCATGGATCGATTACCATCCCATCCCCGAGGACGAGCTTGCAGTTCTCCGCGGTCACTCCAGAGGGTATCTGGTGTAGCTTGAGCGTCGTATCTCCGAGGACTATGGTGTGTCCTGCGTTGTTGCCCCCTTGGAACCTGACTGCCCAGGTTGAGTCTGCCGCTAGCTGGTCTATCGCCTTCCCCTTTCCCTCGTCCCCCCACTGGGCTCCGAGCACGACGCTAGCTGGCACCGTAGATTGGGGCGGTGCACTTGGTGTTTGATGCTTTGGATGCCGGAGGTGCCGAAAAATACGTGGCAAACCTCACGAAGCGGTTATGAAGGGTATGCAGGTCGGCGGTCTGATGGCTCAGAGGCACCCTGTCGCAGAAGCTCGACTTCTGAAGAAGTGGATCTGCATGAAGTGCTCTGCTACCCACAGGGGAGCTAAGAAGCCGAGGGCGTGCCGAAAGTGCGGCTACAAGAACTTCAGGCCCAAGTCAGCAGAGAGGCGCCAGGGCGTTTGATTTCTGACTGGGGCATCATGTCAATTGACGAGTCGCCCCAACAGACGGTGGCTTGTTTCTGCTAGGAATTCTGTTCTATGACCTTTTGACTTCTGACATCAGCGTCTCAAGGGCGGTCTGAATCTGTAGGCAGAGAGGGCCGTAGTGGATCGGAAGGTTCGTGTCATTGAATATCTCGTCTAGCTTGGAGGCGGTCATTCCAAGCCTTACGTCCATATCCTTGTCCTTGTTGAGCAGCCACTGATCGACCGATTCCTTGGCAGAGGCTCTGATGTTGCGGGGGACCTGGCTGTCGTCCAACTGCGCGAGGACCTGCGCTATCTGCTGAATTCTAGCCTCTATGTCGGTCAATTCTATCCCTCCATTCCCGGCGACCGGTGAGTGCTCCTTAAGCACATCCCCCTGAAGAACCCGGTCAGAACTCAGCCATGCCACTCTGCCCATGGCATATCCGTGTTTGAGAATCCCTTTCCCGGACCTTCCCTACCTAGTGCAATGAGGCCCACTGATACTCCCTCGTCAATAAGTTCGGAAATACCCCATGACATGGCCTCTTGGATTGTGGCTTTCTCGCGCAAAGCCCTCTCGCCTACCCTGTAGCTGAGGAGCGCGGTGGTTATCGCCTCACCCTCGCCCGTGGCTGCTACTGAGAGTTCTCTAGACGCCCAGAATCCACAGCCTGGAAGTGGGACATCTCCAACCCTTCCAGGGGGCCTGTAACTACACCCCCCTGTACTAGTTGCGCATGCCATTGCGCCGGTGGAGTCCCTCGTAATCACCCCCACCGTGTCGCCGACCTCTTCCACGGGTTGCCTCCCCTCGACCGGGGCCCTCTTGTGGCCCTTCGAGTCAGCCCACGACCTTGCTCCCTCTCCTGTGAGCCCGTTGATTGGCTCATCCAAGAGATCGGCAGCAACTCGTATCGGGTTGGGGGTATCTTCCATCGCTATTACGAAACCCATCCTACCATCGCTTAGGTGAAGGGATGCATCAAGGAGGACGGATCCGTCGTTACGGAAAACCCCGCCTGTTCCCGCGTTGAAAACCGGATCATCCTCCAGGATGACGCATGCCTCTACGGCTGCATCGAGTGCGGAGGCTCCCGACTGAAGGAGTTTCGAGGCGACCTTGACCGCCTCTTCCACGTTCTTCTGCCTGTCTGGCCCTGGCCCGGCGCCCCCATGTGCTACGACCGCTGGTATCGACTCTGGCATCACATCCCCCGCTCTAGGAATGAGAACAGGGACTTAGTTAGAGCGGTCGAACTATGCGGATGGCTGCTTGTCGGTCTGGGATGTGAATGTATCAATGACCTTTGCGAGGCGCTCGACTAGGCTAATCTTCTCTTCCGCGCCTACCAATGCGAACTGGAGAACCTCGTCCAAGGAGTCGACGGGATGGATCTTGACCATGGACTCGTACTTCTCGTCTATCAGGACATCCTGGAGGTTAGCACGAGGGATGATTATGGTCTCTATACCGGCCTTTGCTGCAGCCTCTATCTTCGCCGTCACGCCGCCTATCGGGAGTACCTCACCCCTAACTGAGAGGGAGCCGGTCATAGCTAAGTTCTGCTCTATTGGAACTCCTTCGAAGGCACTGATTATTGCTGTCGCCATGGTAATTGAGGCACTGTCGCCATCTACGTTGTGCGTGCCTGGGAATTGAACATGGAGGTCGAAATCCTTGATGTCTTTCCCTGTGAGTTTCTTCACAACCGCGCTGATGTTTGTGACGCTCTCCTTGGCCATATCGGAAAGGCCCCCTGTGGCAATGACCTGCCCCGAGCGACCTTGGGCCGGGGTAACCATGGCCTCCACCGGGAGGACGACTCCGGAGAAGTCGGATAGGCCGCTGTCCGCGCCCAAGACTGCTAGGCCGTTGATTCTCCCCACCCTTGTTCCTCGGTTGACGAGCATTGCATACTCTGACTGCCGTTCCAGGTACCTGTCGGCGACCTGTTGCTCGAGAGGCTTTGCTATCGCTCTAGCGCGTGTGATGTGCTGGGCTCCTACTAGATCTGCGCCCTCTTCGGAAGCAAGGTCTCCTGCGATTCTGACCAAGCCCCCGAGCTCTCGTAGCCTGAGGGAGAGCCTACCTCTCCTGCCACTTCTCCTCTGTGCTTCCTTCAGGACGAGCCCGATGGAGTCCCTGTTGAAGTGGGGAATCGCGCGTCCAGAGTCCTTGTTCTGCTCATTCCTCACCTCCTGCGCGATGAATCTGATGAGCCTCCTGCGATTTCTCTCGGTGTCCCTCATATCTGAGTTGACATAGACCTCGTACCCATAGCCCCGTATACGACTCCTCAGAGCTGGGTGCATCTGCTGGATACTATCGAGATTCCCGGCAGCGACGAGTATGAAGTTCGTGGGGACTGGTTCTGATTTGGTGAGTGCTCCTGAGGATCTCTCAGAGCGACCGCTGATTGAGAGTTCGCCTTCCTGCATGGCGACCAGGAGGGCCTGCTGCTCCTCCATCCTCAGCATCCTGATCTCGTCGATGTAGAGTACGCCCTTGTTTGCCCTGTGAACGGCCCCAGGCTCCACCCTTTCGTGTGCTGGGGTGGCTAGGTCTGCGCCGGATTGGAATGGGTCGTGCCTTACATCGCCTAGGAGTGCCCCGGCTAGGGTACCTGTTGCGTCGATGAATGGAGGGTCGTCGTTCCGAGCCCTCTTGATTAGGAGCTTGGGTATATTTGACTCATCGCCTGAGGTTAGCCTGGTCCTGAGGAAGAAGTATCCGAATATCAAAAGAAACGACCCGAATATTAGTGTCATTATGTCGCCAGTTTGCAATACTGCGAGCAGGAGGGCTGCGCCGATCACCATGACCACGAAAAGAAGGGTTCGGTTTGTGCGCTCCCTCTGTAGCCTGATCTGTGCCTTCCTCTCTGAGATTATAGCTGAGCCTCTTCCTGCTGGTACTGTCCTCACCTTTGGCTCGTTCTCGTCCTCTACGTTCCTGTAAACGAGAATATCCTCCAGGCTGTCTTTGGGCAGAAACTCCGTCATGGAACGGGCCAGCATAGACTTTCCAGTTCCAGGATCCCCCACCATAATCATGTGTCGGCGTTGCTCGGCCGCCTTTCGAACGACGATTGAAGCGGCTTCCTGGCCGATCACTTGGTCGACTAGCTTCTCAGGAATGGGGACACTGGCGGTTGATTGTATGTCGATGGTACCTATCCACTCCTCGACCGGGACCTCGCAAACTGGGTCTTTATCCTCCCCTATACCGAATGCAGGACCCTCGTCCCATGACTCCAAATGGTCTTCTTCGGGACCTTCTGGACTGTTTTGGACCTCCGAATCATCAGACATAGTGCATCCTCCGCACCCATCGCTGAGGCTGACACCTTCTTGAAGGTGTGTTAGACATGTAATTGTGAAAACTGGTCACTTTCGCCTGCTGAGGTATTCCTCGCCATAGTAGTGCCACTGTTCCATGGTCCATCCATCTGGGAGCCCCTCGGGAGGCAGTGGGATGGTTGTCGGGGGCGGGGGCGGGGTTAAGCCAGGTGGGCGCGGAGGCTTGGGGAGCGGGGCTTGCTGGTTTGGCTGTGGGGCGTAGCCGTCCTGGTAGTGGTCGTAGTCGTAGTCCCCATCCCTCCTCCTGAGAGCGGTCGCAAGTCCGATTGCCAGAGCCATGCAAACTAGAAGTGCGAGCCCCAACACGCCGACGGTGGTCATCGATACCACGGATGGCGAGGAAGAGTCTGGTTCTTGTTCGGCTTCGGGGGTGCCCTCAGAGGCATCGGATGGCTTGGTGGCGAAGGTCTTGTACTGGGTCTGCGTAGCTCTGTCGAAACCATCCTGGTCGACTGCCTGTACGCTCAGCGTGAAGTAGTCGCCGGCCCCAAGTCCCTCGCCGGATGATGGCAGGATGATGAATGGCCCAAGATTGTACGAGGTTCCGGACGAGTGGCAGATTCCCGTAATGCTGTTGCAGACAGTCCAAATTACACTAGTGTCAGAAAGCACGAGGTCCCCTACATTGGAAATTGCCACAGTCGGATTTGTCCCGTAGTCTTGGGTGTCTACCGACACTTGAAGTTCGGAGTCCCATTCAAGAGGTAGGTCGTCGACTACATCGAACATGAGTTCCACATAGGAAGACTCGCCATGCCTGTCCTCAAGGGTGATGGTGACTATCTCATGGCCCGGCTCCTGCCAATTGACGGCCAGGATGCCCGTGATCGGGTTATATTGCGCTGCGCCGGGAACGACATTGGAGGCTGTCACCCATATCTCGTCATCCGGGTCGTCCACATCGGTGATGATATCGAGAATCTGGATTTCTAAAACCTCGTCAATCTTCATCATGTTGTCTTCAAGACCCGAAATGTCGATCCTAGGCGCATCATTGACGTTGAGCAGATGGAAGGTAATCGTGGTATCCGAAACCATGGAGCCATCGTCGGCTCTGACCATTATGTCGACCATTCCGAAACCGTCGTCGTCTAGTGCGTTTATGTTCAGAGTCTGGCCATATATGTTAGCCTCGACTAGGGACTCGTCGGAAATCGACAGAAGTTCGAGAGAGATGCCAGCCACAGAAACCTGATTGCCATTGTCATTGGTATCGGACAAGTATGAAGTGAGCCCTAGGCTAGTTGAGCCTCCCTCATTGAATGACTGAGTCGGGATGGGGGACCAGCGAGGGGCCCCGTTCTCAATGACATTGAACATCAATAGCCCCGTATTCGTATCGTCACCATCGCTGATTGTCAATTGGATCCCCTGGGGTATTGGATTGCCCTGACTATCCAAGACAACATCCTGGAATCTAACAACTATCTCCCAGTTCTCCGCATCCCATTCCATAAAGCTGGACGAGCTGCTATCTATCTGCAGGAGTGAAAGTGGGGTCTCAGCGTCCATGACCAAGCCAAAAACTGAGACTCTCTCGTCCGTGTCTACCTTCACAGTCGGCGTTCCGGCGAACTCCGAATCCCCATTGCTTAGAACCACTGGCAGGGAGTTCTGAAGAACAAACGCGTCTCCAGAGATCAGCCAGTCACTACTCTGGCCAGAAGAGTCATGCCACTTCACCCTTAGATCGTAGTCTCCAGTCTCGGCACTGAGGGGTGTGTCAATGGTGTGTAGGTACCTCGCGTTGTCACCACTACCGAGGAGCTCGGCGTCTCTGATCCACGCATCATCCCAGAGTCCGGTTCCAGCGGGACTGTACTGCAAGGTTGGCTCCATCGTACTTGTATCATCGACCATGTCGTTGGATATCGCATTCGTTTCGAACTGGACAGGGCTTCCCCTGTCTATCGTAGTGCTTGAAACCGCGGCAGGCTGGCTAGGGGTCGGGGGAAGGTCATGGATTGCATATTCGTTCATCACGTTGTTAGATGAGACCCTGTCTCCTTCCAATCCAGTGATTCTTGCTCTGAATGAGGAGGAGCCTAGGTTTACCATCTCTATGTCATGGGTCTGTGAAGAGGTACTGAATGTCTGTGTGGAGCCAGGGCCAAGGTTGCCGATTCCAGTGGATGAAACCTCTATCTCGTCCGAGCCATCCATCCTGAAGATGGTGATCTGACCCCCATCCGAATATGCATCGACCCCGTTATTTGCAACTTGGACTGACAATTCCAGAATGTCGCCCTGCTTGAAGCCTTGATTCCCATTGCTGTTCGAGATTGTGAAGTCGGAAATGCCCACGTCAACAAGTGGCACCATGTCAAGATCGGCGGCTGAGAGGAAGTTGTTGTAGGACGAGTGGGGGCCATCCATCAGAGCGACCACCGGCCAGAAATTCTCAAACTGCGTGTAGCCGCCAGCTGCCCTTACCAGACTTAGGGGCACTGTCCAGGATTTCTGAACAGGGGTGTTTGGGGTGAGAGTGAGTTGCTCAAATCCATTATTGGCACCGTTGGTAAGCCAGTCCCTGAAGTTGTGATGGGGCCTGACGCCGTTATCGTATGCGTCGCCACCGACCTTCTCCGTAACTGCGGCATACAGATACACGGTTACAGACGAGAGTGAGCCGAGATAGGTCGAGTCGACAGTGATTGTGACCTCATCGGTAGTGGAGTCATGATCGGCGCTCAACACCATTGCATAGTTGGAAACGTCAGAATCCATGCACCCTCCTGCTGAGTAGTCGGGATCGTAGTAATTGGACCCCCCTGCACCCACCTTGTAGCAGGTTCCGGATTGCTGATCGGCGAATGAGAATGTTGGGTATCCCGAAGAAGCGGCCATGACGTGGCTCCTGCGGTTGATTGGCCCGTCAGACGGCCATCCACCGGATGAAGACTCGAAGAATGAAACGAATGTGAAGTCCTCGGGATTGGATGTCTTCAGATTATCCAATGAAGGAGAGGCACTGCTCATGCACGGGCCGCACCAGTGTGCGCCCACATATTCTCCGAATACGGTGTGGCCCGGACTGGTTGCATACATTACCACGCCCTCTTGTCGGAGATGCTCGCGTGAATCCTGTTCCGAGACGGCATCAAGAATGCCAGAGAGGGACATGAAAATGATCAATCCGGTCACAGTCAGGGCTTGGACCGCCGACGTCATACGGTCTGCCCTCATCAGTTGAGGCGCTGTGAACGCCCGTATAACAATGATGCATTCAGGTTTGCTTCGCAACGGCTCTTTAGAGCCGGCATAGGATTTGATATTCTGTAAGTCCTCGGATTACCATGAGTGGCGAGTGGGTGGCCCTTAGGGAGGACGACGGGAGAGCGTATCTGCTAAGGCGCTCACCCGGCGAGGTCAAGGTCAAGGGACTTGGAAGATTTGATGCTGAGGAGCTACTAGATGGCTACTCGATTGGCGATAGGATTACTGTTGGGCAGAAATCGCTTACCATTGTTGATCCCTCATTGCCAGAGGCTCGCAGGAATATGGCGCGGAGAGCTCAGGTCATAGGTGCAAAGGACTCGGGTTTTCTAATTTCTTGGATGGGCATCGGGGTTGGATCAAGAGTCCTAGAAGGGGGGCACGGTTCTGCAGGACTTGCAATGCATCTAGCTAATGTCATGGGCTCTTCCGGGACCCTGATTTCAGTGGAGTCTCGCCCAGAGCATGCGGAAGTCGGAAGGGCGAATATGGAAAGGCTGTCTGAGATACTGCCTGAATTCCCGGAGTGGCATTTGATAGACGGCGATTTGGTCGAGGTGGGGGCCAGTGTTTCGGATATCTGCGGAGAATTGGATGCATCGATCATAGATGTCGCAGAGCCATGGCTGGTCATACCGATTGTGGAACCCCTTCTGAGGACTGGAGGGAGAATAGCATGCTACTGCCCGACTACATCCCAATTGGAGAAATCATGGGAAGTTGCCCAGGAAAATGGACTAGTCGTAGAATGGGCCGGAGAGATGATTGAGAGGAGGTGGGTCAAGGCCAGTAAGGGAGGAGTCAGGCCCGGGAATACCCCCATTGGCCATACGGCGCTATTGCTGATAGCAGCTAAGGTCGCCACTTCTGAGGAAGAATGAGCACCGTTGATAACACGAACCTGTTGCGAGGGGCATGCGAGACAGCGAGTCATGGGAGCCGACATCCTACAGGACCCATACGATTGGGCAGGTTTCTGGGAATGGAGCATCGATGGTAGGCTCAGAGGTCACAATTGCGGGATACGCGGAAACCGTCAGAGGGCGAGGGGCGATTTGTTTCCTGATGCTTCGAGATGGCACAGGGCATATCCAGGCTTTCCTCAAGAAAGACAATATGGACGAGGGCTCATTCGAATCTATCCAGTCAGCATCACGCGAATCTACGATTCAGGTCACGGGGACAGTTGCCCAGAAAAGGCCGCCTAAGGTCGCTGAAGGAGAGCCTGTTCCTCCTCCTGAATACGAAGTCAACGTTTCCTCTGGTACGATACTCGCAGAGGCTGCTGCTCCGCTCCCAGTCGGAGTTACCGACGATGTCCAAGTGGGACTGGATGTAAGGCTGGACAATAGGCACCTAGACCTCAGGAGAGCTCATGTGAACGCGATGTTCCAGCTCAGATCAAAGGTCCTGCAGTATGGCAGGGACCACCTAATCAAGGAGGGTTTCCAAGAGATCAACAGCCCGAAGATCATCGCTGCAGCTGCCGAAGGTGGAACTAACTTGTTCCCGATGAAGTACTTCGAGACAGAGGCATACCTTTCACAGAGTCCGCAGTTGTACAAACAACTGGCAGTCCTAGGGGGGCTCGAGAGGGTTTTCGAAATCGGCCCCGCATTCAGAGCGGAGAAGCACGACACTTACCGGCATCTGAATGAGTTCATTTCTTTCGACATCGAAGGCGCATGGATGGACGATGAGGACGTGATGGGCGTTCAAGAGAGAATGATACATCATATCTGGACGGAGGTTTCGAATAACGATCAGGACCTAATGGATGTCATCAATGAATACAGGGCCAGCCAGGGGCAGGATGCAGTTACCGTTGAGGTTCCAAGTCTTCCATTCCCAAGGATCCCATACTGTGACGCGATAGAGATCGTCAAAGATGGAGGGGGCGAGATAGAGTGGGGCGATGACATTGAGAGCCACCACTGTGACCTGATTGCGGCAAAATACCCGGGTTTCCACTTCCTCCCCAGATGGCCCATGGCGATGAAGCCATTCTACATCCACCACAAGGAGGAAGAGAGGGGCACTACAGGCGGTCAGCTCAGCAGGGGCTTCGATCTCAATTTTGGCCGGGATGAGATGACAAGCGGCGGTGCGAGAGAGCATCGGGTGGATGTCCTAGAGCAGAACCTCAGGAACATGGGACTCGAACCTGAAGACTTCGCGTTCTACACGGATGGATTCCGATATGGGGCTCCCCCTCATGCGGGCTGGGGCCTCGGAGTGGCCAGATTGCTGATGGTCTTGACAGGGGCCGGTAATGTGCGAGAGGTAGTTCTATTTCCCCGAGACAGAAGTCGTGTTACCCCCTGATTTGGTGATACAATGGGCAGTGAGCTCCTGAAGTCTGAAGAACTGATGGAATGGGAAAGTAGGAAGAGAGCCAGATTCGTGAATAGCGTTAGTGGATTCAAGAGTGCGACTCTGATAGGCACTCATCATCCCGAATTTGGAGACAACCTTTCCATAGTTTCCTCTGTCGTCCACCTAGGGTCGACCCCACCGATGATGGGATTCGTACTAAGGCCGCCCGGCAAGGACTCCCATACCTACAAGAATATCAAGTCCACAGGAATCTGTACTTTCAGTCACGTTAACGAGGGCATAATCGAGGAGTCCCATCAGACTAGTGCTAGATACCCCAGGGAGTGTAGCGAGTTTGGCGAGGTCGGACTGACGCCCAGGATGGTGAGTGGGTGGATGGCCCCCTGTGTTGAGGAATCCAAAGTAAAAATGGGGTTGAGCCTAGTTGAGGATACTGAGTTGGCCAATGGTTGCCGATTCATTACTTGTGCAGTGGAGTGGTTCGAGGTAGAATCTGGAGGATTTTGTGATGATGGTTATGTCGATCTGCATGGCCTTGGAGGAGTCTCTATTTCCGGCCTCGACGGATACCATAGGACTCCCGGGATTTCCAGATTATCATATGCCAAGACAGGGCAGGAAATAGAAAAAATAGAAGATTTTCGTAAGGGATGGAGTGAATAAGTGCTAAATTCTCCATATTTCGATCTGCACGAAGGACCGAAAACAACGGGTATCTATGACCCCTCCGTGGAATGATAGACATGGCCAAGCCGAGGTTCGCATTTCTACTTCTGAAGGAGCACCCGTACGGCAGGGAAATGCTTCAGCAGATTCTCTCAGAGGGTTTCGTACCTGAAGTAATTATCGAGGAGGACTCCCCGATAGGGGACGAGGAGAGGGAGAAATTCCTGAAAAGGATTGAGGGGAACCCAATAGCCCCCACCATAGAAGAACAAGCCATGGAGAATGGAATTCCGGTAGAGACTGTTGAGATTCACAAATCCCCTCAGGTGATGCCCCTCCTGGAAGGTTTTGATCTTGATTTGATCGTATTCGGGGGAACTAGGATAATCAGAGGTGAAATTCTGGACTACCCGCACCATGGAGTTGTGAATTCTCACCCCGGACTTCTACCAGACTGCAGAGGTTCGGCATCTCCAGCATGGTCTGTTTACCACGACATAAGAATCGGCTCCACATGTCATTTCTGCGATAATGGAATAGATACGGGAGAGATACTCCTGAAGCGTGAAGTCCCGGTTAAGAGGGGTATGAATTATGAGGATCTCTGCTATGAGACACTAGTTCTTTCGGGAATTCTGATGAAGGAAGCACTGATGGCCTATGACGAAGGACGGTGGTCTGATATGCGGCAACCCCAGGGGGAGAGTGAGTATCCGACATTCAGAAATGCTCCCGAAGAGATTCTAGAGGCGGTCAGGGAGAAGTTGGAAAGGCAGTCGTATGCACATTACATAGATTAGGTGAAAATATGAGTGATGATTTATTGAGAGTCGGGTTTCCATTTGCAGAAGACGTACTGGAGGGGCAGACCGCCCTAGTTTGCGGTGCCTCGAAGGGAATAGGGCGTTCCTGTGCTCTGATGCTCGCTCGAGCGGGTGCTCGGGTGATCGCCTGCGCTCGCTCCCAAGGCGACCTCGATTCGTTGATTGCAGAAATGCACGGAGATGGACACGAGGCTTTGATAATCGATCTTGAGGACATAGAGGCCGTCAGAGGCGCCTTTTCCCGCAGGACGGAAGACATACAAATTCTGATCAACAATTCAGGGGGGCCTCCGGGAGGGGCCCTGCTTGAGAATACCCTAGAGGACTTTGAGGGGCCATTTCGTAGACACCTTCACGCTGCTCACACGCTAGTGCAGATGCTCTCCCCGGGAATGAAAAATGCAGGTAGCGGTAGGATTGTCAACATCATTTCAACATCGGTACGCGAGCCGATCGATAACATCGGACTCTCGAATACACTCAGAGGGGCCATGGCATCATGGTCGAAATCACTGTCTCGAGAACTGGACCCATGCATTACCATCAACAACATCCTGCCTGGATTCACTAACACCGACAGGCTTGGCTCACTTGCGGGTTCTATCTCTCAGAATACTGGTAAGTCGGTGAAAGATGTCCGCGAGAATTGGATGAGTTCAGTCCCTATTCAACGGCTTATTGATCCACTCGAGACGGCAACTGCTGTAACGTTCCTTTGTTTGCCGAGCAGCGGGGGAATTAGGGGAGTTTCTTTGGCGGTTGATGGCGGAAGAATGCGATCCATCTAAGGATTGATTTGAATGAAGTTCGATATCTTCTTCTCTATTTCTCAGACTCCGGACACCTCCGGGCATACCCCGACTGAACGGGAGATGTTTTCCAACTTCCTCGATCAGGCCGAGAAGGCCGACGACCTGGGTTTCGGAGTCGGTTGGGTTGCTCAGGCCCACCTCTCCACAGAAGTTCAGAAATCAAATTCTCAGCCCGTGGTCCCTCACTACCCGGGAGAGGTTGGCCTCTGCACCGATTTTTTCCAAGTTGCAACAGCTATGTTTGCACGTACCAAGAGGATGGAAGTTGGTAGTGCTGTAATGTCAATACTTGCTAGCGGTGGACCGATTCCACAGGCCGAGCGTGTGGGCTCATTTCTCGCCTTGCATGGGATGAATCCCGAAGAAGGGAGGAAGTTGCACATTGGTTTCTCCGCCGGACGCTTTGAATTCATGGCTAGACCATATGGGATCGTTCCACGAGACTCGCTAGAGGAGGCAGCTTGGCCGGCACTCAGAGGTCAGATTTTCGCTGAGGCATCAGAGATTTTCCTTCGACTCTTGAACGGAGAAGTCATATCGAGCAAGATGATTAGAAAAACTATCCTAACTCGGGGGAATTTCCGCTCGGATGAAGACTGGGAAGGCGTTCAGAGGGCCGCAGTCGAGCTTCATGGACTTGGCGAATTGCCGGAATCAATTTCCATACCTCCTCGATACAACTTCGAGGAAATCAAGACGATTCCGCAAGAGTGGCGTCGAGAGTTACTAAACCTGGTTCTTGGGAGTCATGATGCAGAGTTACAAGTCGAAGTCAACAGATGGGCACCTGTTCAGGTGTTCAACCTCTCAATTACCCCGCCGCATATTATCGAACAGACGCACGGGCGTATGACTGAACACTACCACCCTTCAGGGGGAAAATGGGCCAGGGGCATGATGCCTCGAACAATTATGGTATTCGTCAATGATGAGCCCGGACTGACTGATGAGGAGAGAAGTGCTGCCGCGAGTGAGGAAGCTAGAGCTGCGCTGACCACCTATTGGCATGCTCTCGAGGGGACAATTGACCCATCCAAGGTCGAGAGGGCCACTGATAATGCAGTGATTGGCAATGTTAGTGAGGTAGCCATGCAGATAAGGGAGAGGTTCGATCCCGAAGATCGGTTGATGTGCTGGTTCGACTTCTTCAATCACGACTCTGAAAGAGTTCAGCGCAACATGGAGGCATTCATGACCAAGGTCGCACCGGCGGTTAACGGGGGGAGCGAATGAGCGCGCATAAAACTGAGCAGCCATCCAGTGTTGCACCGGGTCGTCCCGGATCAGCTGTTTTTCCTACAAATCCGCTTGGCGAGAAGCATGAGGGGATAGCCACTGGTCGTGATGTCGAGTGGGAGCCACTGGTTGACTTCAGGCGGATGGATGTTTCAGAAAATACGATCCATGGAGCGATCGCTTGGGCACATGGTAGTGAGATAATCCATTCATTCGGCGGAAACGTCCTGGTTTACGGGCGATCCATGATGAAGCCACTGATGATGAAGCCATTCGTAGATGCCTTAGATGACCTCGATTGGGAGCAAAAGGCGATTGCCTGCTCCTCTCACAATGGTGATACCGAGCATGTTTCAGCCGCTCAATCACTTCTTACTGAGTCCGAATGGGGGCTTATGCAGTGCCCATTAGATGTCCCACTGATTCAATTCGGGCGCCAGGTCCGACGGCCTCGAAGGTGGTTTCACACCTGCTCAGGAGAGCATGCTGCTATCTTGAAGGCGATGCGTAGGATGGGAATGAACAGAGCTGGATACACGCTCCCTAGCTCGCCATGGTTCCCAATGTACCTCGATGTTTTACGCGACTACATGAATAAACCAGATTGGGAGCCTTTGAGAGTGGCGAAGGACGGATGTGGCTTCCCCACAGTGTCGAACACTGTTGACGAGCTCGCAGTAATGTTCGCCGGCATAGCTACAAATCGAGAGAGTGATTGGATTTGGGAGGCTATGAATAGGCATCCAGATCTTATTGGGGGATTCAATCGACTTGACTCCACATGCCTAAAGGCGGGAGAAGGGAAAATTATCGCCAAAGAGGGCGCTGATGGACTAATGGGATTATCCATAGATCATCCTGATTGGCCGGATGGACTTGGCATCGTAATCAAAATCGCTCATGGGTGGAATAGCCAGGCTACTTGGTATGTAGCTAGAGCCGTGCTCGGAGTCCTTGGGATTTCGCTGAGGAATCCATATCCCTTGCACCGTCAGAAGGCATTCATCGTTCCCGGGATTGTCCCTGAAATGTACAGGGAGGCATTGGAAGAAGTTGTGACTTGGGATGAGTGGGACCCAGACAGGGACCGTTTCACCCTGGATTGGAAGGAGTATGCATCAGCTATGACCAGATCCGACCCATTTTCCAACGAGGGCGTTGGTGATTCCTGATGGACCTGATGAATTACATCGGGGGGAAATTCGAGAGGGCGACTGGGGGAGAATGGCTCGAAGTAAAGGAGCCAGCGACTGGTGATGTATTTGCCAGAGTCCCACTATCCGGCACCCCGGATGTTGACTCAGCGGTGCGTGCAGCTAGAAATGCACAGGCTGCGTGGGGGCAGTTAGCGCATTCGAAGAGGGCAGAATGGCTGGATCTCATTGCAGATGGATTGGAATCTAGATACGATGACATTGCATCTCTGGAGAGCAGGGACACAGGCAAGCCAATCTCACTGGCTAGGGCGGTTGACGCACAACGTTCGGTT
>Ga0114933_10001793_pt1 | contig 23290 bp, 20 predicted proteins | sample 4SBtaG_FD_89691 | JGI IMG/M metagenome (GOLD analysis project Ga0114933, IMG submission 89691) | Deep subsurface microbial communities from Kolumbo volcano to uncover new lineages of life (NeLLi) - 4SBTROV12_W25 metaG | ecosystem: Environmental > Aquatic > Marine > Volcanic | place: Kolumbo... | reverse complement strand
GCAATGACAGTGGTGTGGATTGCCGCGTCGCTATGCTTCTCGCAATGACATCGTCGTTAAATCAAACAAACATGAACATACCGCCAGATATGGCAATTGCTGCCAGCCAAAACAATAATATTTTTTTAGCACTTAAAGTATACATGGTTGGTACCATGAATAAGGTAAATACAGTACCAAATAACATACCACAGACAATTGTAATCCCAATATCAAACCTACTAACAGCGCCAGCGCCACTAGCAAATAATAATGGAGCAACACCTAAGACCATAGCAGCTGTAGTCATCAGTACTGGGCGCAGCCTAATTGCAGCCGCCTCCTCTATTGCTTGACGCATGTCATAACCTTTCTCTTCTCGCAACTGTTTTGCAAATTCAACCATTAATATACCGTGCTTACTTATTAGTCCTATTAATGTAATTAAACCTATCTCACTATATATGTTAATAGTAGAAAGACCCAAGCATAATGGAATCAATGCCCCACAAGTTGCCATTGGCACGCTAGTTAAAATCACCAAAGGATCCTTAAAGCTTTCAAACTGAGCAGCTAAAACCAAATAAATAATTATAAATGCAAATAAGAATGTATATAAAAGAGCATTACCCTCCTCCACATAAGTACGCAAGTCACCAGCAAAATCATAACTGAAGTTTGATGGCAGAACTTTATGGGCCAACTCTTCTAAATATGTAACTGCATCGCCAGTTGAAACCAATAGCGGCATAGCAACACCCTCTAATGTTACAGAGTTTATTTGATTAAAACGCTCAAGATCATTTGGCAAAGTAGTTTGATTAAACTTAAATATGCTTGATAATGGCACCAAGGCTCCAGAGGATGTTTGAATATTAATGTTCTTCAGGTCTTCTGCGGATGATCTATCGCTAGCTTTAAGCTGAGGTATAACCTGATAAGATCTATTAAACATACTAAAATAATTTACAAAGTTTTCACTTAATGATGGCGATATTACATTATTAATATCTTGCATTGTAATGCCCATCTGGCCTGCCTTCTCTGCATCTATCTCCATAGAGTAATTTGGCTTGTTAAATGTCATAGAGTTAATCAAGAATAAAAACTTACCGCTAGCCAATGCTTTCTGCCTAAAGTCTTCCGCAACAGTATATAAATCCTCAGATGAACCAACCGTTGTTAATACAAACTCAATAGGATAGTTACCAGTTGAAGTAGGCAGTGATGACATTTGCACCGGTATAATTTGCAACCCTGCAATATCTCTTATTTTCTTGGCTAACTCTCGATAAACTTCATCTTGAGATTGAGTCCGCTCACTCCAAGGCTTTAATAGCATCAATGATATCATTGAGTTATCACCATTGGCTCCATTAATAACAAAACTACTATCATACGCAGGGTAAGGCTTGTAATAATCCACTAATAATGAAGTATATTTCTCCATGTAATCTATGTTTGCATATTCAGGGGCTGTACCTATTATTAATAACAAACCCTCATCTTCAGTTGGCGATAATTCAGACGGGGTTAATGTAAACAAAAATATATTACTAACTAAAACAACTAATCCTAAAAATATTATTGCTGGCTTATGATTCAATACGCCAGACAACATTCTTTGGTATGAACCCTTTAAAGACAAGAACACCCTATCTACTAGCTGCACAAACTTAGAGTCACTTATGTTTTTATTTAACACTTTAGAGCACATCATTGGTGACAGTGTTAATGCGATAACTCCCGAGATAACAACGGCACCAGCTAGAGTAAAGGCAAACTGCGTAAACAGAGCGCCAGTAACCCCTCCCATTAAACCAACAGGAGCATATACTGCAACCAGAGTGATCGTCATTGATATAACAGGACTAGCAATCTCTCTCGCTCCAACCAACGCTGCATCAAGAGGCGCCCGCCCCTCTTCAATTAATCGATAAGTATTTTCTAAAACTACAATAGCATCATCTACTACCAACCCAATCGCTAAAACTAATGCCAATAAAGTTAATAAGTTAATTGAAAACCCTAAGATAGACATTATTAAAAACACACCAACAAGAGACAATGGCAAAGTTACAACAGGAATAAGAACCGCCCTAAAAGAACCAAGGAAGAGCAGCATGACGATAGTTACAATAATTCCTGCTTCTACTATGGTGGCAACAACTTCACTAATTGAGTCTTTAATATAAGTTGTTGAGTCATATACTACTGAAGAATCCAATACTGATGGATACTGTGCCTGCAACCCTGGCAGTAGCTTTTTAACATCATTAATTACAGTTAATGGATTTGCCGTTGATGTAGCATTAACAGCAACTGCAACAGATGGGACATTATTAAAAGATACGGAGGTATCATAGGTTTGAGAACCCAACTCAACCTGAGCTACATCTCTTAAATAAACCAACTGTCCATCACTGCCTGTTGTAATTACCATATTTTTAAACTGACTAACATCAGTTAAATTTGTATTTGCCGATACATTCATCTCTACATACTTACCACTTACATTCCCGCCTGAGGATTGAAAGTTGTTAGCCTGCAATGCATTTGACACCTGAGATGGAGTAACACCAAGAGAAGTCATACGATCAACATCTAGCCATATACGCATAGCATACGTGTTACCGCCTAAAATACTCGCTGAAGCAACGCCTGATACTGTTTCTATTTGAGGTTGAACCACATCAGCCAGATAAGATGTAATTTGACCAGAGGTCATGGATTTACTGGTATAACCTAAATACAACAAGGCAACAGAAGAACCTGTTGATTGCGATATTACTGGAGTCATGGCTCCCGAGGGCAGTTTATTTTCTTCTTGCTGAACCTGGCTTAATACGCTAGTAAACGCAGCATTAGAATCGTAGTTTAATGTAACATATATAGTTATTACACTGGCGCCATCACTGCTTGTAGATGTAAAGTAATCCAGCCCATCTGCAGCAGCAATTGACTGTTCCAGTGGAGTTGTAACAAAACCCTGCACTGTTGCAGCATCCGCCCCTGGGTAATACGTTGTTACTGTAATGACAGTATTAGTCATTGTTGGGTACTCACTAACCTGCATTGTGAACAATGACTGCAACCCAACAAACAACAACAGCAAACTAATAACAGACGCTAATACAGGGCGTCTAATGAAAACATCAGTAAAACGACTCATGAGAACTTAATCCTTAATTTAATTTAACTGCATTATTAATTAACACTTCCTGCCCTGAGGTTAATTTATTTTGACCGGCATTAACAATTACATCACCAGCCTTTAAGCCATCGGTAATAACAACGTTATCGCCATCAACAGCACCAGTTGTAACCATTACGGCTTCAACTTTAGTTATGCTTTTACCTGAATCATTTTTTGTAGTGGTAACTACAAATGTCTGATTACCATATAGGCTGTAAACAATAGCTGTTCTTGGGATTTCAATTACATCTTCTTTTTTATTTAAAAGAATCTCAACATTTGCAAATTGACCTGGAATTAATAATGAATCTTTATTTGCTAATTGTGCTTGTATATTGATGGTTCTTGTTTGTTTACTAATTTCAGAATCTACTGCAGATACCTTGCCGGTGAATGTTTTTCCGGGTTGCGATTCAACAGCGACATTAACAGTTTGGCCTGTATATATCTTTTCAATATTATCGCCCCCAACAGGAAACTCTACTAAAATTGGATCCATTTGCTGCAATGATGCAATTGTTATAGACGGTGTTATATATTGACCTACATTAACTTGACTAAGACCAATGCGACCAGAAAATGGCGCTTTGATTGACGTATAGCTCAAGTTTAATTTATTGATTTCAACTTGAGCTTTTTGTGCTAAATATGTCGCCTTAGATTGATCAACTGTGTTTTGTATTGCTGCATCTTGGCTCATTAATTCTGTTTGCCTATCGTAATTAGATTTATCGTAAGTTAATGTTGCAAGGCTTTGGTCGTATTGTTGCTGTGCTAGCTTTGGATCTAACTGAACCAATAAGTCATTTTTCTTAACAAAACTTCCATATTTAAATAAAATCTCTTGCACCTGGCCATTAACTTGACTGGTTAAATTAATTCCTTGCACTGCAGCAATACTGCCCACAGCCGACATAGTTGGTTGGTATTGCGCTTGCGTAACCTTAGTAGTTGAAATTACAGGTCGTGTTTCCCTATCTGATAGTTTTTCTGCTATTTTTTTATTAATTATAAAGTGCAGACCAAAAGTGCCGCCAAATATAATTACAATAATAATAATAACCCAAAAAAAATATTTACCCATTGCTATCACCCTGAAAAATAACCCAAAAAAACTATAACATTATCAGATGGATATTTATAGCTGTTCGCCACCATTATATTACAGGCATAATCCTTAACTTATGACTGATAACACTATGCCTGCCATATATATCATAGGGAGCTCACTAAAATATATTAATTCAAATATTGTGATTTCATAATCAGTTAGATAGACTGCAACCCAATAATGCCCCGATGGCTCAGCTGGATAGCGCGGTCCCCTCCTAAGGGACAGGTCAGAGGTTCGAATCCTCTTCGGGGCACCATAATATTTAACACTTAATGTTAAATAACAAGTGATAAGTATAAACTTTTAATAATTAAGGAAATAAGCATGAGCCAGAATGTTGAAAGCAGAACAGAAACAGACTCTATGGGCGAGATAGAAGTCCCTAATAATTACTACTACGGAGCGCAGTCTGCACGATCATTAATTAACTTCAACATTGGCAGAGAAACTATGCCACCAGAACTCATACGAGCTTTTGGTATATTAAAAAAGGCCGCTGCAACAACCAACTTCGAGCTAAAACAGCTAGATGAAGAGGTAGCTCAACTGATTTCCACAGCTGCAGACGAAGTTATCTCCGGCAAACTACATGGTCATTTTCCATTACATATATGGCAAACAGGCAGCGGCACTCAAAGCAACATGAATGTTAATGAGGTTATATCTAATCGCGCTATAGAGTTGGCAGGAGGCACTTTAGGTTCAAAAAGCCCAGTACACCCCAACGATGATGTTAATAAGTCACAATCGTCAAACGATACCTTTCCAACAGCCATGCATATTGCGCTAACCGAGATGGTCATCCATCAATTAATTCCTTCCATTGCTAGCATGCGAGCAGCATTATCCGACAAGGAAGAGGAATTTAAAGATATTATCAAAATTGGTAGAACTCACTTACAAGATGCGGTTCCATTAACTTTAGGGCAAGAATTCAGTGGTTACGTTGCTCAACTAGACTGCGTATTAAATGCTCTAGAAAAAAACTTAGATGAGCTATATAAACTAGCTATTGGTGGCACCGCTGTTGGTACGGGTCTTAATTCGCACCCTGACTTTGCAAAAAAAGTATCTGCTAACATATCTCTTCTCACTGACCTGCCATTTATATCTGCACCTAATAAGTTTGCAGCATTAGCGGCACATGATGCTGTGGTACTGTTGAGTGGTACATTAAAAACTCTAGCCTGTGCACTAATGAAAATAGCAAACGATATCAGATGGCTTGCATCCGGTCCAAGATGTGGCCTAGGTGAGCTACACCTGCCAGAAAATGAACCAGGATCTTCAATAATGCCAGGAAAAGTAAACCCAACTCAAAGTGAAGCCATGACAATGGTATGCGCCCAAGTTTTAGGCAACGATGCCACAATTGGCTTTGCTGGCACTCAGGGCAACTTTGAACTAAACGTATTTAAACCTGTTATGTTATATAACGCTGCTCAATCTATTTACTTACTTTCAGATACCTGTCGTTCATTCAAAGAGCATTGCCTTGATGGTCTATCTGCCAATACTGATAAAATTGCAGGCTATGTAGAGCAATCTCTAATGTTAGTTACAGCGCTAAACCCTGTTATTGGATACGACAAATCATCTGAAATAGCTAAGAAAGCTCACCATGAGAACACTACTCTTAAAGAGGCTTGTCTCGATCTTGGTTATTTATCCGCAGAAGAATTTGATGAAGCTATCCAACCTAAGAAAATGGCACACCCACACGATTAATAATGCCATCAGGCTAAGTTTAATCTAGCAGCTAGTTGATGCGCGGTTAGTTTTTATCAATCGCATGGGATTTGACATATACCACGCCCGTGTCAAATGTATCGCGATGAAATCGCAACCATCGATAACCAGGCATAGTTATGGTTCCATTGTCTGCATAGTGAATGGTTGCAGGCGTGGTATAACACTCAATACCATCGAGTATTTGCTTCGACTCACGATGCACATGACCTGAGAATACCGCTTTCACCTTGTCTTTATAGGGTGTTATTGCGTGTACAAATTCATCCATATTAATCACGCCCTTACCTGCATTTCCTGCCTGTTGCCTAATAGCGTCATCATGGCAATGATGATGCATCATCACAACGATGTTGCCGTCCCAGGGCATGGCTAGCTGACCTAGAAGGCTGAGTTGATTCTTATTCAGCCCCCCATGTATATAACCTGGGAGAGTCGAATTCAAAAAAATGACACGCCATTGTCGAATATCGCAATGCGTACGGAATGCCATGGGCCAGTGACCGAGTATTGATTTCATCAATTCACTGTCGTCATGATTGCCTGGTAAAAGATAGATATTATGCTTGATGGGTTCTAATAGTTCCTCAATGTGTCGATACGAGCTTGCACTGCCGTCATCAGATAGGTCACCTGTTGCTACGTAATGTGAGCATGAGCACAATGAGATATCCTTTATCACATCTTGTAGTGATAGCACGGGGAAGCTCCCTCGACAGGCCTGTTGTTTGTCACGACCGACATGAAAATCAGTCAGCTGTATGAGATCCCATGACATGATATTTGTCCTGTTGGTTGCGCTTTCCTTTATTCATTATAGCTAATGATGTGCGTGATGATTTTATCGCTAAGATTGGGCCACTTTCTTTTTTTAAGTGATTGATTTTTTTATTATTTGAGTGAGAGGTCATTTAAGAAGTATTGCAGTTTTTTGCTAAAGGTTGGCAGCATTTAAATTAACCTATTAATCTCTTAATCTCTTAACCTTAATGAAAGTGATCCATCATTGCGAGAAAGCTGGAATTTATGAGGCATTATTGTCATGTAATATTGATCTCGTTAAAGTAACATCAAAGTTATGCTACCTAGCAGCACTTCAAATACTCTTATCACATAAATAATATTAAATTCAATGCTTTATATTAACACAGAGCATTAAATCCCAAGAAGAAACAACAATCAACATCTACCATAAGCTACAAAAAACACACTAAATCAAAAATCTCTTAAGTTTTGAAAGCTATAATAGTATTAGATCTACACATAAAGGCTTAAACCATGGCGCTAGGTGAAGCAGAAGAACAAGCGACAGCTCTCTTTAACGCCCTTTATGGTGAGGCACAGGATTTGACCCAAGGTATCGAAGAAAGCAAACCAAACATATGGGACACAGACACAAGCAAACTACCAAATGAAGCTGTGAAACTTATGGGCAAAGATAATATAACTCAAGCGGCAACAGACTACAGCAAGCTCAACGACGATGAATCTACACTCTTTATTGATAAGTTCATAAAACTTCTAGAAACCATAAAACCATTAGGTCAAAACCAACAATTTACTGGTGCCAATGCACGAGCATTGATTTTAAATAGCATATATGTTTATTCCTACAAATTATACAGAGCAATAGCATTACGTCTAATAGAAAAACAAACTAATACAAATAGAATGGATGCTGGTTATATAACTAGTGGTAGTGGGGCTGGGAATGAGGGTGAAGACACGCATTGCTCTACCTCTGTGCTAAAAAGCATCTTATCCCAAGCTGAAAAGTTTCATAATTTAACTAGGCATGTTTTGTCAGCTCAAAAAGTAATACCAGAAATACAGCAGTTAATCTCTAATAAACATCCAAGCCTGCTACGCGAAGTTATTTTATGCCCATTTCCTACAGAAGAGATAAAGAGCTGGAGTCAGATGGGCATAGCGCTCATGACTGTAGGACTCAAGGCTCATATAAACGCTATCAACGAGATAATCCATGATAATAAACAGCTATTAACGGATATGCATAAGGCCGAGACTGAGGTAGCAGCTGAGGCCAAGGCTGGGGGTACAGAAGAGCATGATACTGAGCAAGAAAATGCTGCTAAGAAAGAGCACGCAACATTCTGCTATAACCAGTGCCTAAAAATGGCAGAAAATAAATCAAGTCTAAATGGATTTACTACTGTGATTAAAACACATGAAGCAAAAATTCTGAACAACAAACTAACAGAAAGCGAAACTCTTGAGTTTTATCAGCACTGTATTCAAGCAATCACCCCAAGTTATATAGATCTCCGTAAAAATAAATATCACAAAACATGCCCACTGACAGCACTAATATGCACTGGTATTTTTGATGGCCTTTTAATACCAAAGGACGATAATGAGCTGAGCGAGGACGAGTTAAATGAATTTAAAGAAAATACAAAACAGTATTTAAACAGACAGAGTAAACATACAACTAGCAATGCAGAACACAGTTCATTCAGGGGCTTTAGATCAATGTTTAACCATACCTTCTTTACTACTTCTCATACACAAAACTTAAGAAACAAGGTTCTGAGCACGCTACTGAAAAAACTTCAAGATTACAAAAAACCGAGCTCAAGCACATCTAAGAAACCATCCATCTAACAAAAGCAAAACTTGCCAACAGTTCCGACTTAGAATAACAAGCTACGCTTCATCTGGAATCGATGGAATAGATACAGCCGGGTCAACCTCTACAGTATAGTCAACACTAGCAAGACCAAAACCAAATAACTGCAAAAATTTATCTTTGTATTCTTCAAGATTAGCCAGCGACTCAATATTACTAGATGACACCTCTTGCCACGAGACCTCAACACCACGCTGAACGTCTTCCTGCATTTCCTTATCGTCCAACCTAATCCGTCGCTCGTCATCTAAACTAGGAGTGGCTACACACAAGTAATCTTGGAATAGTCTATACATTTGCTCAATACAGTCTTCATGCAACTCAAGCTCATGCATTACCTTAAATAAAATTGCAATATATAATGGGACAACGGGAATAGCCGCACTAGATTGTGTTACTACCGCTTTATTAACAGCGCAATACGCACTTCCATTAATATCAGACAGCTGCATATTAAGATTATCTGCTGTTTGCTGAACATGGCGCTTAGCCATACCAATAGCTCCATCTTTATAGATAGGGTGAGTAAGACCTGGCCCAATATAACTATAAGCTGTAGTCTTAAATCCATCTGCTAATAAATCATTATCACGCAATGCATCTATCCACATTTGCCAATCTTCGCCACCCATTACTGTAACTGTATCTGCGACCTCTTGCTCAGTGGCAGAGTCTATAGTTACCTCTGATACAACAGATGTAAAAGGATCGATAGTTTTATTATGATACGACTCTCCAATAGGCTTTAATACTGATGAGTAAGTTTCTCCTGACGTAGGATCGGTTCTTCGAGGTGATGCCAAGCTATAAATAACCATATCTACTTGACCCCAGTCTGCCTTAATTAGATCAATAACTTGCTGTTTTATTTCCGATGAAAAAGCGTCCCCATTTAGACTCTTAGCATACAAACCATCTTTATGCGCCTGTTGTTCAAACGCTGCCGTGTTATACCAACCAGCAGATGCTGTACGCTTACCTTTAGCTGCCTTTTCAAATGAGACCCCTATAGTGCTAGCCTGACACCCAAATGCTGCCGATATTCTAGATGCTAAGCCATAACCAGTTGACGCACCAACAACTAAGACTCTACCGGATCCAGATAAACCTTGCTGTGCTTTAACATAGTTTATTTGCTGCAAAACATTTTCAAAACAACCACTAGGATGAGCTGTAGTACAAATAAATCCTCTAACTTTTGGTAATATGATCATTATGAATCCTTAAAATTAATTATACGATATAAACTACTTAAGTCTAAATAAGCAAGCTCATTATTAAGTTATTGATACAAAAAAAGTACCAGGCTATGAGCAATAATTAGTAGCCAAAATAATCTGCGCGCAAATAATAACAGGTATCATAATCCAAGCAACTGAAACCTCTCAATAAATAATACAAACAAGCTAATACACAAAGACTTCCTACTCCCATCTGGCCGCAGTTTTATGGAAATAGGAAATACCTAATTTTTCTGGTAGGATGCCCTCTTTCAAAATTATGGCGTATCACATTAATACATCAATTACGTAATAAAAATAACCATATAATCACGTACAGGAGTGTTCATAAATGAAACAAAGAAACATTGGATTATTATCGGCAACTTTTCTTGGAATATCATCAATCATTGGTAGTGGCTGGCTTTTTGCACCATATAAAGCAGCACAAGTAGCAGGCCCTGCCGCCATCTACTCTTGGATTATAGCTGCGGTCATTATCTGTCTACTGGCTCTTTGTTTTGCTGAGCTTGCAAGCCTATACCCCAGAAGAGGGGTAAGCGCCATAATTCCAACCTTGTCACATAATCGTTTTTTTGGCTTCCCCTTCGCTATTGCTAACTGGCTCGGCATTGTTGCCGTAATAGCTCTAGAGGCAACTGCTACTATTCAATATCTAATCAATCTATTCCCTAATCTTGAACATTTATTTTACAGACATGCCGAACTAACTCATGCTGGTATCGGGCTTGCATTAATATTAATTTTTCTGTTTTTTATTATTAACTTTTGGGGAGCATCAGTTCTTGCGAAAACTAACAACATCCTGACAGTATTAAAAATCATAGTTCCTGTTGTTGTAGCTATTGCTATAATTATAGCTGCATTTCATCCTGAGAACTTTACTATAGTACATCATTCTTTTATGCCATATGGATTTAAATCTGTTGTTTCTGCAATCCTATCTACTGGGATTATCATTGCCTTCAATGGATTTCAAACTGTTATTGCCTTTTCAAGCGAAGTAAAAAAGCCTCACACTACTATCCCATACTCAATTATTATAGCTATTAGCTTTTGTTTAGGTGTGTACTTATTACTACAAGTTGCATTTATTGGAGCATTACCAGATGGCAGCCTATCACATGGCTGGACCAGCTTATCTTATATCGCCCCCATGGTTGAAATTTCAGCCATGCTTGGCCTTGGAATTATAACAACCATAATTTATTTTGGTGCAACCATCTCGCCTAGCGGCACTGCAATAGCATTTACAGGAACATCAACTCGGATGTTTACGGCAATGTCGCGCAATCAACAAATGCCTAAATACTTTGATAAAGTTCACCCAAAGTTCGGCGTATCGCGTCGCTCATTAATTGCTAACACCCTTCTTGGCATACTATTTTTAGTATTATTTCGTAGCTGGGGGCAATTAGCTGAAGTACTTAGCCTATTCCATGTTGTAGCTTACTTGCCCATTCCTATAGCATTATGGGTTTTGCGCGATAACATAAGCGCTGACAAATACAACTTCAGAGTTCCATTTGGCAAGCCTATCGCAATACTAATCTTCACCCTATTTAGTGTATTATTTACTATGGCCAACCTTAAAACTGTAGTAAATATTATGATTATTTTTGCATGCCTGCAGGCTGTATTTATAAGTCTAAATGTAAAAAATATAAAAGACTTTATCTCTGCTATTAAGCAATGTTACTTGCTAGTACTATATTTTACAGGATTACTAATGCTTACATTCTTATCGCCAAACAACCATCCTAGTAGCAATTCATTAGTTTTTTATATACTTGCCACTATTTTCTCTATCTTGGCATTTTTAATGCTAATTAGAACTGAGAGAAACGATGCTGAGCTTGTGACATCAGCAGTTAAAATCTATGATTAAAAACCACAACGAGGATTAAGTAAATGCCACATAACATAAATATAGATAAGCAGCACATACACCAATGCTTGATCGCTTTGGCACGCTATAATCAAAAGCAAGCCACGTTTGGGCTAGCAGAAAGACTAACTGCCCTCTACATAGCTATAACTGTTCGATTGCCAGGGAGAGAAGCCCTCTTAATGCTAGGCATCGCTATAACTAAAATCATTTATGACGAGGCAAATGAGGCAGAGGGTTTACATCATCTCACACCACCTGCCGATCCAATCCCTGCTCACACGGAAATACTTGCCAATCGTATAATTGGTCTAGAGAGGCCTGGAACCACAGGAAAAATTGCAGCAATTGCTTTATTTATAGGCACATTAACCTATGCTGGAAATGTTGAGCCTTTACTCAAGGCATTGTTTTTAACTGGCGTAACCAAAGCTGCTATTTGGAGTGGCCACACACCCCATCCTTTAAAAGATGTCAGAACAATCTTTCATAATACAGCAGTAGATATTCTTGCTGCTGTTACAAACGGGAATGCTCAACCACAGCAACATACTGCCAATTAAAAATGACAATAACCTTCCTGTAGGGTTTCATAATTATTCAGCTTTTGCTTGAGCTAAGACTTATAATACATTTACACTATGACAGGAATGAGCCTACATAGCCGCATAATACCTATACTCATAATTAAATACCGGAAGGACACTAACTACTGAATTTTTGATTATAACTAAAACTGATACGATATACCGAGCCACCATGTGCATGCCCTATACCACAAGACTCCTGGGCAAACACAGGAATGCATGACGACACATGACCACTACTGACTTTTACCCCAGCAATAACTGGCCAACTACTACCATTTATATTATTACTTACTGTACTACTTACACTACCTGCTACCCACTTATTAGTAACCAGGTCAAATGTCCAAATATTGGAGGGACTATCACTGCTTGCTCTAACCAATAACACATTAAATACTAGCGATATAACCATTATCAATACTATAGGCCGAATCACCACTACTCCTGTGTGTTTATTGCAAATAACTAGATACACTAAAACAGAAACAAAGCTAACAGGTCAAGCCGGTACAATATAACAAGCAGTTATTATATAAATAGCCAAACCTTATGCGGCTCCTGGTAAGGTTAAAGCAATAGTACTGCCACTATCAGTGCGAGGGGCACAGAAACACTGTCATTGCGAGGAGTATAACGACGAAGCAATCCAGGCTAAATGCCATTGTGGTGGCGAGGAGTATAACGCCTCGCAATGACAAAGACCGGATAATGCTTTATCAGAATGTTCATAACAGCAGAACCATAAAACTCTTTTTCAAGTGATATTGTTGCTTTACTCTTGCAAATAACGTGAAAATAAGTTCTTTTTATGCTCAAAAAGTGATTAAGCCTACCTATTGCCACCATTTTTTATTAAAAATAATATTCTCTTAATTTTTAATGCGAGTCTTTTCGATTAAGATGCTTACTTATTTTTAATAACAATTCAATCAACAGGAGTTTATTATGCCGGGTATTAATAATAGTACAAAGATAGTAGCAGCAGTAGGGGTTCTTGCTTTAACGGGAGTCGCAGCCACATTAATCACTGACGTAGTTATGAACAATAATGCGGAGCAATCTACTGATATAAATGAAATTAATAATTTTAATGTTCCTTTTGCGATAAGCGCGTTAGCACTCCTATCGTCAGCGGTCTCTGTAATCGCAATAGAACGTAAAACGGTCCAAAATTTATTTGGGAAATGCCATGGTGGTATATTTAGTAACAATGCCAAAAATGATTTAGGCGCCCCGTTAATCGATGGTGTTACACTTGCAGGCGAAGAAATCAACATTACACCTCATACCCAGGATGGAAACGCCGAAGAAGGATATGCGGACATTGGGTGGGCTACAATAGACGAGAAGGTGCAACTAGCGTTGCAAGCAGAAGACGATAAATGGTATCTAGTAAACGATGCAGAATATATCATTGACCCAGATCAGAAAGCGACTAAATTAGCTGAATGGGCAGCAGCAGACGGATCTCTAGCTGAAAAAAGGGAACAAGTAAAAGAAAAAACAACAGTTGCAACAGCTAACCCTATTATGGGTAATAATGGGGTGTAAGCAATAAATAATAAAACCACTACGCACGCAATAATAAACACTATTGCAGTAGGCTTGCTTGATAACCACTGAGCCATAGAGCTGGCTCAGTGACCTCAAGTTTTATATATTCCTCAGAACAAATCATAATCCAACTCAATTAGTAGCGCTATATTGTGCTGTCACCCGCAAAGGTGCGGCATGACACACAAAGATAGGTAACACTAGTAATACTTAAATTAATATCATTATTACCCAGAAAAGGAGGGTGTTGATGATAGCAAGCAAGATGTGGGGTGAGGTTTCACAAAACAGAAAAACAATGGTGGCCAGAGACAGAATCGAACTGTCGACACGAGGATTTTCAGTCCACTGCTCTACCGACTGAGCTATCTGGCCACAACATCAGAAGGGCACATTAAACATAACCGCGCGTAAACAGTCAAGGTTTTGTTTGCAAAAAACGTACTAGAATACATAAAAAACATCAGCCAAACTAACCCTGGCATTTACACAACAATACAGTATACTTTTTTACTCCAATAAAGGAGTATCAGGAAAAATACGTAATGGTAGCAACAGCTAATAACAACATAGCGCAAAAACCATCATTACTTATACTTATACTGATGTCTGCAATTGGGCCCTTTGGCGACACTGAATACACGCCGGCACTACCCATGATTGCACAAGAACTACATACCACATACGCTACCGTTGAACTAACCATGACATCCTACTTGCTAGGGTATGCTATAAGCCAGCTATTCTATGGTCCATTGTCAGATAGATTCGGTCGCAGACCAATTATGATGATAGGTACTTTATTTTTTATCCTAGGGTCATTAATTTGTATTTTCAGCCACTCAATTGAAATACTAATTGCCGGCCGATTTGTGCAAGCTCTTGGCGCATGTGCTGGTAATGTACTGTCCCCCGCAATTGTTCGAGACTCATTTACCGAAAAAGAACGACCCAAAACATATGCAAAGATAATGATGGCTTATGCCTTAGGCCCAGTATTAGGGCCTATAGTTGGCAGTGTATTAATTTCATATTTTAGCTGGCATAGTAATTTTATTTTATTACTAATCCTAGGAATACTATTACTATTTTGCGTACAGGCAATGCTGATTGAAACAAAATTAGATCGCAACCTAGATGCAATGCGCTTTAAGCATTTTTTTAATAATTACGCTAGCTTATTTCGCGACCCATATTATCTATCATATATATTACTACTAGGTACAACATTTGGCGTAGTATATTCATGCCTGGTTGAGTCACCGGCACTAATTGAATATGTTCGTGAACACTCCACCTTTGCAGCCAACCTTAGCGTGCCAGAAATATTTACGATCATTACATTATGCGTTGGCGGTGGCTATATTAGCGGCTCAGCAATAGCTAAGACTAACTCTTTAACTTACACACCTAATCAAATTATAACATCGGGTCTATGTGTTATGTTGGTAGCAAATCTAGCATTACTGTATTTTGCACATAGCAATATTGTAAACATGACAACCATGCTAACTCCTATCGCCATTATCTTTATTGGTATTGGCATGATAGCTCCCATGGCAATGTCTAGTGCAATGCTGCCATTTAGCGATATATCAGGATCAGCTGCAGCAATGATGGGGTTTGGTCAAATGTCCATAGCATCTGGCAGCACTGTAATAATTAGCCTAGTACACTCAAAATCCGCAACGCCAATGCCAGATACTTTTAGCATCTTAATTATTGCCGGCATTCTTATTCATATAGGAACAATAGTATCTAGACCAAATAAAGAACGCTACCATAGATAATATTACTAATAGCTATGCACGACCATAAATATCATCGAAACGTTCAATATCATCTTCTCCCAAGTAGTCTCCAACTTGCACCTCAATAATCATACAAGTCTCATTGGTTGAATTTTCAATACGATGCTTAGCCTGTAGTGGAATAAAAATATGATCATTACACTTATATTCAGCCACGCTGTCATCAACAGTAATTGTTGGACTACCTTTAACTACAACCCAATGCTCAGCGCGCTTAAAGTGTCTTTGTAACGAGAGCCTGCCACCTGGATTAACTACCAATTGCTTTACCTGATAACCTGTAGCTAACTGTAATGTCTGGTAAGTACCCCAAGGCCTTTCATAGACAACACCTTCGGCATTAATACTCATAACTATTCTCCTTTAACCGCTAAAAAACCAAGCAATACCGCCCCCAATACTCCTGCATTTCCCTGCAAGCTAGAGGGCATTATATACTTATCTATAGTTGTATCTGATACATGCCCCAAATAAGACCCCAACTTAGATAAAACCAATTTTCTGATTTTAGTTATTAAATGCTCTTGCTGCAGAACACCACCGCTTATTACTATTACTGCTGGTGATATAAGTAAACTAATATTCATTACTGCCGCAGCCAGATAGTCAGCCTCTATATCCCAAGCAATATGATCAGCTAATAACTCTTCCGCGGATTCAACTAACCAGCGACTCTGTAAAGACGGGCCTGATGCCATGGCCTCAAGGCAACCATTATGATATGGACAAATACCGTCAAAGCCATTTTCAGCATCGTGAGGATGCTTAGGTATCAGCATATGACCCATTTCAGAGCTCACCACCCCTCGCTGCAACCTACCATTAAATACCGCACCACAACCAATACCAGTTCCTACTGTCATATATACGAGACTAGAAACATCTTGCGCCACGCCCCACTTATCTTCAGCCAAAGCGGCGGCATTAACATCTGTATCAAAACCAACAGGTAAACCACATGCTCGTTTTAAATATTCTACGAAATTAAAATTACACCACGCTAACTTTGGACTTGCAGTTATACATCCATAATTTGCAGATGATCGGTTTAAATCTAATGGACCAAATACCCCCGCGCCAATAGCAATAATTTCAGTTTTGGATTGAATACGCTGAATATAATCCACAACTAACGCCATAGTTTGCTCTGGTGTTGTTGTTGGTATTACCGTTTTATCATGCAAATCAAACGGAGAACTCCCCCAAGCCAAAACAAACTTAGTACCGCCAGCTTCAATTGCTATAACTGATGACATACTTAATCCTACTGTCTATAACTCATTGACCAACACTATAAATGGCAACACCTTGCGGGCAAACCAGACATAAAACCTGCACAAATATTCAGTATTAGCAGTATAAAGCATAACTACAAAACACATTAACGCTGAGAGTCAGGGATTTGATCTAACTTTTGACCTATGCGACTCCACTTTATTTTATGTAATAAATCGGCACTGGATGTCCAGTTCATCCAAATGAATTGAGCTCTACCGATAAAGTCATTCTCATCAACAAAACCCCAAACTCTACTATCTGCTGAGTTATCTCTATTGTCACCAATCATCATATACTCTCCTTTCGGAACCTTAAGGTGATAAAAGTTTTTAGCTGGTATTTTAGGGTTTATATAAATTTTATGTGTTATACCATCTAAGTCTTCACTGTATACTTTAACTGGCCAAGATGTATCACCACCATTTGAGTCTGTTGCATCGCCTAGGTAGGTTTGATTGCACTTTTTACCATTAATATAAAAAACCTTATCGATATAACTAATATCATCTCCAGGGATACCAACTACACGCTTAACAAATGGCACTTCCTCATTAACAGGGAAATCAAACAATGCAATCTGACCTCTGCCTGGATGCTGGGTTGTAATAAATGTAGTGTTCCATACCGGCCACCGCACACCATAATTATATTGTGTAACAAAAATCATATCGCCAGGTAGAACTGTTGGTGATAACGAGCCTGTAGGAACTTTAAAAGGTTGCGCAATAAAGGATCTGATAATCAAGACAATTAATAAAATAGGAAAAAAAGATCTCGCGTAATCTATTAAAACCGGCAGTGTAGCCCTCCTCCCTAATGCTTTGCCTAAGCGACGCCTACGCCTCCACACAAATATTGCATCAACCAGCACAATAACACCGCTAAATAAAGTTAATGATAATAAAATTAATGGAAAATTTAACATATAATATTCACCTTATTGCTTGGCATTAAATAAAGCATTCAAATCAACATCTGTTGGTGTAGATGCATAAATGGCATAACCCATTAAATAGTAACTATCTAATGAAGCCCCTTCTGGGCTAGGGCCATATGCTAAATTAAATACAACACCATTAGCTCCTACTGTAGCGGCAAGCTCTTTTGCTTTTGCGACAATGGCAAGCTGCTGTTCAGTCTTCGTTGCTTTTCCATTAGCGTGCATTTCAACACTAATATAACCTAGGTTTTGTGACGCTAAGGGTAGCTGTCTATATACATTCACATTACTTGCCTGTGTCGCTGGCAATGTGTTTTTTGCCGGCAATAAAATTCCACATGGATCATATTTTTGTTGTGGGATTATAAACAATAAAACCATAACAGCCAAAGCTGCAATAATTATGGCAACCCCCTGCTGGATATAAGATTCAGATGACACGCATACTCCTTAAGTAGCCAAAACAAAACTGCAGCAAGTATACCCGACAAATACCACAAATGAAATCTGCAGTACAATGACAATTACAACCTTATATATAATGCTAAGTCAAAAAACAAAACCACATATCAAGAGCAATACACCTAAGCTATACCAGGAAAATACTGCTAATATAGGTTGAACAATGTAGTTAAAGCTTTTATGCTGCCAACGATGTACTATATTAACCATGAATAAATAAGAAAATAGGCCATTCATATGCCACAAGATATATCACACAAATTAGTAATAGGTATCTCAACTAGAGCTTTATTTGACCTAACAGAAAGCAATAATATCTTTGAAAAAGAAGGCATTGAGGCCTACAGAAAACACCAAGTATCATTAGAAAAAGAATTACTCATTCCAGGCAACTCGTTCAACCTAGTAAATAAATTACTTAAAATCAATGAGTTTGGGGAGTTTGTTGAAGTTGTGCTGCTGTCAAGAAATAGTGCTGACTGCGGAATTAGAGTATTCAATAGTATAAAACACTATAAATTAGATATAAGCCGCGCGGCATTCACCAACGGCTCACGGCGCTACCCTTATATTAAAGCATTTGGAGTTGATCTATTTTTATCAGCCAATCATGATGACGTCTTACATACTCTAGAGCAAGGCAATGCTGCAGCTACAGTACTACCAACACCAACAAATACAGGAGAGCCAACCACTCAATTACGTATAGCGTTCGATGGTGACTCTGTGCTTTTCTCTGATGAGGCCGAACGAATTTTTCAAAGCGCTGGCTTAGATGCATTCCACCAAAATGAACACACGCAAGCAGAAAAACCTCTAGATAATGGACCATTCAAAGGGTTCTTACGTGCCCTACATAATATCCAGCAACACTTCAAACCGGAAGAGTGTCCTATTAGAACAGCTCTTGTAACAGCAAGATCAGCACCGGCGCATGAAAGAGTAATTAAAACATTCAGACAGTGGGGAGTCCGTGTTGATGAGTCGTTTTTTCTTGGCGGCATAGATAAATCCGAGTTCTTAAAAGCATTCAAAGCTGACATATTCTTTGACGATCAACCGGGTCATTGCCTGTCTGCAAGTGAGCATGTATCAGCAGCGCACGTTCCTCACGGCATTGTAAATGAGGCAGCCAATAAAAAAACAAGAGATAAAGACACCAGGCAATCAGAATAAATATAATAAAAAAAAATAGGGTAATTATGAACTCAAATGAAGATAGACTTATATGGATAGACCTCGAGATGACAGGTCTTAACACCGACACAGACCACATCATTGAAATAGCTACCATAGTGACTGATGGCAATCTAGATATAATTGCAGAAGGACCAAGTCTCGCCATACATCAGCCTAATGAAGTATTAGATAACATGGATAGCTGGAACACATCTCATCACACGAATACAGGGTTAATTGATCGCATTAAAAGCAGCACACTAACAGCTAAAGATGCAGAAACACAAACACTACAATTTTTACAACAACACCTAGATGCTAGAATATCCCCCATGTGTGGCAACAGCATCTGCCAAGACAGAAGGTTTATGCATAGAGAAATGCCTAAGCTAGAGCAGTTTTTTCATTATAGAAACTTAGATGTTAGCTCAATTAAGATACTAGCTAATTTATGGAACCCTGACATGAGCTCAAGCTATAGTAAAATATCACAGCATAGCGCGCTACAAGATGTACGTGACTCTATAGACGAGCTTCGCTTTTATCAGCAAAACTTTTTTAAAAATGAAAAAAACTAGGGTAATAGTGATTAATCTCAACTAACTTGCGCCCGCATGCCCCATCCCTCGATCGCACCAGGGGTGATAAGACCTTCGATACCGAGTTAATCTCACTTGCATAAAATTAATCACAATGACTGACTTAGAATTTACATAATACCTATAATCACAAAATCATCTTCTGACAAAGAGGCTGTAAGCTATAAAAGGCATAGCCTATGTATTTCATAGGCTCACTATTTAATTTTTGATAGGTCCTGCTTTGCTGTCGTCTTGACGCGCCAAGCTTAAAAAGCCACTGACAGTATGAGGCAGCAACACCCCAGTCTTAAAGGTATAATTTCCTGATAATATTGAATTTTTATCGAGCGTTAAAGCAATGCTATTATTGCTTCTTATGCTAGATAGTAAGACGTGAACATTATCTTGAAAGCGGTTAATAGTGACAAGCATGGGTATTGATCTTTTACCTACTTGTTGAAATGATGCTTTGCCGACCCCTGAGTGCACAGAGTCAAATGTAAGGTTTATGTTAATGCAAATATCATTAGGCTTGAGATTATCAGTGAGCCCTTTATTATTAATAGTAATCGAATAAGGATCCTCGATAGTACACCACTCACCTGCAAGGGCGGTGTTTAACTTTTCGGAAAAAAAACCTCCAGTATCTACACCAGCATTACATTCTGATGAATTACCACATACTGCTGGAAACCCATCAGCACATAATTCAGCTTGATTTGCATAATCTGCCCCATTTGCACTATTCCCTTGTTGGTCAGGCATGCATTTTCGAGACATTTTATCATACTCCCCCGGGATTCTAATTAAGCCTACAGCATAGCTAGAATCGCTCACTCTATAAACTCCTTGTTCTTTTTTTGAAGTATAGCAAGCTATATAGCATCCCGGGTTGCCTTTAAATTGATTAATCATAGGTAATGAATAAGCCTTTGCTCCAGAGACAGGTAATGCATAGACTCCATGATCTCGATTATTGTTGACGTGTACCGATATCGTGTCGTTATCAGGCAGCTGTTCTGCATAGGTATTTGATAAGATGATGCCAAGCAAGCTTAGTAAAAATATTTTTTTAATCATGATTATTTCCTTATTTGTTATGCATCATTTAATAGCAAGCATAATGATTAACAACAATCAAAACAATCAAAACAATCAAAAATTAATTTTAGCGCTCAATAAACATGCAATCACCATAACTAAAGAATCTATAATTTAAAGATACAGCCAAGCTATAAGAGCTCATCATTAACTCATAACCACCAAAAGCGCAGACCAGCATTAACAGTGTAGATTTAGGCAAGTGAAAATTAGTTAAGAGACAATCAACAACATTAAACTTATAACCAGGCGTGATAAATAAATCAGTTTCGCCAGAAAACTCGGTCAACCTACCGCTAGCTGATGCTGCCTCAAGAGCACGCAAGACCGTTGTACCTATAGCAATGACTCTGCCGCCTCTGGCTCGACAGGCCTTAACAGCAAGACACACATCTTCAGATACGCACAGCCACTCATGATGCATAATATGCTTAGATAGATCATCAACTCTAACAGGCTGAAATGTACCAGCACCAACATGTAAGGTTACTGACGCCATTGCTACGCCTTTTTGTTCTAATTGCTGCAAGGTTTTATCATCAAAATGCAAGCCAGCGGTGGGGGCTGCAACAGCGCCTATCTTATCAGCAAATACTGTTTGATAACGCTCATAATCTGCTGCGTCAGGATCTCTAGTAATATATGGTGGCAATGGCAACTTCCCATGCTCTTGCAGCCAAGCTAGCAACGAGGCGTCAAACCCTTTAAACAGTAACTCAAACATATCTCCATGCCTAGATACAACCTCAGCTGTCAACTGATCGCTAAAAATAAGCTGCGCCTTAGCTTTAGGCGCCTTACTAGATCGCAACAAAACCAAGGCTCTGTCATTACTAAGCAGGCGCTCTATCATGCATTCAACCTTTCCTCCTGTAGCCTTATGTCCGATAAAACGCGCTGGAAATACTTTAGTATCATTAAATATAACAAGATCATTTGGATTAATTAGGTCGCATAATAAACTGAAATTAATATCATTAACATTAAGGACCTCATGTTTTACATGAAGCATCTTGCTGGACGACCTATCACTTAATGGCACCTGAGCTATCAAGCGCGACGGTAGATCATAATTAAAATCATCTGTTGTAAATTGACTCACACTTACACCTCACTTAGATCAGACACCATGTTTACGACCTACATCTAATGAAAAAAATCATCCTACATTAAATCAAGGTCGAAATTACCAGCAGGTATTCATATTACCAGGTAACCAAAGTATCCTAAATACAACTACTGACCACTAGAAAATCAGCCACCTGTCAAAATGACCTAAAAGACTAAGCTCTGAGTCCAACAGAAACACATCCTCTAGGGCTATCCAACAACGTAGAAATAGTGTTTTTACGTTGAATAGTTTTGATTAGACTATCAATATAAACATTATGGCTGCCTTCCTCCAGAATCTCATAGCGCTGGCCCTCATCATTAGTGCAGGATGACGGCTGCTGTGAGCTACTACCACTATCTAAGAGAACCTTTACTCTTTCTTCGATTTTTTTATCGCTATAGTTGCTACAGTTATCGATAAGTTCACTTAGTTCACTTAGATCACTTAGATCACTTAGCTCACTACTACCAGTTGATTTATTTTTTAATTCTTCTATAATTTTTTCGACAACTTTTTGTCTATCTTCGTCACTAATAACTTCATCCTGCTCATTGTAGACGCCATAAGCCTTATACAGGCCATTTAATTTTGTCCGGAGAGAGGCTTCATCTCTTCTTAGGCATTTAACAACTTCTACCGCAATATAAAGAACAGGAAAAACACCAATTAAAGCCGCACAAGCATATGCTGGCATCACGCAATCAGCATCATCAGGATTACAGTAAACTATTTCACCTACAATCACTGAGATAACGAACAACACAAAACATGCAGCCTGAACTTTAGTGGCAGCCTGTACTTGATCTTGAGACTGCTGCCCACTACCTGAAGATAGACTACTCAAACTATCGCCAGAGGTAGAG
>Ga0114933_10001792_pt1 | contig 23301 bp, 27 predicted proteins | sample 4SBtaG_FD_89691 | JGI IMG/M metagenome (GOLD analysis project Ga0114933, IMG submission 89691) | Deep subsurface microbial communities from Kolumbo volcano to uncover new lineages of life (NeLLi) - 4SBTROV12_W25 metaG | ecosystem: Environmental > Aquatic > Marine > Volcanic | place: Kolumbo... | reverse complement strand
GTAGTAATGGAAGAATCTCGATTCCTGAAGCCGAACGAAATGCACTTGGTTTAGGAGATGGTGATTTAGTTCAAGTCATTATCTTACCAATAGCAAAAAAATCAACAAATAAGGAGGTGAAACAATGAGTAAAAACGAAACAACACAAACAAGTTCTAAAGATGTATTTTCTGCATATCAAGAAAATGTTGACAAACTCTTTAATGGTATTAAACAATCAGTACCACAATATCATCAATCAATTACAAATGTACAACAAGAATATCTACAAGCATATGAAAACATAGTTGATTCAACTATCACATTACAAAAAGAATGTGCAAAGAAATCAGGTATGGCAGCAAATATTCCTGCAGCATCATTAAAAATGATTCATGATACTACTGAAGAATTTGTAAAGGCAGCTTCTATACAAAACCAAATTACACTTGCAACTATCGATGCAACACAACAAAATATCAAAACATTCAACGATAATGCAAAATCATTTGCTGACCTAAATAGAAATATTCTACAATCGTGGATTTCTATATTCACTACAAAAACAAACTAGTGGAAAATATTTTTTATTTTTTCCTTTTTTATGATCTTTCTGATAACCATTTTCCTAGCTCAGGCAATACTTTTTTCTGAGATAGTGAACTTGCAATCATTCCTACATGCCCTGTTGGATACATTCTCAATGTTTTATCTTCACTACCAATGGCATAATGTAATGGCATACTGCATTCTGGAGATACTAAGTGGTCTCCAACAGCAATCTGCGTAAATGTAGGCATGTCTATCTTCTTCAAATCAATGTGCTCTCCTCCGACATACATTTTGTTCTGGATTAGTAGATTATCTTGATAGATGTCTTTTATCCATTGTTTGAACAATTCTCCTGGAATGGGGGGTGTATCTCCTAGCCATTTTTCTACTCTGAGGAAATTATCTACAAATTTCTTATTGTCGATATTTTTGAAAAATTTGACATATTTTTCAATTCCTTGCTCAAACGGTTTTAGAACTGAAAAGCAATAGTACATGAATTCTGGAGGCATATTTCCAATGGTTCCAACCATTTTATCCACATCCATGTGTTTTGCTAGATTACTGATTACTGTTGTATCTCTCCATCCATCAATGACAGGTGCTGTAGCAATGTAATTTTTTACACTTTCTGGATGTAATGCAGTATATGCTGTTGCAATGGTTGCTCCAGTACAATATCCTTGTAATGAAATTTTTTCAGTAGATGATACATTTTTGATATGTTCTACAGCTGAATCTAGATATCCGTTGACATAATCATCAAAGTCCAGATACTTGTCCATACTTGTTGGAGTTCCCCAGTCTAACATGTACAAATCAAATCCTTGTTCAAGAAGATTTCTTACCCAACTTTTTTCAGGTTGAATATCTAAGATGTGATATCTGTTGATTAATGCATATGAAATTAGTAATGGTGTTTTGTGTTGTTTTTCTGTAAGTGGTCTATAATGAAGTAATCTTGTTTTATCTAGTTCATGAACTGTATCATGAGGTGTTACCTCTAAACTAATTTCATCTGGGGCCGAGACTAGTTTTGGAGCGTCAATTACATTTTTACTAAATTTTAAAACTTCTTCAATGATTTTAGGGTCGATTTTAGATTCACTATGCATTCTTTTTCATTTCCTTTTTCTTTAATTCTAATTCTAGTTTACCAACTCTTTTTTTCAATGAATGAAGTTCTTTGTATACTTCATCAATCTCTTCTTTGCTTGGAAGGTTAACTGATTGTAAAACTACATTTGTAATATTATTCCAATGTTTTGTTAATTCTAATTCTTTTGAAACAAGTTTTCCATAATTTTCACCAAAACTTTTAGAATCAAACAATTCTGTAAAATCATTATCAAAAATATCAATCCATATTCTTTTGAATGCTTCAATTTGTTCTACATCTTGTGGTACTTCAGGAGCTTTCAAATTGACTTTCTTTTGTGCAACTTCCCAAGCACTTGCTAATTGTTTATAATATTCTGTAAGATACTGATTAAATCCCATCAAATCTTCATTAATCTCAATTAATTCTGTAGTCACTTTTTTTGAATTTGCTGCAAATGCTCTCATGGGCCCAGTGGATGCCAATGCTTGTGGCTTACTAGACATCAAGTGCATGATATCTGTCCAAAATAATGACAAATGTTTGTAGTAATCCATAGTGGTTTTTGGGGAATCTGACTGCACAGATATCTATTATTACAGATCGCAATAAATAGTTCGATTACTAAATTAGACTAATGGATAATGTTGATGAGCTTGAAAAAATATGTAAAAACATTATTGCACTAGACCCAAAAATGCGTTCAGCTAGGCTCATCAATAACAGAGGACATCTTACAGCTGGTGGAATGAAGGATGGGTTACTTTCTCTTGAAGCCCAAAAACAAGATGAAATGATGTTCATGGAATTGGCATTACGTGTTAGAATGAGACATGAATTTGATGCTGAATTTGGCGAAGTTCATTTTTCCATGTCTTATAGAGACAAAGTCATTGTCATGAGTTTTCCGTTGAATAATGATGATGTATTGTTATTATCATGTGAAAAAGAAATCGATTTTGGTAAATTACCATTCAAAGTCCTTAAAATCATTGAATCTTTAAAAAAATCTCCAATGAAGACTTTCTAATCAAAACAACTTAATTCATCTTTTTCATTTTTGATTATATCTTTGCCACAATATGTTGAATGGTCTGAAATTGATTCCATAATAGGAAAACTTTCAAACATGATTTCAAAATCTACTAGAACATTTTCAAGTATGAGCACTATAAGTAGAGGAGGATTGGTTCCATCTCGTTTATTGGCAGATCATTTGGGTATTGAAAAAATATTTGTTGATGAACCGAGAATTTCCTATAATTCCTTATTTGTAGATGATATTTTTGATTCTGGTAAAACTTTTGAGAAAATCATCTCCAAAATTGATAATCCCTCAAAATTATTCTATGTTACCTTATTTGCTAGATGTGGAAAAACATATCCTTCACAATTAATCTATGGACAAGAAACTAATGATGATGCCTATGTTGTATTCCCTTGGGACAAGTTAGAATTTGAGCGAACTGGAAATTAATTTGTTTTAATCCTTTAACATTTGTCTTAAACCTGCACATCTATTTCTAATAGTTACTTCTGTAACTCCTGATGCAATGGAGATATCTTTCTGTGATTTTACTTCTCCTGTACTGATACATGCAAGATAAAGTGCTGCAGCTGCAATACCCATTGGATCTTTTCCTGCAACCATGCCAATCTCTTTTGCTTGATTTAGAATTGATATTGCTTTACGTTTACTTTTCTCACTAAGTTCTGCTATGCTTGCAATTCTTGATACTCCTTTTACAGGATCAACAACAGGCATTTTTAATTCTAGTTCTCTAAAAATTAATCTATAACATCTAGCAACATCTTTTCTTCTAATGTTGATTCCTTTTGCAATATCGTCTAGCGTTCTTGGTGTTTCTGTATTTCTACACGATGCATAAAGACACGCTGCTACTAATCCTTGAATAGACCTGCCTCTGACTAATTTTTTCTCCATGGCTTTTCTGTAAATATAAGCTGCTTTTTCAATTACTGCATCAGTTAGTGCAAGTTTATCTTTTAATTTGTCCATTTCATTTAGTGCTTGTCTCAAATTTCTATCCGCTGAAGAATGTGCTTGACTTCTACTATCCCAAGTTCTTAATCTTTCAATTGAACTTTTGACACTTGCCGAGAGTGGTTTTCCTGTGGCGTCTTTATTTGCAGCTCCAATAACTGTTGATAATCCCATATCATGCATTGTAAGAGATGTTCCAGCTCCTGTTCTGGCTTTGTTTCCTTCATCATTTGAAAATGAACGCCATTCAGCTCCTGTATCTGCAATTTTATCTGTAACAACCAATCCACATTTACTGCAAAATAATTCTCCTGTATTTTGGTCTGTAACCATTTTTTTGTCTCCGCATGATGGACATTTTGGTCCTGCAACTATTGTATTCTTAAGCATAATACTTGGAATTATCAAAATACCTTATTATCCATTTTACCTAATTTCTGCAGGTTAATTGTGTGTAGGTTGAGCTAACCCTTATTCTAGTAATTTAGAATATGATCGAATTTTTTGAAGTTAACTAAGTAGACAATATGCGTATGATGGAGTATATGATGGATACATTATGTTGCTTTTTTCACTGACGTGTTTTAATCCAATTGAATGCCCTAATTCGTGAGTCATGATAGTTTCCACACTTTCCACATCGTATAATTGGAAACTCCCATCACAATTGTAGTCTCCTAATGTAACTTCAACAACTCCTTTTCCAAGATGCGCGTGACCCAACACCCCATCTCCTAAATTACGGACAACCCATGTCACCCAAACATTTGCTTCATGCCTTACATTTGTAATTTCAAATTGGATTTCTGCACTTTGATTATCAGTTGACAATTCTTGGTTTTGCCAAAATTCAAAAGAATTCATTAATGTGCTAACGTGATCTAATGGAAGTCCTGTTGGTTGGTCATTAATGAAGACTTTGTAATTGATAATATATGCTCCATCTTCAATTTGATATGTGGGATCTGGAAAATTCCCTGATGCCTTTTTCACTTCTTCTTCAAAATTCCATTTAATGTAGTCTCTTAGGAATTTTTTTATCACATCTTGACTAGGATTTGGAAATTCAATGTATCTTTTTTCTTTAGATATGTTATTTGAAATATCCCTCAAATATTTTTCAAACAAATAGAACTCTTTATCTAATTCCTCTTGAGATTTTTGAGTTTCATTTTGAATATTGACAACGATGAGTCCATTTTCCATTAAATGTTGAATTCCTAAAACAAAAGCCTCATCATCTATTTGTTTATCTGCCCACCACCCTGCATTGTTTTTTACCCATTCTGGAATACTTTCATCTGATTGATTTTGTTGTTCAACTGGAGGAATTTGAATAATGTCATTTTCTATCAAGTAGATTAATGCAGAATTAAATTCATCATCATTTATGTTCCCTTCTGACCACCATTTTGCAATGGGTCTTACCCATTCTGGTATTGATGTAATTTGTGATTTAGAATTTTCTTTAGGTTTTTCTGTAGGCGTGTAAGGGTATTTTGAAATTACGTTGTTGATGAAATTTTTGTAATTATCTATCACTATACTATCTGGTTTTTCATCTGATGCTTTTTCAAAATAATATATTGATTCTTGATATTCTCCTAAATATCCAAAACCTACTCCCATTCCTGTTAATGAGATAATATCATTTGGTTTGTATTGTAATACTTTGTAGAATTGTTTAAGGGAACTTGTGTGTTCACCAAGATTATTTTGGGCAATTCCCTTCATTTTTAGAGTTGAAACATTGTTTGGGGCTATCTCTAAAATCTCATCATAAATTGTGATTGCTTCTTTGTATTCCCCATTTGAAAAATGGTCTTTTGCAATGTTAAACATTATTTCTGGATCTTCTTCAGTTTGAGCAAATACAGTTCCTATCATCAAAGTTGTACTGACTAAAATTACAAACAAAAAATAAAAAATTCTCATATTGTATATTTTCATATTTTTAATTTTGTTTATAGTTTATTTCTAATTTATACTAAATCTAGGCTCACAATCCCCTGAATTAATCTAGTAGTTTCCACCAGTTAGAAAATCTTTAATTCGTTAATAATCACGGTTTTTGTATTGACAAATATTGGTGCAGGCGAAATCATTTATGAATTACGAAAAAAAATTCAACAAGTACAATCTGATCTAGATCAATTAGGGGAACCTCCTATGGCTATGCCTGAAATGATTGAAAATTCCAATTTACTACGCTCAAATGAATATCTTAGAAAGGCAAATGAAAAGAAAACTGAATTGTTGATAACTTATGAGAACTATTCTACATCTTTAGAAGAATTACTTTCAACTGTTTTTGACATACAAAAAGATCTTAAAGAAATTCTTAAAGAACAATCTTCACTAATCCCAAATCCTACAAAAAAACAAACTAAATCTAAGTCCAAACCTAAAAGAAAATAGATTATTTTGATAAATGAATAATATCTCCTGCAATCACTTTGTGTGTTTTGTTGTTTTCAGATACTATCAATGACCCATCATCATCAATTTTAATTGCCTTGCCTTTTATTTTTGTATCAACCGTGTTTAATTCTACATTTTTTCCAATTGTTGATGATCTTACTGTCCATTCAGAAATAATCTTTTTTGTTTGTTTATCATTAAGAGCCTTGTAGATTTTCTCTAATTCTACAAGAAAAGTTTGAACTAATTGAATTGGTTTTATTTTCTGTTTTTGATCACTTAATGATGCAACTCCGTAAAAATTTGGTGTTCCTTTAAGTGATTTTTCTATTTGTTTTACGTTTACATTGAAATTTATTCCTACACCTAAGACTAAGTTTTCAATTTTATTTGATTCTAATGCTACATCTACTAGCATACCAGCTACTTTTTTCCCTTTTATCGTAATGTCATTTGGCCATTTTAATTCTGGTTTGATTGAAAACGTCTTTTCTATTGCAATTGATAATGCAAGTGCTGATGCAATTGGAAATAGTGTGGTAATTGAAATATCAAATTTTGGTTGTAGTATGATGGAAATCCAAATACCTCCTTGTGGCGAAACCCATTTTCTACCTGATCTTCCACGACCTCCTGTTTGTTTAGCTGCAACTATGATTGAACCATTATTTTCATTATCTTCTGCCATTTTTAATGCCTGATTCTGGGTAGAATCTATTGAATCAAAATAATATGCCTGTCGGCCAATAATTTTTGTTTTTAAATTTGAAGTGATTTCCCAGGGGAGTAGTAATTCTGAGTTTGAAATTAATTTGTAGCCTAGTTTTTGTTTTGATTCAACAACATATCCTAATTCTTGAATCTTTTTGATGTGTTTCCATACTGCAACTCTACTAATCCGTAATACGTCACTCAAATCCTGACCTGACAAATATTCTGTATTGTGCGTTTGTAAAAATGTCAGTACCTTAACTAATCCTGGATTATCAAATGAATTGTAAATCAACTATAGTTTGTTTTTCTCTCAAGTATAAAACACACACTAGAATCCAATATCAAAATCAAATCCACCATCATCCATTCCACCATCATCCATGCCTCCGTCTCCTGTATCTGGAATATTTTCTGGAGCAACATAATCTGTCATTGCCATTCCCATCATACTAAACATCATACTAAACATCATCATATCCATTATCCCGAAAAACATCATTGAAGGAAGAAATGATTTGTTGTTTTCCATTTCATTCTTTAATTTCTCTTTGTCTCCAGTTTTGTATAATATTGACATTTGTTCCCATTTTGTTTGTAATTCATGAATTCTTTCATCTACTTCTCTAGACCCTTTTTCAGTAGTAATGATCTCCACCTTGGTTCCAAGCCATCCTTTCTTTTCTTCTGTTTTAATGAGACCTCTGTTTTCTAATTGTTCTAAAATAGAATTCAATTCTTCTGGTTTAATTTGAGTCATTTTTTGAATTTTATCAAATTTTTTGTTTCCGCGTTTTATTGCTCCTAACACAATGAGATCTTTGGGCTCTGATTCCATATTTTTCCAATTTCATAACTGTTAAAAAATTCTTTGTTTAATGCATGTAAATTCAAAAATTATATTCTTCAAGTCTGAATGTGAAATATGGAACAAGATCCATCTTCAGATGAACAAATTCGTGAAATTCTTTCATTAAACAAAATAGCGGTAATTGGGATGTCCAAAAATTCTTCAAAAGCTGCTCATTATGTGCCCAAATATCTTTCTGATAATGGATATGATGTAACCCCTGTAAACCCTACTGCTGATGAAATTTTGGGTAAAAAATGCTATGCTACAGTTTCTGAAATTACTGAAGAAATTGATATCATTGATGTCTTTAGACCTTCTGATCAAGTATTGTCTGTAATACAAGATGTGATAAAGAAAAAACCAAAAGTGATTTGGCTTCAAGAAGGAATTCATAATGTTGAAGCTGAAGATCTTGCAAAAAAAGCTGGAATTAAAGTAATTTTTAATCGATGCATGTTGGCAGAACATCAGAGATTATCATGATGACTGACTTTGAAAATTTTTATCATGACTTATTGGAACTTGCTAAAAAATATGAAAATCAAAATATTCCTCTTAAAATCGAAAAAGATCTTGAAAATGATATTGTCAAAATATTTGGAGAAAAAATTACATCGCTATCTAGGGCAGAAAACGGATTAAATGATATCACTGAACTTGCGTACACTACTGCAGAACACCATCCTTACTGGAATTTAATTTACAATTGTTCTGAGATCACAAATAGTGTTTTAGATAAATGGAAATCTGTTCTTTCTGATGAAGATATTTCTGATATTGAATGGGCAATTCGAGAATTAAATCAAACATTGGAAAAAATAAAAAACAAAAAACCTTCTACTTGCTAGGCAGAGATAAATATTCTGAAGTGGTAATCAATTCATGCCTATTAAAATTGGATTAATTGGTAAAACCAACACTGGAAAGACTACGTTCTTTAATTCTGCAACTCTATCTTCTGAAGAAATTTCATCTTATCCTTTTACTACCAAATCGCCTGTATCTGGAGTAGCTCATGCAATTACTCTATGTGTGCATCCGGAGTTTAAAATTCAGGACAACCCAAATAATTCAAAATGTCTTGATGGTTGGAGGTATATCCCAATAGAACTAATTGATTTACCTGGGCTCATTAAAGATGCCTGGAAAGGCAAAGGCCTTGGAAATCAATTCTTGTCTATTGCTGCTCAGTCTGATGCATTACTGCACGTCGTTGATGCATCTGGGGGAGTTGATTCAACAGGACAAATTACTGAAGTTGGCACCGGGGATCCAATTTCTGATTTTGCTGATATTGAGGAAGAATTAATCATGTGGTATCATAAAATTTTGGAAGGAAATAGAGACAAAGTTTCAAAATTAATTAAAACTGGTACTGATGTTTTGGATGCTATTACTGATCTTTATCGAGGTATAGGGGTATCTAAAACTCATGTCAAAGAAACTTTTTTGGCAACTAACTTGGAAGAAAAAGATTTTGATGACTTTGACATGTCTGATAGTAAAAAATTTGCATCCTATCTTAGAAAAATATCTAAACCTACATTAATTGTTGCAAACAAAGTTGATGTTGAAGGTGCAGACAAAAACTTTGCACGATTAAGAGAAAGATACAATGATTCAATTGTAATTCCTGTTAGTGGTGATAGTGAATTTGTTCTTAGACGTGCAGAACAAAAGGGATTGATAAAATATTCTCCTGGGTCAGAAACATTTGAAATCATTAAATCTGATGAGCTTAATGAAAAACAAATCAATGCATTGAATTTTATAAAAAAAGGAATTATGGGTGAATATATGCGGACTGGTGTACAGTTTGCAATTAATGTGGCCGTTTTCAAACTTCTCAAAATGAATTCTATCTACCCTGTAGCTGATGACAAAAATCTTGCAGACAAAAAAGGCAGAGTATTGCCTGACCTAATTCTATTAAAAGATGGAGCAACAATTAATGATTTGGCAAAAGAAATTCATTCTGATTTAACAAAGGGGTTGCTGTATGGAAAAGATTTGAGATATAATTTGAGATTGCCCACTGATTATCAGTTAAGGGATAGAGACGTGGTATCTCTGGTATCTGCAACTAAAAAATAATCTAAATTATTGAGTTTCTTTCTTTATTTTCATCAAAACTAGATTTGTCATTTTTAGTAACTTGTCTATTTGTGGGTCTCCTGCAAATGTTCTTGTCATACATTGTAATTTCCAAAATTGGACATAACAAACAGTATGTTATGTAGTGGCACAACCACTATTTTTGAGCCTGTGACTGGTTTTTCCCAATATGTGCAAATGACTGCTCTGAAACTCTCAAATTATCAAATTTCTCAGGTTGGATAATTTTAGCCAAAATTTCTATCCCTTCAACTGTTCTAATACTTGGTTTACTGAAAAATGAATTGGCATCCACTGCAAAAATCCTGTCATTTTTAACTGCATTTAGTGAATTCCAAATCTCATTATTTTTTAAAATTTCATTATATTCTGAGACTGTTCTTTGAGTATCAAATCCACAAGGCATAAAGATTATGATATCTGGATCTGATTTGACAATTTCATCCATATCTAATCGCCGAGAGTGTTCTCCTGTTTTACTAATCAAATTAATTCCTCCCGATATTTCTATCATTTCTGGAACCCAGTGACCAGCTGTGAAGAAAGGTTCAATCCATTCTATTGCTAATACTTTTTGTTTTTCTCCAATATTTGATTCTCTGATATTTTTAATTCTTTTTTCAAGCGAATCTGTTATTTCTTTGGCTTTTTCTTTACATTCTAGTATTTCTCCTATTTTTGTCACAGATGATATGATCTCTTTCATGTTGTGTGGATCCATAGAATGAAGAATCGGTTTAGTTTCAAGAATTTTTACTGCTTTATTTACTTGATTTGTATATGCTGCACATACTTCACATGTTTCTTGAGATATTATCAAATCTGGGTTTGCTTTTTTCAAGTTTTTTTCATCTAACACAAAAATATCTTTACCTTCTTTCAACAACTTACATGTTGTAGAATCAATTTCTTTACTAGATAATTTTTCTGAATCTATTACGGTGTTGATGACTTTGGGTTTTAAAGATGCATCATGTGGGTATTTGCATTCATGGGTTACTCCATACAGTTTATCTTGTTTTTCTAATTCGTATAGTAATTCAGTTGCACTAGGTAAAAATGAAACAATTCTATTAATTGTCATATTTTTTAGTAAAAATTATCACTTAAACACCATACGTTCACAAACAATCAATTTTTGTCATTAGGCAAGTTAATAGGCCAATTTTAGGCACAAAAACCATATGTCTTCAGACTCTCAAAATATTCGACGTGCAATTTTATCAAAATGGCATGAGTCTCTCTCAAAACATGGAAATTTATTTTCATCTGATTCTGTTAGTGGATCTAGTCCTCCATCTGTTTTTGTCGGTTCATACGACTACCCTAAGGTCTTTGTAGGTCCTATGGTGCCTCCAGTTCATGGTGATACTAGCTTACTTGATAGTCCTGAAAACTGGAAAGGGAAATCTCTAGAGGATATAGTTAATTTTAGATTAAATTTAGTTAGAGGCATTCAAAAAATAGGTATTGATCAAACTGAAGGACGTTACATTGAGAATCTTCAAGAAGTTGCAATGTCCTCCAAACCAATTGATTCTGATTTAATTTTTCAAAAATCTACTTCTCCTAATATTTCCCTTGATGGTGAAAGTGCTCCCTTTGGACCAATAGGTGAAATTAAATCTGCTAATTTTTCTGGAACATCTTCTATCAAATCAATTGAAAAAACGTTCTATGATAAAGATCTAAAGGCACAAGATGCTGTTTTGAATTTGTATAATTCTGGGATCGAAATTTCAAAAATTCAAAAATGTTTTAGTATTGGTATGCTTGGTCAGAAAAGAAAACTGGTTCCCACAAAATGGAGCATTACTGCAACTGATGACATAATTTGTAAATCTATTACTGGAGAAGTTTTGAATTACAATTTAATTGATTCATGTAGAGTTTTTTCATATGAGCATTTAGGGAATATCTTTACAGTTGTCTTATTTCCACATCGATGGGTCTATGAAATGATTGAAGCTTGGTATTCTAATGGTGTTATGGGATTTGGCTCTGATTTTGAAGATGCACGTGGTATTGATCATCCTCCTGCAATTGCTGGAGCCTACTTTGCAGCAAAATTGGGAGTTTTAGAATATTTGAACAAAAAGAAAATTCAAGCAGGAGTTGTAATTTTACGTGAAATTCGTCCAGAATATGCTATACCTGTTGGTGTGTGGCAAGTTCGAGAAGGTGTACGTGAGGCAATGAATCAAACACCTGTAATTGCAGAAGATTTTGATCAAGCTTTGTTGTTGGCATCAAATAAGATGAGTATTAGTAAATCTGAATGGCTTTCGCATGGAAACATAATTGAATTAATGAGACAAAAAACAATTTCTGATTTCTTCTAATTTTTGATCTATCCAAATGAGAGAGCATAAATTCTAGATTTAGATAGCAAAGGAAACGATGAGTGAAGATACTGTAGAATCAAATTATTCTAAATATGGTGAGTATTCGATCACTGATCATCTGGAATTAAGTTTCCCTGAAACATCCGTAAAAATTGAAAGAATAGGGGAACATGCTTTTTCATATTTTCGAGAAGATTCTGAAGGAAAAATTGTTGAAAAAATGATTCCTGCAAAATCCAATGAACTCAAAATTGAAGTGGCTCCTATTAGACCACTAAACTATCCGGCTAGACGTACTGGATATGTATTTCTAAAATTTGATAAAGAAATCTATCTTAGCCAAAATTCAGCTGCAAGTATTTTTGTTCACTGTCCAATTGAAGTGGGTATTTTCTTAATTCATGACTCTAATCGAGAATCATTAGATTGGATTACTTGCAATCCCCTAAATTCTAGATTTGGTTTGTATGGTTCCCCTGATACTGGAACTTTATGTAAATACGCAGAAGTTACTCTTGCCACTGATTTTTCTGATTCGGTTCCTTATGTTGAAGGTGTAATGAAAATTATTATTGAAAATAATTTAAATTCTGGACAAACTGTCAGCAAAGTAATTTTTCCAATTACTGATAATTCACTATATTATGAAGATTCTAAGTCAATTCTTGATGGAATTAAAGTAACTTTGAAAAAACGTGCAGTTGTAAGTATTGCAGATGTTCAAACTGATTCACTTAGCACAGATTGGGCAAAATCTCCTACTTGGGAGGATAGTACTGCTAACACATCTATGGAGATGGGATTAGAATGACTCCTATAGAATTTTTACAAGGGTTATCTGAAATGGAAATTATCGGTGGATTAACTGTACTCTCATTGTTAATTGGGGGAATCATAATGGCAGCTGGAATAATTGTTGCAAAAATTGCAAAAATGATTTTCTTCAAATATTATGCACCTACACTTCCACAAGACACTGCAAAGAATTTTGGAAAGATAATTTATTTTGGAATAATAGTAATTGCATTTTTTGCATTTACATCTAGTCAAGGACTTGATTTTTCAGGATTACTTGTAGCTGGTGGAATATTTGCAGTAGTGATTGGATTTGCAACACAATCTGTTGTTTCTAATTTAATTTCTGGCATTTTCTTGATGATTGAAAAGCCGGCAAAACATGGAGATACTATACAAATTCCTGACATGGGTATTTCTGGAACTTTATTGGATATTGGAACATTTTCTAGTAGAATACGTAAGTTTGATGGAACTGTAATTCGAATACCTAATGAAAAATTCTTCACATCTAATATTAGATCATTAACTGTTTCAACTGTCAGACGGGCTGAAGCAATGGTGGGAATTGCTTACAAAGATGATATTGATACTGCAATCTCTGCAATTAAAACTGAAATTCAACTTTCAATGCCCTTTGTACTTAGAATACCCGAACCCGAATTCCGTGTTGAGGAACTGGGAGATTCAAGTGTGAATATTCAGGTATTGGTATGGCATCCACGTGATGACTGGAGTCAGGCACAACCTATCTTACTTACTACAATAAAACGTGCTTTGGATAAATCTGGAATAGAAATTCCATTCCCACAACGTGTTATTTGGGATGCTGAAAAATAGTTTATGCAATTTTCTTAATTTGTTTCTTCTCTGATCTTTTCTTTTTAATCAAACTAAACATGATCATTCCAACATTAATGATTGAAATTATTTCAATCAAGTCAACACCATACAAGAACCAATCAATAACTGGATGTACTCTTGAAACAATTCCTGCTTCTAACATAATGTCTGCATTCCAAATCATATGTGGAACTTGAATAAATTGTATAATTGCAATTAAAATTACACTCCCTAATATTTTATTTTCATACCATTGCCAGAATTTATTCCATGCATTCATGTAGTAACTTATTTTTTTATTCTATTAAACACCGCGAAAATTAGATTGTCCTAATTAGACTCTCCTAATTTTTTTAGGCACAAAAAGAATTAGTGTAAACTAATTAGTTAGCACTAAGTTTTATTTTTCAGCTTTGATGTTTTCTTTTAACATCCAAATTGTTTTCCCTTTATGATCAATCAACTCTACATTCATTTCATTTAGTTTATCTCTAATTGTATCTGCATCTTCAAACCTTTTTTCTTTTCTTGATTTTTCTCTATTGATAATTAATTCATCAATCTCTTCTTTTTTACTGTCTGTAATTTCTGGAATACTTAATCCTAGAATTTCTAACATTCTTTTTAATTCTTTTTTTATAATTTGTGAATTTTCTTTTCCAAGATTTTCTTCAGCTGCTAATCTATTGGTTTCTTTGACTAGTTGAAAAAATGCTGATAATGCTAGATGTGTGTTGAAATCCCCTTCCAATGCTTTGTCAAATTCTGTGCCTACCTTGCTAACAAATTCAGAAATTTCTATACCATTTTCACTATTTGCATGCATAATCTCATAGTAACTGGTTTCCACTTGTCTCCATTTAGTGAGGTTCTCTTTTAGCAGTTCTTCAGAATAATCAATTGGTTTTGAATAGTGCCCTGACAAACAAAATAATCTGATAATGTTATGTCCCCAATTTTCTAAAACATGTTTTATTGATTTTACATTGCCAATCGACTTTGACATTTTTTCACCCTCAATGGTTACCATTCCTACATGCATCCATATTTTTGCAAATTGATTCCCTGTACATGATTCTGATTGGGCAATTTCATTTTCATGGTGTGGGAAAATTAGATCACGCCCTCCTCCATGAATATCAAAATTTTCTCCCAAATACTTTATGCTCATTGCCGAACATTCGATATGCCATCCTGGCCTTCCTTTTCCCCAAGGACTATCCCATGTAGGTTCTACATCTGATAATTTCCATACTGCAAAATCCAAAGGATCATCTTTTTCTTCATCTATCTCAACCCTTGCTCCTGATTGAAGCTCGTCTATTTTCTTTTTAGATAATTTCCCATATTCTGGAAATTTCAATACTGAAAAATAAACTCCATTTTTAGATGAATATGCAATTCCTTTTTCAATTAATTTTTCAATAAATTTTATTATATCTTCAATATGCTCAGTTGCTTTAGGATAATTTGTTGCTCTCTTTACATTTAATCCATCAAAATCCTTGAAATAATTATCGATGTATTTACTGCTGATCTCTTCTGCAGTTTTATTTTCTGTTTTAGCACGATTAATTATTTTATCATCTACGTCTGTAAAATTTTGAATAAGCTTAACTTCAATTCCTTTATTTTCAAGATATTTTCTAAGAACATCAAAAACTATGATTGTTCTTGCATGTCCTATGTGGGATTCATCATAAACCGTTACACCACAAAGGTAAATTTTGACTTTTTTTGAGATGTCTACTTCTTGATCTAACTTAGATAATGTGTCTTGTAATTTCATACTATTCTCTATCTGGTTTTTGGGATGGCAATCTTTTATGTTCACTGTTTATGTACAATTGTTGAATTTTCTCAATGATTTTTCTATCAATTTGAGTATTATTTTCTGTTTCAACAATTGATTGGTTTTTCTCATACAGACAATACAAAATTGAGTCTATCTCTTCATATGATACTCCTAATTCTTCTTCTGCTTCATGATCCTTCCATAGGTGTGGACTACTTTTTTTTGCAATGACGTTTTCTGGAACTCCTAGATGTTTTGCAATTTCTCTTACTTGTAATTTGTATAGTGATATGATTGGAGTGATATCTGATGCTCCATCCCCAAATTTAGTAAAGTATCCAATCTGGTATTCACTTTTATCACTAGATCCTAAAACGAGATAATTTTTAGCATTTGCATAGTAATACAAAATATTTGTTCTAACTCTTGCTCTGAGGTTCCCTTTGGATTTTTCATTTGGTTCAAGATACATTGAGTATTCATTTACGATTGGCTTGATGTCAATTAACTTGTATTCAATTCCAGTCAATGAAATCATTTTGAGTGCATCTTCTGTTTCTGAATTTGGAGTAATTGATGTGTCTGGCATAATTAATGCAAGGGTTTTCTCTTTAAGATTTCTTTTACAAATATAGGCTAAAACTGCTGAATCTATGCCTCCACTTAATCCCAAAATGAGTCCTTCTGAATTACTATTTTCTATTTGCTGTGTTAGAAAACTCTCAATTTTTTCTGTAATATTTGCATAATCCTGATTTTTAATTTCATTTATGATGTCTTGATTCAATAACTAGATTTCAAATATGTGAGAATAAAACTTATGCCTCGTGACGTATTTGAAAAAGTTCATTCTGAACACACATTATTCCTTATACTAATTTGGTCTAAAGAACTCACAGAATAATCTGTGCCCAACATAACCCATACCTAGCAAGGGGGGGAACTTTGTCCCTCTCTTTGCATTTTATAATTATTTAAAATTAAATTTTTTGTAATATGATGAAATTAAATATCGATATAGATGCCATCATCTCTGGCTTCTACTGGATATGTCTCTAGTTTTACTTCTTTTAGATAATCTGTTAGTTCTCCTGTTTTGATGTTATAATGCCAAAAATGTAGTGGACATTCTACAATATCTCCTTCGAGTTTACCTGGTGCAATTGATCCATCTTGATGAACACATAGATCATCCATTGCATGATATCCATCTTGATTAAAAATTGCTATTTGTTTGCCATCTACTTTGAAAGCTTTACCTTTACCTGCTGCAACGGCTCCTTTATCCGCAATTTTCTTCCAAGTCAATATCTCTGTGATATCTTTGTCATTTATTTACATTCGCATGATAGAATTTTATACTCTAAAAATTGGTTCAATTTATTGAGTAAAGTAAAGTCTAGTCCTAAACTGATCAAAGAGGGCAAACTATCCTATGAATGGGCTAGATCTCATATGCAAATTTTAGATAATACAATTAATCGATATAAAAAATCAAAACCACTAAAAGGAATTACACTTGGATTTTGCCTTCACATTACAAAAGAAACATCTGTTTTGTTGATGGGTGCTAAAGAACTTGGAGCCAAAGTAGCTTGTTGTGGTGGAAATCCATTAACAACACAAGATAATATTGCAGCTTTCTTGGCATCTCAAGGAATCAATGTTTATTCTTGGCATGGACAATCTGTCAAAGATTATGATTGGTGTATTGATCAAGTGTTAAAACACAAACCAACTATTTTGACCGATGACGGAGCTGATATGAATATCAAAGCTCATTTTGATAAACGATTCAAAGACATGGAAGTTCTTGGAGCAACAGAAGAAACAACTGCTGGTGTTACTAGAATAAGAGCTGTGGAAAATCAAGGAAAACTTAGATATCCTGTAATTTTAGTTAACGAAGCATACACAAAACACATGTTTGATAATCGATATGGAACTGGACAAAGTACAATTGACGGTTATCTACGTGCAATGAATCTTCTGATGGCATCAAAACGTGTTGTTGTTGTTGGTTATGGTTGGGTTGGACGTGGTGTTGCATCACGATGTAATGGAATGGGTTCTAAAGTAATTGTAACTGAAGTAGATCCTGTTAAAGCACTTGAAGCTCACATGGATGGATTTGAAGTAATGCCAATGTCACAAGCTGCAAAGATTGGAGATATGTTCATCACATGTACTGGAATGACCAGTGTAATTCGTAAAGAACACATTTTGAAAATGAAAGATGGTGCAATCATGGGTAATGTTGGCCACTTTGATGTTGAAATTGATAGTAAATTCTTGTTAAAATCTTCAAAATCTGTAAAAGAAGTACGTCCAAGTCTTGATGAATGTACATTGAAAAATGGAAAGAAAGTTTATCTCATTGGACAAGGACGTCTTGCAAACTTGGTTGCAGCAGAAGGACATCCACCTGAAGTAATGGCCCAATCATTTTCAAATCAAATTCTATCTGTTTTGTATATTCTCAAAAATCATAAAAAAATGGAAAATAAAATCATCAATGTTCCTGAAGAAATTGATCAACAAATCGCAGTTGATGCCTTGAAGGCTATGGATGTTAAAATTGATAAATTAACTCCAGAGCAAGTAAAATATGCTAATAACTGGTAAACTTCTTAAGATCAATATCGCCACATGCTAATGTCTGATGAACAAAAAAGCTATCATTACTAGTGCATTACCATATGCAAATGGAGAAATTCATTTAGGCCATGTTGCATCCACATATCTTCCGGCTGATGTAACTACGAGATTTCTAAAACTAAATGGTGTAGAGGCATACTATGTATGCGCATCTGATGATTTTGGAACTCCAATTCTGATTCAATCTGAAAAAGAAGGAAAAACACCTGCAGAGTATGTTGCTCATTGGAATAAACGTGATTTTGATGATTTTTCAGCATTTAACATTGCATTTGATTATTTTTACAAAACTAGTTCTTCTGAAAATATTGCATTTGTCCAAGATGTCTTCAAAAAACTAAATGATTCTGGGCATATTTATGAAAAAGAGATAATTCAATTCTACTGTAATAACGACAAAAAATTCTTACCTGATAGGTATGTGAAAGGCATCTGTCCATATTGTAAAGCTGAAGACCAATATTCTGATCTTTGTGAAAGTTGTGGTCGTGTACCTGAAGAAATAACTGATCCGAAATGTTCCCTATGTGGCCAACCTCCAACTAAAGAAAAAACAAAACACTATTTTTTCAAACTCAAAAATTTTGCAGAACCTTTGTCAAAATGGTTGGAAGAAAATCCAAATCTCCAGAAAGATGTAAAAAAATATGTTCAAAATTGGATTAAATCTGGATTAATTGATTGGGATATTACACGAGATATTCCTTGGGGGGTTCCTGTTCCACTTGATGATGCTGATGGCAAAGTTTTCTATGGCTGGTTTGATAATCACCTGGCATACATTTCAACTGCAATGAAATTCCTAAATGATAAAGGAATAGATGGAAAAGACTTTTGGAATTCTGCTGACATTTATCATTTCATTGGTAAAGATATTGTGTATCATCATTATCTTTTCTTACCTGCAATGAGGTTGGGTATTGATTCAGAATACAAATTACCTGATTACATTCCAACTCGAGGTCATCTTACACTACAATCAAAGAAAATATCTAAAAGCAGAAATTGGTATATTGGTTTAAAACAATTTCTAGAATACTACCCTGCAGATTATCTTAGATTCTATCTTGTTTCAATTAACCCTTATTCTCAAGATGATTTGAATTTCGATTGGGATGATTTCACAACTAGAATTAATTCTGAATTAATCAGCAATCTTGGGAATTTTATAAATCGCGCACTTGGATTTACAAAAAAAGCATTTGATGGAAAAGTTCCTGAACCAAATTCATTTGATGAAAAAGATTCTGAAGCAGAACAAAAAATCAAACAACTTTCAACTGATGTTGGTACATTGATGGAACAAAACCATCTGGATAGAGCATTAAAGAAAATTATGGAATTCTCATCCTTCTTTAATCAATATTTTCAACACAAGGAACCTTGGAAAAAAGGCCCTGGAACTGAAAATTGCGTTTTTCTATCTGTAAACGCTGCTAGGGCAATATCTATAGCAATATCCCCATTTATGCCTGAATCTTCCCAAAAAATCTGGAATCAATTGGGATTAGATGGAGAAATTTGTAAAATATCTTGGAATGCTATGTCTGAATTAGGAATTTCTGCAAATCATGTATTGGGTGAGGCATCCCCATTATTTGTAAGAATTGAAGAATCTGATATTGAAAAACACAAGAGCCAACTAGGCCCCTCTGAATAATCATGAAACCAATACCCAGAATTTCAACTAGAGGTTACTATGATCTTTCTAATGGTAATACATTGAAAAACAATTCCTACTATACATATCCAAAAACTGATTTTAAAAAATTAATTAATTCAAAAGAACTTACTCTTATGATTCATGGATTGAGAAATGATAATGCTGGAGCAATTGCCAAAGTTGTTTTGGCAAAAAAACAAGTACGTAAACTAGGTTACATTTATCCTGTAGTTGGATATAGTTATGATTCAAACACTACTGGTGCACATTTGATTAAACATGCAAAACATGCTCTTGCAGTAGGTCAAAAAATTGCAAAGAAAAATGGTCATAATCTTGGCAAATTTATTGAAGATTTCAAAAAAACTAGTCCAAAAACAAAGATTCGATTAATGGGTCATTCTTTAGGTTCACAAGTAATTTTAAGCACATTAGAATATCTTGCAAAAAAGAAACAAAATGTAGGTATTGTAGAAGGTGTATATTTTTTTGGAGCCTCAATAACTGAAGATGTTCCATCATCAAAAAAATATGGAAAAATTTTCCAGTCTATTGTAAATTCAAAAATAATTAATCACTATGCTCCAACTGATGAGGTTCTTAATTGGGCAAATAATGAAAAATATGTAAAAGGTCCATTGGGACTCAACGGCGCTAGTGGAAAACCTGTAAAAAAATATCGTCAAAAACTAGTAAAACCAAAAAATCATAGATTTGCAAGCTATGCCAAAGTTTTGAATTCTTTCCCTTAGGCCAAATGGGCCCTCGGTTTAGTATAATTTGTACGTTAGTCTTTTATATAAAAAATGAACATCATACTTTACTATGAAAAAACAAGTGGGACCTTCTCAAAATAAATCCATTTTATATCATCTTCAGATTTTAGATGAGCAAATTGACGTGAAGGTAGATCTTTCAGAATATCCCTGCTGACACTCGAATCATTTTTAGCGTAGATTCTTCAAAATTAGGCATGAATGGTACTAGTTGTGATAATTGTTTTACTGGATATCGCCCAGGACAGTTAATTTCATGCGATCAATGTGGTTCAGAATTTTGTGATAGTTGTATAAAAAATCATAAACATTGATTACTGTATTCTAAATTTTTATTGATTTTCCACTTTGGACTGATTTTTTATTTTGGTTAAAATTAGACTCGTCAATTCCGTGAGTTTCTCTATGTTTGGAATGTTGGAACTCAATAGGATTTCTCTCCTTTTTCCCAAGATAAATCAAACAAAGTACTCATCATATCTACAAGCGTTTCAGAATCTGACCACCATGCAAAAATTTGCCTTGAAGGGTGATTTGCATTTCTCATAAAAATTAAAACTTCTTTAGAATCATTAATAACAAAACATTTGTTTTCTGTTTTTAAATCACACATTCTAATTTTATTTTGATCAAAATCTGAAAGGAATTCAGGCATTTGTGATGTTGGAGAAATAACTATTCCTAATTCTGCTGATGATTCTTTTACAAAATCAAATACATCTGCATAATGCATTCTTAATACATCTGCCATACTTCCAAAAACTCTAACTGACTCTGTACTTGAATTTATCATATCTTTAATTTTGTTTGTAATTGGACCTGAACCATGTAATAATTGCATTTTTTCAGATTTTGATTCATCAGTTTCAACTGCAAAAAATGGAATTTCTTTCCATAGTTCTGCTAAAGAGTTTTCTTTATTTGCTAAAGTATCAATTCTATCTTGTTCTTGTTTAACTAAAGTTGTTATCGCTGTTCTCATTTCCATTGCAGTATATTTAGTTGGGTGGGATAACTCTGCAACTACTAATCCTAAACTTTGTAAGGAATTTACTAAATGATATGTTTCTGTTCTTGGTAATTGTAATGCTTTTGAAACTTCTGAAGCTGTCTTGGCACCATATTTTCCAAGATATATGAAAACCTTAGCTTGACTTTTTGTTAATCCAAAATCAATTAATTCATTTTTAATTTTCTCAAGAGTAAGTTTATGCTTATACATTGCAGTATCTGATTCATTGTCAAATAGATTGAGTTGTTCTTTCATGGTCATTTTCTTATATTCCTAAGTTGAGCCTAACCTATATCGACAAGGGAACATTTAACCTTTGATCGCTTCCAGGCTGGTCTTTTTTGTGTATCATAGGTTCTCTTGTATTTTGAAACTAATGACAGGAACTGAATATCAACTGTGAAATCCTTCAAAACTTCATAAAGTCTATTTTTTAGCAAATTGTTGTGGTACAATCAATTAACTTTGTAGTTTTAGGTAAACAAGACCTTGCTTCAGAATTTGGAAAAAAAGGCACTGAATCAGATTTAACCCTGTATGATCGAAAGGAATCTGATATTATCAAAACATGGGTGATTCCTAATGGATTCCCTGACAAAATTCAACCTCTTTTTCAAGCAATCAATTTGGCTGAATATGTCATTTTACATGTTGATAAATTAGATAAATTTACTGGAGAGCAAATTATTGCTCTTGATTCTTTAAAAAAAGAAAAAGGAATCTTATCTCATACTTTTGATGTAGATGAATCAAAATTAGAGATGATGATCAAAGGAACCGTTGTAGAAAATTACATCAAAGTTGATCAAGATAAAATAAAAGAAGAAATGGATAAACTAGAGCCTATTACAAATAATGATCCTTCTGAATTACTAATTGATCATTGTTTTGATGTGAAAGGTGTTGGAACTGTCATTTTAGGTAAAGTGACAAATGGAACTGTAAAACAATATGATAATTTGAAATTATATCCTGATGGAATTGATGTTTTGATTAAATCAATTCAAATGCATGATGATCCTGTGTCTGAATCAATATGTCCTGCTAGAGTTGGATTGGCAGTCAAAGGTGCAAAACCTGATGAGGTTAGTCGTGGTGATGTTATTTCAGTTGAAGGTGCAGTTGATGTAAAAACTGAGATTGATCTTGATTTTCAAAAGAGCCCTTTTTACAAAAGTGATATTGCAGAAAACCAAGGATGTTTAGTTAGTATTGGTTTACAAATAAAGGCTGCAAAATTCACATCCATATCTCCCCTAAAACTGACTTTTGAGAAACCAATTGTTTGTAAAAAGGGGCAGGTTGCAGTAATTCTAAAACCTGAATCTACAACCATTCGAATACTTGGTAGTGGCGTTATCCAATAGACTAAATAAAATCAAAACTTGTTATTACATATGGGAGAACCATTACGTGCTTGCCCTATTTGTCCAGAATGTGGTTCAAAAAGATTCGTTAGACTCCCTGGTGAGAAGGTCACTGTAAAATGTCGTTCTTGTGAGAAAATAATTGAAATCTAAATCATAGTTAATATTTGCAATATTTCTGCCAGAATCTATGGCAAAAACATGGAAAGATACCGATATCAGTCTTGATCCAATTAAAGATCAAACAATTGCTGTAATTGGTTACGGAATCCAAGGTGATGCACAAGCTAACAACATGAAAGACTCTGGTCT
>Ga0114933_10001790_pt1 | contig 23316 bp, 21 predicted proteins | sample 4SBtaG_FD_89691 | JGI IMG/M metagenome (GOLD analysis project Ga0114933, IMG submission 89691) | Deep subsurface microbial communities from Kolumbo volcano to uncover new lineages of life (NeLLi) - 4SBTROV12_W25 metaG | ecosystem: Environmental > Aquatic > Marine > Volcanic | place: Kolumbo... | reverse complement strand
TTATAATCATAATTGTAGTGAGAAATATCTCGCTCATAAGGATTTCTAATCCATGTTATATGATGGCCTGGCCAAGAGTGATCTACTGAATGCCCCATTGCAATGGTAACAGCACTATGATTGTTGTTGACAGTTTGCCCTCGATGGCGCGGAAACGCTTGATGATGTAAACTTTCTTTAGGATTATAATCAGCGTCATCACTTACTTTGTACATCCATTCGCGGCCAACAGCATCATAACACACCAATGTTGATCCTTTGGCAAGATCACCGTTGTGTTCATGCATTATCATGCGTTGTTGCAAACTTGACCCCGCACATTTTGGTATGTGATGAAAAGCATACATGTATTGTTAGTATAAGTTTTAAGACAACCTAGATCAAGTAAAATAAATACTTTCATATATGCGAGCACATGATTTTCTAACTGAACGAAGCATCAAAGTTGAGATTCCAATTAACATAACCATTCCACAAGATGGTAGTGATCCTAAAGTTTCTGTGGCTGATAAATCATCTGATGATGAATCAGAAGCACAAAAAGTTATGGTGTCACCTTTACAACAGGAAATTGAAATGGCAAAAGCTTCACAAGGCAAAGAATCACCAGTCATAGACGAACTTACTGATGACGATGAAGAAGTTGGAGAAGACGAAGTCAAAGAAAATACTTTTAAACTAAAGTCATTGCTCAAGGAACTTGTGTAGGATACTAGTATGGCCTTTAGAAAAATAAAAGGCTCTTTCAAAAACAGAGACATCACAACACATGTGTTGGAAGACACATACCTAGCTCATGACACAGTCACAGGTCAACTTAGAATCGGAGATGGCGTTACTCCAGGAGGAACCTTAGTCACCACTGGAGGCAGTAGTTCTCTCACAGTGCAAGACGAAGGCACATCATTAGACACATCAGCCACCACGCTTAATTTTGTTGGAGATGGCGTAGAAGTCACAGGATCAGGTGCAACAAAAACAATTACAATAAGTGGAGGAGGTGGAGGATCATCTGACTTAGGCGACCTCCAAATAAGCGGCAGTAAATTGTCTGTGCAAGACAGTAGTAGTGTAGGCGTTGGTATTGAAAACATTAGAATAGCAGGCAACACTTTCAGTATAGATGATTCTGCTGTTGGATTTAATTTTGATGGCCATTTGATTCCAACTGAAAATGCCACATATGACTTAGGCACAGAAAACAAAAGATGGAAGACCGCTTTTTTAGCCAGTGAAACATTAGACATCGGCGGTGCAACAATAAGTTCAGATGGCACAGGAACTTTGGCCATTTCAGCCACAGGTGCTACACTGCCAGAAGACAGTAAAGTTGGTACAAGTAAAATTACACTACTAGGCAACACAGCTAAAACAGGCGCTAGACCGATTCAAAGAGTAAAACTTTTTACAACAGATGGATCTTCAACTTTGACTGATGCACAATTGTTATCATCAACTCCAGCAAAAGTGTTAGAATTCAATGCAACCGTTGACACCGAACCAGTGTACACACAAGCAGGACAAACTTTTACTTTATCAGATGGAAGTGCCCTTTCATCTCAAGATGAAGTAACCCTGTTTCAATTTTAAATTACCATAAATATCACGCATGGCAGACAAGACCCCAGTAAGAGTAGTATTCGACGCAAGTAATGTAGCAACAGGACTAGGTGAATTTCAAACAGGCGAAACAGTACCTCTAGCAAATGGTGGTACTGGATCAGCACTATCAATTGGATCTGCCAATCAAGTGTTAAGAGTCAATGCAGGCGCAACAGCATTAGAATTTGTAGATGCTGGTGATATAGATATTATTGCATCATCAGATTCAACAGGCGTACAAGTCCAAGATGATCTAAATGTTTCTGGCACTTTAAGTGTAAATGTTTTGGATGTTAATGAAATATCATCAGTTGACTCCACAGCAGTAACAATCAAAGATGACTTGATGATTGCAGGAACCTTGAGAGCTGAAGACTCCGGCACACTAAGCATTGATGGAGCTGTTGGCATTTCTGGTGTAATTAATTCTGGCGCCATTACTTCATCTGGAAACATAACAGCAAGTGGAAACATAACTGCCACAGGCACAATGGAGACCACAAACATAAGTTTGAATCAAATTGGAGCAAATGATTCTTCTGCAGTATCTGTAACATCACCACTGCAATTGACATCCACCTTACAAGTTGCAGGAGTAGCTAGTAGCAACAGCACTCCTACAGATAATAATCATCTTACAACAGTTTCCTACGTATCTGATAATTTTGCTAAGTCAGGTTTTCCTACTTCAACAGCATCAAGTTTTCCTATAACAGATGATTCTTCTGCCACAGATTTCCAAGAAGGATCCGATGGTGTTGGCACAATAACCACTTTGGATGCATTTGGAGTTGCACTGATAACAGTTTTTGACAACATGGAGCCTGTAGGAAGCACAGCAACCACTGATCTTGGGTCAAGTGAGTCGCACGTAGGAGCTTAATAAATATAGCATGCCAACCACAGTCCAATTTAGAAGAGGTACAACAGCACAAAATAATGCTTTCACAGGAGCAAACGGTGAAATATCAGTAGATACCACCGATGGTAGATTGGTTATACATGATGGTTCGACAGCAGGCGGATCACGTCAAGCACTAGCAAGTGAAACAATTTTCAGAGTCATTGCAGATGACTCGACAGGCATATATCTACAAGGTGGCACAGATGAATTAAGAATATCTGGCGGTAACGGTATTTCTACTTCAACTGACTCAGGTGGATCTCTGACAATTAGCTTAGATGGGAACATAACCACAGTAAACACTATTTCATCTGCAGATTCAACTTCTGTAACAATTGCAGACAATGCCAACATCGAAGGCACATTGCAAGTCAATTCCACAGTTACATCAGTTGGTAATATAACAACAGAAGGATCATTTGTCATAGGCAGTGCATCCATTAATGAAACAGATTTAGAAAAAATAGATGGCATAACAAATGGCACAGTTGCCGCAAGTAAGGCAGTAGTTGTAGACAGTGACAAAGATGCATCTGGATTTAGAAATGTAACTGCAACAGGATCTTTCATAATTGGATCCGCTGACATAAATGAAACCGATCTAGAAAAAATTGACGGTATCACTAATGGAGCAGGTGCAGCCAACAAGGCATTAGTTCTTGATGCTTCTGCCAATGTTGCTTCCGGATTAGCTGACTTAACTGCCAGCGGCACCATCACCGCCGCAGGATTCACAATAGGTAGTGCGGCAATAAATGAAGCTGAACTAGAAACTATTGACGGAGTAACAGCAGGCACAGTTGCAGCTTCTAAGGCAGTGGTTGTTGATTCAAACAAAGACGCTGGCACATTCAGAAATATTACAGCGTCTGGTACTGTTGAGGCATTAACTTTGACTGCAACAGGCACTCTTAATGCAAACATTATTGATGCACAAATCTTTCAAACAAGTGACTCAACTGCCATACAAATTAATGAAGCCGCTAATATCAGCGGTGCACTTTTTGTTGGAGGTGCAGTAAACACAAACGATGCCGCGACATTCAGTGGTGTTGTTACTAGCACTGGATTAACAATTGGAAGTGCAGTGATTAATGAAGCAGACTTAGAACAAATTGATGACCTTACAGCAGGAACTGTCACAGCAAGTAAGGCCCTAGTTGTTGACTCTGACAAAGATATATCAGGTCTAAGAAATATTGTAATGACTGGCAACATTGAAGTAGGTGGCAACATGACTGTGTCAGGCACAACCACGTCAGTCAACACAACAAACTTAGAAATATCCGACGCCTTATTAGAGCTTAATAAAAACAATTCAGGTGGTGCAGATGTTGACGCAGGATTACTCATTCAAAGAGGCAGTGCTGGAAACAACGCGGCATTTTATTTCAATGAAGGTGAAGATAAGTTTAAGGCAGTATTAACTAATTCAGCTGCAACAGCAACAGCAGTCACTGACTCATCCACAGCAACCATTGTAGCAAACTTTGAAGGTGCATCAGCTAACTTGTCAGGCACAGTAACGTTTGGATCACTCAGTGATGGAGCTATTACAGTCACAGCATTTGTAGATGAAGACAACATGGCATCTAATTCTGCTACATTAATACCAACACAACAATCTGTAAAAGCATATGTTGATTCAGAAATATCAGGTGTAAGCGGTGGCGATCTAACTGTTGTGGGCGATGACTCTGCAACATTTACATTGGCTGTTGGCACAGATACATTACAATTTTCCGGTGGCACTAACATTGCCACAGCAACATCATCTTCACAGATAGTAACAATAAATCTTGATGCAGATATTACAATAGATAGTTTTACAATTGGCTCCGCAGCTATAAATGAAACTGATATAACAAAAATTGATGCAATTACAAATGGAACAGCAGCTGCCAATAAAGCAGTTGTGTTAGATGGATCAAAAAACATTGGCACATTAGGTGCAGTTACTGCCACAACATTTGTGATCGGATCTGCTGACATAAATGAAAGTGATCTTGAACAGATTGATGGATTAACCGCAGGCACAGTTGCGGCATCAAAAGCAGTGGTTGTTGATTCCGACAAAGATGCAAGTGGTTTTAGAAACGTAACCGCCACAGGAGCTATCACAGCAGGATCATTTGTTGGTCCACTCACTGGCACAGCTAGTCAAGCCACAGTTGCTGACACAGTCAAAACTATATCCGCTGGTGGCACAGACGCGGCATTTTTTGTACCGATGGTGGACACACAGGACAGTTCATCCACAGCACAAACATTGGTCATCGATGGAGGACTAACTTATAATCCATCTACTAACATCCTAGATACCACTGCAACAGCGGCACAATACGCTGACTTAGCTGAGGTATTTCCAACTGATGACCTCACACTGGAGCCAGGTGATGTTGTGCATTTTGTTGGCCATAACAAAGTGGGCAAGTGCAACGTAGATGCACATAGTTCAGTTGCAGGAGTAATATCCACAGATCCAGGATTTATTCTTAACAATGCTAGCCAAGGTGTTAAACTAGCAATGACTGGACGTGTTCCGTGCAAAATACAAGGAATAATTGAACCAGGAGATTTATTAGTGTCCGCAGGCAACGGTAGAGCAAGAGTAGAATCTAACCCTGCCATAGGTACTGTAATTGGAAAAGCAATCGAAGCTCACAATAGCACTGATACTGGTGTCATCAACATTATGATTACATTAATGTAATCAAACAATCAAGTCTAATATAGTTTGTAATTTAGTTTTAATTACTTTACTTTGTAAAGTTTTTTTTACGCCATCATGTAAAGGCATTGGCCAAGAATTTATTGATACCCATGCATAACCTGAGTGTTCACCATTCAATCTGGGCATAAATTCTTGTTCTACTACACATACAAAGGTATGAAACTTGAATCTAGTGTCTTTGCTTACAAAAAGTTCTAACGGAATAGTTTTTTGGATGGTTGGTTGATGACCAACTTCTTCTACTATTTCTCTTTGTAATCCTTGCCAAGGACTTTCTGTGGCAGTTGATTTGCCACCAACCATACCCCAGGTACCTTTTTGTTTTATTTGTCTTTTGAGAAATAAAAATCTTTTAGTGGACTTTGCATAGAACAAACAGCCAGTTGCTGTGATTTGACTCATACTAATATTTTATATTCTAAAATTCTAATCGCCAAGTACCTGGCTCATAAAATCCTTCATAAGATTTGACCCAGAATCCCCTGTCTGGCATCCACTTGAATTGTACCCCAGTAAGCAAATTAGTCACATATTGAACTGATTGGAAAGAACTTGAATCTGAGAACAATGTGTTTTCATCGGAATCGAAAACACGCACCCAGTTGCCTGCATCATCCAGTTGTATTATATCATTTGCTGATGCTATGGTTGTTCCCCATGCTTGTGCAAAGTTCGGCACTGTGTCTGCTGTTGGTTGTGCAGTTCTTGATGCATGAATATCTGTTTCTGCAGCTGTTTTTCCATCTGTGTTCTTTTTATTTCCTATATCTTCTGTGATCAAATATCTTGTGCCGACAGGAACCCCAGTTGGATCAAATGTTAAAGGATTAATTACTGCATTAATTGGATTTAATGTGTTTGTAGGAATGGTATCAGTATCGACTGTGAACAACATAGTGAATTCATCTTGGGGATCAATTGCAATAGTGCCTTCAACCTCAACAATGATATCATCACCATTAACATTTTTTGTTGACTGTTGTAATAAAATTTTGCTCAATCCGCCTCTTACATTTTCACTATATAATCCTTCAAGTTTAGTCCAATTAGTCTTTGCTCCAAACTGCGATTGAGATTGGAAAACTCTGTTTTCTCTATTAGATGCATGTGATGTGCTGTTTTTTGATGTCTCGCCTAGTAGTGTCATTTTGTTGCCTAGTAACAATAAAGCAAATTGTCCAGGAGTAACATTTTGTTTAGATAAAAGAGATTCACCTAATATACCATCCACATCCACAGTGCCTGCATCTTCATCAAAGATGCTCATTACAATTTTTTCTATGACACCAAGACGTTTTAATTTTGCAGGAGGTGATATAAAGATAGGTGTCCTAAATGTTAAAGTTGCGACATCGATTTCGTCAGCTACACCTTGTGGGATTGCTCTTGAAGTAAAGTTTACATTAGTAAGTTCAACAAAAGATAAAGAGGTCCAATCTAAAAAATTATCTGTGGTTTGTAGTTCAAGGGCAGGATTAAACAAAACAAGTATTTGTTCTAGTATTTGCAATTTTTGATCAGTATTAGTAGTAAAAATATCAGCGTTGAAAGTAAGTTCAAATGGTGTTGGCATAATTCTTTCAATGGTGTGTGACTGTCCAGGAGCTCCTGTGTATTGGCCTGTGGTTGAATCAAGGGCACGTTCTCTAATATTTTTTTTATCGATATGATATGGATTATACATTCTATCTCTATCATATCTGAGGTCAGTGATATAACATGAAATTTGTGGAGCAGGGATTAGTGTGTTTTCAGATCCTTTCCTAATAATTTGTGCAACTTGTTTTGACATGTCCCCATATTTTACAGGCACTTGTAGTGTTTCTTTGACGCCTTTTGAATTTTTTCCAGTGATGTAGTTAAAGTTAGACATCATCCTTATGAATTGTAGAATGTATCTTCTTATCTGTGCATCGTAAAAATGTTGCATTAATTATCAGCCTTTGGTTTCAACAATTTACTTAATGCAACACGCTCTGAAGTTGTTGTTCCATCTTCAAGAGATGTTGTATTTGTGTTGTTAATAAATCCAGTTTTTTGTGTTTCTTTGACTTGTCTCCAACTTGATGTTGCTCCTGCTGTTCCAGGTCTTACGCCAGTGGATGAAGCTTTTGCAACATACAATTCATCACCAAAGTTTACCATATCGTTTACAACATAAGAAGTAGAATCTGACCAAGTGCCTCTTGATGTTGTGCCTTGTGAACTTGTATTTGACATATTCATTCTTACTCCGTCTTCTATTTTTACAAATCTTCTGCCGTCATATCTAAACAATCTGTTTGGTGCATAATCTGTGCGTAGGAAAAATAAACCTTCAATCGGATTAGTTGGGAAGGATGTGCCAAAGGAGTATGTTTCTCCATTAGCTGGGATTGCATCACCTGTTAGATAACCTTCTAAGTAACCATTTGCTTGTGGCGACTTGTACACAGCGTCCATTGATATGTTACCTTCAGTTGTTAACAAGTCTTCATCAACAGTAACCAATGCCACCTTGCCTTCTTCATCAGTCGGCATGACATGTAATTGTTTTGTGTTGTAGCCTGATTGTGGTGCATCGGACTCCGCTTGATCTAAAACAGATTGATTAATTTCTAGTTCCTTGTCTCTTGTTTTTTGTGATGTGTTCTCATCTTTGTCACCTAGTATATCTCTGTATTCTTGTGCATCTGTTATGCCCTTCACTCTAACACGATATAAATGTGGCCACCATGTTTTTGAAAAGCCTTCAGCTGCACGTCCAACATCCTCGACCACATAATATCTTTTTAATGTATCTGTGTCATTGGTATCCAACGAATAATCATCTTTGAGATGAGGCAGTTCGATGACATCACCTGCCATAATTTTTCTTCCAAGTGCTTCAACTATATCACGTATGTGAAAAGTCATGAACAGCTGATCATTTTGTAAAAACAAACCAAACTGAGATAGATCAAAATCGATATCACCAACGTTGTAAATTACTCTTGTATGATAGACATCAGGATCATATTTCCTATCTCTGTTTTCCAAAAACAGCATGTCCTGTATTGCAAGTTCGTTGAGCGAATCGCCAACACGCTGTGGTTGTGTTGCATCATTCAGTTCACCTTGATCATTTGGTGATATGTACTTGTGTATGTAGGCGTCTGTGCCGCCCACTTGGAACATTTCACCTATGTTGCGATCTGTGAACTTAAAGTCATTTCCTTTTTCAGGCTTGAATAATGATAGTCTTGGCATTTTACATATTTATGGTCCATAAATACACACATGCCAGATACTGCATTATCAGCTGCCACAGATGCCCAAACCAACAAAGCAAAGCAAGAGATCTTTGATTATGTCAAAGTAAGACTTGGTGATGGCATGGTTGAAGTTGAACTTGATCCAGCTCACTATGAAATGGCATTCACATCCGCTGTAGACAAGTTTCGCCAAAGATCATCTAATTCAGTAGAAGAATCATATGGTTTTTTAGAACTGCGGGAAAATCAAACACAATACACTTTGCCAGCTGAAGTTATTAATGTTACTAGAATATACAGAAGAACAGTTGGTGGCGCTTCTTCTTCAGAAGGTGGCACAGCATTTGATCCTTTTGAACTTGCTTACACAAATGTGTATCTACTACAGACTGGTAGAATTGGAGGCCTAGCAACTTATAATATGTTTGCTGGTTATCAAGAACTTGTTGCAAGAATGTTTGGCGGATTTATTAACTTTAAATTTGATCAGCCAACCAGAAGGTTAAACATTTTTAGAAGGCAACGTTCCAAAGAAGTTGTTTTAATAGAACAATACAACTATAGACCCGACTTCATGTTACTAAGCGATATCTATGCAAAGCCATGGATCAGAGAATACACATTAGCAGTTGCTAAATTTACATTAGGCGAAGCAAGATCAAAGTTTCAAGTGATTGCAGGCCCACAAGGTGGTGGTTCACTCAATGGCGATGCATTGAAAAATGAAGGAGCCAATGAAATGCAAAAATTAGAACAAGAAATTGGCAACTATGCAGAAGGTGGCACACCTTTATCCTTTACAATTGGATAATATTTTATTATAATAAATTTATGATCATAGGCGTATGTGGACTTATCGGTTCAGGCAAGGGCACAGTTGCAGACATTTTGATCGATCAATATAATTTTAAAAAAATATCATTTGCGGACAAACTAAAAGACGCTGTGGCAGAAATGTTTGAGTGGCCAAGGCAAATGGTCGAAGGCATAACTCCCCAATCCAGAGACTGGCGAGAAAGGCCAGATGCTTTTTGGTCATCTGAAATAGGTCAAGAAATTACACCCAGACACGTCCTACAAGTATTTGGTACTGAATGCATGAGGCATGGATTTTTTGACGGAGTATGGGTCAGTCTTGTAAAGAAAAAAATACAAGAAAATCCACAAACCAATTGGGTACTGCCTGATACAAGATTCCCCAATGAAGTGAATATGATCAAATCCATAGGCGGCACGGTGTGGCGTATAACACGTGGTGATGATCCGCAATGGTTCATAGACTATGTGCAAAATAATGTTGAACCAAAAGATATACATGCCTCTGAATGGGCATGGTCGAAATCAGGCTTTGATGATATTATAGCAAATGACGGAAGTTTAAAACAACTGCAACAGACTATTCAAAGTAAAATTAATAGTCCGCTGTAAGATCTCCCTGACGCCAACCTTTTTTCTTGGCATGCATCAATCTGTTACAATTGGCACACACAGTTTTAAGATTGGAAACATTGTTATTGTTCATGTTAGAGTCTATGTAGAAGACATCTAATTGATAAGGATGTTGTGCATTGAAGCCACACATTTCGCAAGACTTCTTTTTTTCATAGCCTGACCTTTGCCATGCTGGAGTTGTAATACTCGAAGTGTTTGTTTTTCTAATACATGCATCACATTTTTTTCTGTAATAAATTTTATCTCCACGTCTGTAATTGTAGGCAGCTGGCTTGCTGTTACATTCTTGACACAAAGGTCTTTTATTTCCGTTTCCATTAAGCACGTACATATTTATGTGGACCTTTTCTGGACTCTTTAAAATACCTGTAATAATCAGCCCATAATGGTAAATATTCACAACAAGGAGTAAACGACAAATGGCTTTAATATCACCAGGAGTAGAGGTTACCGTAGTAGACGAATCGTTTTACGTACCCGGTATACCAGGAGCAGTACCATTAGTTGTGGTCGCAACTGCTCAAGACAAAACATCAGGTACAGGCACAGGAACTGCGTCAGGTACTTTATCAACAAACGCAAACGAAATATTTTTAGTTTCATCACAAAGAGAATTAACACAAACCTTTGGCAATCCAACATTCTTCACAGATACAACTGGAACACCAATCCAAGGTTATGAATTGAATGAATACGGTCTCCAAGCCGCTTACTCCTTCTTGGGCATCGCAAACAGAGCCTTTGTGATCAGAGCAAACATAGATCTATCAGAATTAACTGGAACAGCAGGTGCACCTGGTGGCAGACCTAATGACGGTTTTTACTGGTGGGATCTTGCTTCATCTTCATTTGGTATCAAAGAATGGAATGCAGGAAGTCAAACATTTGAAGTTCAGACTCCTATATTCGTTACTTCAACTGATGATGTCACTGGCAACGCACCAAAGACAACAGTTGGATCAATTGACGATTATGCCATAGTGGCAACAACTCCTTTCAATAGATTGTATTACAAAACAAGATCAAACACATGGGTACAAGTTGGATCAGCTGATTCAGCAACAAAAGATGCTTCATGGTCATCATCACACCCAACTATTGCTGGTACAGTAACAAATCCTGAACTAGCAGATGCAACAATTAACATTAACGGAAACAACATCATACTTGGTGGTTCAGTAACCACAGCGGCAGCGGCAATCAATGCAGGCGGCATCGAAGGTGTGGCAGCTGCGGCAGTTGATGGCAAACTTGAGATTTATGGAATTCCAACAGCATCAGGTGATGATTCATCAACTACTGCACAGGCAAGATCCATTATCATTACTTCAGTGGGTGACTCAACTGTGGACGGTTTAGCACTGCTTGGTATTACTGGTGGTAGATACTTCCTGCCAAAAGTTTTCATAGGACAACACACAGAAGATCATGGCTTTAGAACAAGCGATACAAGACCAAGACCTGCAGGTTCAATATTCATCCAAACAACATCACCAAACGGTGGCGCTGACATAGCTCTTAAAAAATATTCTGAAACAAATGGCGCATTTGAATCTGTAAGTGCACCAGTGTTTAAGACACAAGAACAAGCACTTCAACAGTTAGATAGAGCAGGTGGTGGTATTAACCTCACAGTCAACGATGTGTTCGTACAAGTGAACATTGGAGAATCTGAATGGGATGATTCAACAGCAGGGTCAGGTGAAATTATCGACTATGTTGCATTTAGACGTTCAGTAGGTTCAGGAACACCAACTAGAATTACATCTAACAAAATTACAACAAAGAGTGCCGCAGGTTTTTCAAATGGTGACACAATTAAGATGGCTGAAACTAACATTTCAAGTGGAACAGCAGGCACATCATCCAACTTCCTAGTCCAAAAAACTGTGTCAATCACAGGTGAAGACGCTGACGATTTTGTCACAGCAATATCAGCTGCAGGCTTCACACACATAAGTGCATCATACGATGCGGCATCAAAGAGAATTACTGTGCAACACGCACTTGGTGGAAACATATACTTCTCTGATGTAAGTGGTACAGCAATGGCAGACCTTGGATTTGGAACAGCAAAAGCCAATTCATATGGTGGCAATTCCGATCTAACAACAGAAAAAATTGCAAACTTATTTGTTGCACCAGCAGGTGACAAAGACGATTATTCTTCAGACTTCCTTGCCACAGCAGATGAAACAACAAGAACATTTGCATTCTTGGCATCCAACTGGAGACCAGTTGAGAACACTCCTGATCAAGGCACAACATTTACAGCAATCCAATCAGTAAATGAACCAACAAAAGATCCAGCTGATAGACAAAAATGGTATACAACAGAAGTTGGAGAAGTTGATATATTAATACACAACGGAACAACATGGACTGGATATCAGAATGTTTCATCAGATGCAAGAGGATTTGACTTATCTGCTACTGATCCAAATGGTCCAATAGTGTCAGCCACGGAGCCAACCACACAGACAGATGGAACAGCATTAGTGGATGGCGACATATGGTTAAACACCTCCGATCTTGAAAACTATCCAAAACTTTACAGATACGATTCATCACAAGATTCAGGTAAAGAATTTGTACAACTTGATAACACTGATCAAACATCACAAGATGGAATATTGTTTGCAGACTTTAGATTCCATTCAAATGGTACAAAAGATGTTGTGACAGAAGAAACTTTAATTACTGACTTATTGACATCCACCTACTTAGATGTTGATAGGCCAGATCCATTACTATATCCAAAAGGTATGCTTGGATTTAACCTAAGAAGATCAGGTTATAATGTTAAAGAATTCAGAGACAAATACTTTACAAGAACTAATTTCCCAAGCACAACTGAATTTCCTGTGCTTCCAAGTGAAACAGATGCATGGGTAACTGTGTCAGGCTTGAAAGCAGACGGATCACCATTCATGGGAAGAAAAGCACAAAGAAACGTTATTGTTGAAGCAATGAAGTCAACAGTTGAAGCAACTACAGAACTAAGAGAAGAGCAAAGAGAATTTAATATACTTGCAGCTCCTGGATATCCTGAATTGATATCAAACTTAGAAACACTTAATGCAGACAGAAAAGAAACTGCATTTGTGGTTGGTGATACTCCGTTCAGACTAGCACCAAACTCAACAGACATTACAAATTACGCCAACAACACAGCAGGCGCGGCAGATAATGGTGAAGATGGCCTAGTAACAACAAATTCATTCACAGGTGTGTACTATCCATCCGGTATAACAACAGACCTAAATGGAGAATCAGTTGCTGTACCTCCATCACATATGATGTTAAGAACAATTGCATTTAATGATCAAGTAGCGTTTCCATGGTTTGCTCCAGCTGGTGTAAGACGTGGTGTTATAGATAATGCAACATCAGTAGGTCATATTAACACAGAAGGCGAATTCGAAACAACAGCAGTTGCTGAAGGACTAAGAGATTCATTATACTCAGTACACATTAATCCTATTTCTTTTGTAACAGGCGCTGGTTTAGTTGCATTTGGTCAAAAAACAAGACAACTAACAGCATCAGCACTTGATAGAGTAAATGTTGCAAGACTTACAGCATTTGTTAGATTAAACTTAGATAAAATTGCAAGACCATTTATCTTTGAGCCGAACGATGCACTAACAAGAAACGAAATCAAACAGTCAATTGAATCATTCATGTTAGAGCTGACAGCACAAAGAGCCTTAAATGACTTTGCGGTTGTGTGTGATGAAACAAATAACACACCAGCAAGAATAGACAGAAATGAACTATTTGTTGATATAGCAATTGAGCCTATCAAAGCAGTTGAATTTATCTTCATACCAGTTCGACTTAAAAACACAGGAGAGATAGCAACTTCAGGGCAGTAGCCTTTAAAGGTGCAAATTACAAAAGGAGATAATGAATAGTAAATATTCATACTAGGAGATAAAACAAAATGTCAGTATCAACACTTTCAAAATTTACAGTACCACTAGCTAGTGATCAGTCATCTGCATCACAAGGCTTGTTAATGCCTAAATTACAATATCGATTTAGAGTCGTGCTTGAAAATTTTGGTATTTCAACTCCTAGATCTGAAATTACTAAACAAGTTGTTGATTGTTCAAGACCTAATCTTACTTTTGATCAAATTACACTTGAAGCATACAACTCAAGAGTGTACATGGCTGGAAAACATACATGGGATCCTATCACACTAAATGTAAGAGATGATGTTAACAACGAAGTTTCTAAACTAACTGGCGAGCAATTACAAAAACAGTTTGATTTCTTTGAACAGTCATCTGCGGCATCTGGTTCTGACTACAAGTTTACAGCAAGAATAGAAATACTAGATGGTGGTAATGGCGCAAACACTCCAACCACACTGGACACATTTGAACTGTTTGGCGCATATTTAGACAACGTACAGTATGGAACACTTGCATATGCAACTTCAGACCCTGTGCAAATTACAATGTCTATAAGATACGACAACGCAATTCAATCTCCTAGAGGCACAGGTATTGGTACAGCAGTAGCAAGAACAGTGTCAACAGCAGCTACAGGCGGCGGTATTTAAATTTAATCACCCTGTTTTTTAAAGCCATAAATATTACAAATGGCAAACTGGCGTTCTAATTTTCTTAAAACATTACTGCAAGGTGATCATCTAAAAGATTATCAACACGCGGCAAGACTGTACACAGACGATCTTTTTAGATTGTCGCCAAAAAATCAATTTTTATATCACACTGTATTCGAAATAAATCCAGAAGCAGTAGGATCTTCCTTAACAGCAACAGAAAAGCTTGAACTTGGTATGATTGTGAAACGTACTGATTTGCCACAATATTCATTTAATGTAGAACAAAAGAACCAATATAATTTTAAAAACTATATTCAAACAGGCATAACATATCAACCAGTTACAATGGAACTACATGACGACATGGGAGACGTTGCAACAGCATTTTGGAAATCATATTATCAACATTATATTGTTGATACAAACATTGATCCTATTTTGTATAACAATCAAAACTATGGACAAAATCGTTCACTGAGATGGGGAAGAGACGTTGCCAAACACAATTATTTTTTTAAGTCCATTTCAATATTCCAACTGGCAAGAAAACGTTTTACTGAATACAGAATGATGAATCCTGTAATTAATGATTGGTCCAACGGTAACATGGCACAGGATGCAGGTACTGGTGTTAATACACATTCATTCAGTATATCTTATTCTGGCGTACTGATGAGGAATGGAGCTGTAGGAGTTGACCCGCAAGGCTTTGCAACTTTTCATTACGATAAGTCACCATCGCCAAATAGAGGAGGCGGTGATAGTCTTTTCGGAGCTTTATCTGGAGCAACATCCACAGTCAGTTTATTACAGTCAGGTAACATACTAGGTGCCATATTATCAGGAGCACAAACTTATGAAAAAATAAAGTCTGGCCGTGCAACAAGAGGCACTAAGGAGGAAGTAGTAGGCGTAGTGAAAGATGTTATTACAGGCGGCTTTAACAATCTCGGAGCAACATCAAAGCCTGGAGTTGTTTTCCCTCAGAACGTTAACAAAAAATCATCCTTTGTCAATATAAGATCAAATAACAAGACGCAGTCAACAGATAAGGCAGCTACAGCATATGGAGAAGTAAACAACCAAATTGTTTTGACCCCAAGCCAAACCAAAAATTATATTAATATTGACGCCAATGCAAAACTTAAACTTGCAAAATATATTACGTTCAAAAATGATAAAAAATTAGACGTCAATGATATTGAAACTGAATGGGCCAAACTAACATCATCCGAACAACAAGCATATTTGGATGGAGCTCCTACAACAGCTCAAACTTTAACAAAACAAGGTGTGCTACAATATAGTGTCGACAAGGATACCTATAACAAAGTGCTAGAGGTACAATAATGGCCATTAAAGAAACAGATAACACAACCAAGTATACAAATTTAGCAATTGAAGATCCAAAAGGCACACAAGAGATCATACAGTTTTTATCTGGCATCACAAACGATAGATTAGAATTCAGTGCATCTGAATATGATGCAGTGGTTGGATTTTTTGAGGGGAAAGAATATGATAGACAGGCCGCAGAATCACTTGCTTACATCATCCTAAGACAGGCCAAAATCGACAATGTGCCTGTATTCCAAATTTTGCAATCGTTATCAAAAGTAGCGCCTATTACACTATCACAGTTAGTGACCGAAATATTAAACAGCAATAGATATAAAACATCTGTACTGGGATTCCGAAACGAACGCACTACCCTGGATCATATCACTAGAAACATAAAGGCATAAAATGAATCGTTGGTCTCAAGGATTGTACCAACCAAAAAATCCAAACAAGTATGTTGGCAAAAAAACACCAAAGTATAGATCCTCATGGGAATGGGCATTCATGCGATTTTGTGATAATAATCCTGCAGTAACACAGTGGGCATCAGAATCAATCCAGATTCCTTATAGACATCCACTTACAGGAAAAAATACAATTTATGTACCAGATTTTTTCATTGTGTACAATGACAAGAAGAAAAAAACAGTTGCAGAATTAATTGAAGTAAAACCAAACAATCAAGCAAAGTTTGAGTCCGTGGGTAAAAATGCACAAAATCGTGCCGCACTTGTCGTGAACAGAGCCAAATGGGAAGCTGCCAACAAATGGGCCAAACACAAAGGCATTCGTTTTAGAGTTCTCACAGAGAGTGATATCTTTAAATAATATTATGTCCAAAGATAATATAGAAGTTAATGTGCGTGAACTTTATGAAGCCATGTTGAAAGCAGTAAAATTAAAAGGATATGATAGACTGGTAAGAAAACAAAAACATGTGGCCAAACGTAAAGGTAAAATAGATCGCAGAACAGGACGTCCAGGAAAGTCAAAATGACTAAAAAACTTGAAGAAATATTTGATTTAGAAAGTTCAGATGACCAAACATCAATGACTGAAAAATTAGACAAAGAACAAGAACACAAGGACAATAATGAAGCCAATAATCTTCTCAAAACTAAATTCGATTTAGATAAAATTGATGCCGCATTGCCGCAAGTAGATGGCCTTGCTGAAGATTCTGAGATCGATCAATACGCACAAGAAGCCTTCCAAGCATATAAAGATCTAATGGATCTTGGGATGAATATTGAACCAAGATTAGCAGGAAGAATTATGGAAGTTGCATCATCAATGATGTCAAATGCAATAAATGCCAAGAATGTAAAGGTGGATAAAAAACTTAAAATGATTGAATTACAGTTAAAAAAGATGAAACTAGACCAAAATGCTCCTGAAGAAGAGGCTGTAACAGGCACGGGCACAGTAATTGCTGATCGAAATGAACTTATAAAACAAATACTTGCAAACGCAAACAAGGATAAATAACACGCATGAAAACTTTCAAAGAATATCTCACAGAAGCACAAAAAACATACATGGTGCGAATTAAAGTAGCCGGAGAATTGCCAGAAGGATTTGAATCAAATCTGAAATCATACATGGAAAAGTTCCAAACAGTTTCATTTAAAAAAGTGGCATCTACTCCAATCCAAGAACACCCACATGAATTTCCAAGACTTAAAAACATGGAAGTAACAATTTTTGATGTCGATGCAGAATATCCAATTGGTTTTCAGCAGTTGGAAGAAGTGCTAACAGCACACTTTGGAATATCACCAGATCATTTAAGGGTAAAACATCCAAATGATCAAACTGAACTGACCACAGATGAGGAAGGTGAATATGAACCAAAACTTACAGACGCAGAATATAAAGATGCTCCATCCACTGAAGAGCCTTTGTTTGGAGATGAATACAACATGTCATTATTCCAAGAGTTGATGAAAGAAAGAAAAAAAGAAGAAACATCAGAAGGCGAAGGCAAAACTGTTGAAATGCCCGAAGAAAAAGAAAATTTAAGCATACACTCAAAGGGCGAAGGACTAGTTAAAGGCACTGGCGCTTCACTCACTATACACTCCAAATAATTTTCCTTAAATATTAGTATGGCACAAAGTTTACAAGGCAACCTTACCAAACGGGCACATCAAAAGTCTAAATTCACAGAACAACAGATCCTTGAACTTAATAGATGCATGGATAAAAAAACGGGCCCATTGCATTTTTGTAAAAATTATTGCATGATACAACATCCTACTAAAGGTGCTATGAAGTTTAACATGTATGAATATCAAGAAGGTTTGGTAAAAACTTATCATAACAATAGATTTGCAATTGCCATGTTGCCAAGACAGACAGGCAAAACAACATGTGCCGCCGCATATCTTGTATGGTATGCCATGTTTGTTCCTGATTCGCAAATACTAATTGCCGCTCATAAATTTACTGGAGCTCAAGACATCATGAACAGAGTAAGATTTGTTTATGAAAACATTCCAGACTTTTTAAGAGCAGGCGCATATTCGTATAATAGAAACACACTTGAATTTGATAATGGGTCAAGGATAAAGGCAACCACCACTACTGAAAACACTGGTAGAGGTATGTCATTGAGTGTAATTTACTGTGACGAATTTGCATTTGTTAATCCTCCTTCTAAGGCGTCTGAGTTTTGGACCTCGCTGGCTCCAACATTAGCCACAGGAGGAAAATGTATTATTACATCCACGCCCAACTCAGACGAAGATCAGTTTGCACTTATCTGGAAGGAAGCAAACAAAAAATTAGATGAATATGGCAACGAACAAGCAGTTGGCAAAAACGGTTTTGCAGCTTTTAAAGCATCGTGGCAAGAACATCCAGAACGTACAGAAGAGTGGGCTAAAGAAGAACGTGCTAGAATAGGTGAAGAAAGATTCAGACGTGAACATGACTGTGAATTTATAATATATGATGAAACACTAATAGCTCCTATCAAACTGGCTGACCTACAAGGGCATGACCCTACTGAAAGACATGGACATGTAAGATGGTATGACAAGCCAAAAAAAGGTAGGGCATATTTGGTGGCATTGGATCCATCTTTGGGTACTGGAGGGGATTACGCCGCTATTCAGGTTTTTGAGATGCCTGACATGAAACAAATTGCAGAATGGCAACACAATGCAACCCCCATCCAAGGACAAATTAGAATACTAAAATCCATTCTTGAACAAATTAAAGATCAAGTAGGTGAAACCATAGAAATATATTATTCAATCGAAAACAACACAATAGGTGAAGCCGGACTTGTTGCTATATCAGACATAGGTGAAGAAAACATGCCTGGACAATTGTTGTCAGAAACTGTAAGAAAAGGACATGTGCGGAGATTTAGAAAAGGATATAACACTACTCACAATGCTAAAATTACTGCTTGTGCAAAATTAAAACAGATGGTTGAATCAGACAAAATCGATATAAGATCCAAAAATCTTGTTAGTGAATTAAAAAACTTTGTTGCTTCAGGAACATCATTTGCCGCCAAGCCAGGAGAACATGATGATTTGGTGATGTCAACTTTATTGATACTACGTATGGCTACTACAATTTCTTCCTGGGACCAAAAAGTTTTTGAAAGGCTACGTGATGCAGAATCGGAAATCACTATGCCTATGCCAATCCTTATATCATCATAATGCTTATTGGTTGTGATAATTTCAACAAAAAACTTTTAGCCACAACTAGTTTACAACTAAATGTTGAAGAGAATTTTGGAGTTTGTGATCGAATATATGATGTCATAATTACTAATTGGAAACAAATTTGTAGTTACATCAAACTGCACAAAAACAAATTACAGTCAACATTATTTGTAGTAAGTCAATTTTCAGATGGATCACATAACAGGCGAATTGCAACTACAGTAAAACATTTTAACAAAATGTATGGCACCAACAACAGCATCGTAATAATAGGCGACGGCTGGTCCCATTTTGATAACAACATACATTCACCATGGAGTAGGTTTTTATGGAACGATCGAGACATGTTGCCATTAGACAAACCAACAACACATTGGACTTGCCTGATGAGCAGACGTAGGCCACATAGAGATAATGTAGAAAAATTTTTATTAGACAACACAGAACTATTCAATTATCCCAACTACTTTGTGTATGACGAGTCACAAAATGTAGATATACTACAAAAACACATGTTCCGAAAAACATTGTCAAAACACAATTATTATAAAAATGATCCAACATGGATTATTGACACAACAAAACACAATATGGACAGATACAATGTTCATAGCGATGGTGATTTAATTTTTCCGTATCATGAAAGTAAGATTGAACTTGTTGCAGAGACAGTAACTGATTATTTTTTTATCACTGAAAAGACAACCAAACCAATAAGAGCAGGCATCCCTTTTGTAATTGTGGGTGGACATAATTTCCTAAAAAGATTGCGTAAAATGGGATTCAAAACATTTTCACCGTTGATAGACGAATCTTATGACAACGAAATAGATGATGAAAAAAGAATACAAATGTGTTGTGTTGCATTCAAAGAATTTTTCTTGAACGCAAACATAGACAATGATGATATATGGCACATTTGTGCCCACAATCAACAAGTGTTGAAACGCATACACAACAAACTACCACAATGGGAAAATAGACTAGCACGTAAAATCGCCTATCAAGTTAATCAATATGCAAAAAAGCAGTCATTAACCACTGCTAAATACACAGATGGACCTTAATGCAGTAGCACAAGACTTATTTGATGAACTAAAATCACGATATGCTAAACTAACATTAGGAGATGACCAAGCCCAAGTAACATCAGATCCTGCACAAGCACGTTTTTTCAAATTTAACTGGAACAATAATCCAGTTTCTGTGTCCATTGATGAAGAAAATTTAAGACTAATTTACAATAGATCACTTACAGATTCAGTGGACAGCGAACAGGAGCAAGAATGGTATGAATTTTCTAGATTCATGAAGGAATTTGCTGTTACGCATAACTTAGGATTCAAGCCACAAGATGTGGAAAAATTGGATCTAGAACAAGGAGACTTTGAATTCCTATCTCAAGTAAATACAGTGAAGGAAAGCACAATGCACGGCACATCAAAAACATCATATAGACCTTTGGATAAAACCAAAATGATTATTAGGCACACAAAATCCGTTGAAGAAGGAGTGCCAGGAGCAAGATCCAGAAATATTAAAGCAATTTTTATTGAGAACAATCAAGGTGAAAGATTTAGATTTCCATACAATTATCTAAATGGGGCAAGAGCCATGCAGATGCATGTTGCCAAAGGTGGCAATCCTTATGATGCAGTTGGCGAAGCAATTGTTAACACAGTGGAAGACATTGCCAAAATGAGAAAATTTACACAATATGCACAGCGAAATAAAATGATTGATGAGTCAACACAACAGTATATTGATGCCGCTCATATAAAAATTCAAGACAGCAAAAGACTGCTGAGTGCAATGCAAAAGACCTCAACATATGAGTCTGCAGTTGAAACAATGAATACTGTCATAGAACAAAACAACCAACACACTGTTGACACACTAGTCAAGACTTTTACTAAGGAAACTTTCGACGAAGATTTACTTGATGCTTTTAAAATTTTACCTGTGTTAGAACTTAAAGGTGACGATGAAGAAGAAACAAAAACAAGAGCAGATGTAATGAAGCAAACATCAACAGCATCTAGATTTAAAAATTATGTTGATTCTTGGGTCAACTCACCACAGTCAAAATTAATACTTAAAAAAGATGATTCATTTGATGATCTACAAAATAATTTGAGATCACAACAAAAAGATACTAATGCAAAACTTGGCACAATAATGAGAGATATTGCAGGACGTTTTTTATCTACCAATCCGGAAGACGATGCGATTTCGAACTTTGCTTCAGACATGGAGCAACAGTTATCCATGAGCGGAGAACTTTTTGCAAAGCCTAATCCTGAAATGAAAGCACTGAAAGGCACAGCAATCAAGTTGGCCAACATGTATCTTACAGATATGAAAAAAATTAAAACAGATGACGCATACAAAGATCAAGTTAGAAAAAATCCTGAAGACATCAAAGCGTTCAAAGACATCAAAGGCAAAGAAATTGACAAAGGCAAGTTAGCCAAACAATACAAAAGAAAATACAAAGGCGAAACAGCCCAACTTGAAGCATGGATGGATGGCAGGATTGCGGAAATGATGAATGATCTAGATCCCGACGACATTGAAGCATCAGAACATCAAGATGCATTTGAATTATTAGAGCCAACATCAAAAAGTCCAGCCGCAGACAAAATTGCACAACTAGCCATCAAAAGAAAGCAAGAAGGCGACGACATGGACTTTGCAGATATGATAAAAGCATCTGAACTTATCAGACAAGATAGACTAAAAGAACTTGGTGCATTTATATACGACTTAGACACAGATCCAAGAGAAGAAATCATGTCAATGATTGAGAAGTTTGAACCTGAAACATTTGCAAAGATATATGGTGATCAAACTGGTTACATGAGTTTAATCAAACCAAAAGGCATGGAATCTGCAGACAAAAACCAAGACGTAGAAGACATCCTAAAATTATCAGGCATAAAATAAATTCTTGACAAAACAAGAACAATGCGTATATAATATGCATTACAGTGATACACACTAGGCAACACAAAGGAGGCTTACATTATGGCAACACTGGCAGATATAAGAGCCAAACTCCAGGCTCAAAGCTCTAAACCAGCAGGTGAAGGGCAAATAGGAGACAACGCAATATATCCACATTGGAATATTCCCGAAAATTCAGAAGCAGTACTTAGATTCTTACCCGATGGTGACTCTAACAACACTTTCTTTTGGACTGAAAGAGCAATGATAAAACTGCCTTTCAATTCAGTAAAAGGTGATGCATCATCAGGACCAGTACAAGTGCAGGTTCCATGCATGGAAATGTATGGTGATGCATGTTCAATACTTGCAGAAGTAAGACAATGGTTCAAAGACAAATCATTGGAGGACTTGGGTAGAAAATATTGGAAAAAACGTTCTTACATTTTCCAAGGATTTGTGACCACATCACCACTACAAGAAGAAGCACCAGAGAATCCAATTAGAAGATTCATCATTGGTCCGCAGATTTTCAATATTATAAAGTCCGCACTGATGGATCCTGAGATGGAAGATCTGCCAACAGACTACACCAGAGGAGTTGACTTCAGAATCAACAAGACAACAAAAGGTGGTTATGCAGACTATTCAACATCCAAATGGTCAAGAAAAACAACTCCATTGACTGAAGAACAAAACAAAGCCATTGAAACACATGGTCTACACAATCTTGGTGACTTTTTGCCTAAGAAGCCTGGCGAAGTTGAAATCAAGGTGATGGAAGAAATGTTCAGAGCATCAGTGGATGGTGAGCCCTATGACGCAGAAAAGTATTCACA
>Ga0114933_10001788_pt1 | contig 23324 bp, 14 predicted proteins | sample 4SBtaG_FD_89691 | JGI IMG/M metagenome (GOLD analysis project Ga0114933, IMG submission 89691) | Deep subsurface microbial communities from Kolumbo volcano to uncover new lineages of life (NeLLi) - 4SBTROV12_W25 metaG | ecosystem: Environmental > Aquatic > Marine > Volcanic | place: Kolumbo... | reverse complement strand
TACACCTTTTGAGTGTGGCTCCCACAGGGGCACCAATTAGGAGACATCGTCATGGCACGATATACAGGCCCAAAAGCTCGAGTAAATCGACGACTTGGAACTCTAGTTTACGAAAACAGTGGCGCAAGCCGTGCGTTTGATCGACGTCCTTCGCCGCCTGGTATGCATACACGCGGTCGCCGACCATCCAACTATGGTCTGGCATTGATGGAAAAGCAGAAGATCAAGCATTACTACGGTCTTGGCGAACGTCAGTTGCGACGTTACTTCAATAACGTTGCACATAAGAAGGGTAACACTTCAGAGTTGTTATTACTCTTGTGCGAACGTCGATTGGATAACGTGATTCGACGTGCTGGAATGTGTAAGACACGTCCGCAAGCACGACAGGGAATCACGCACGGACACTTTCAAGTCAACGGCGTGAAAGTCACAAAGCCGTCATATCAGGTTCGCCCAGGTGATGTTGTTACTGTCCGACGACGTAATAACTTGCTTCAGGCCTATCAAGGCATTTCTCAATCTGCTGAGGGTGAGCCAGTAGATTGGCTTACTTTTGACAACGAAACACTTCGAATAACCGTTCAAGGTGCTCCGGGGCCATCAGATGTCAGTCTTCCGGTCGATGGAAATATCGTCGTCGAATTCCTATCACGTTAATACGCTAGCGCAATACGAATATGCATTCGAGCATTGTTGTACTTGGGGGGGGCCCAGGTGGCTATGCTGCTGCTTTTCTTGCAGCAGACATGGGGATGGAGGTCACCATTGTTGACTCCGAATCCGGTCTCGGTGGCACCTGTTTACTCCGCGGATGCATTCCCAGCAAAGCGCTACTGCACGTTGCTAAAGTGATCGATGAGTCACGAGAGTTAACAGAGAACTGGGGAGTCTCATTTGAGGCACCAAAGATCGATGTCGACAAAGTGCGTGCACGGAAAGAGTCTGTAATCCAATCGCTTTCTAGCGGTCTTGGCCAGCTTGCCAAACGCCGTGATGTAAACGTAATTCATGCTCGCGGCACGTTTACAGACTCCAATACCCTAACCCTTGAAGGGGATGATCCGTCCATTGCAGATAGTGGCCAAATCACTTTTGACCATTGCATTATTGCCACGGGTTCATCACCATTTGTGCCACCTGCATTGCTGCTCGAAAGCGATCGAGTCATGGACTCAACTGGTGCATTAGCACTGGCCGATGTCCCGCAAAAAATGTTGGTCATAGGCGGCGGCTATATCGGACTGGAAATGGCTACCGTCTACGCAAGCCTGGGAAGCAAAGTAGACGTCGTAGAACTTACCAACGGATTACTTCCGCTTGCAGACCGTGACTTGGTAAAACCACTTGCACGCAAACTCGACAAAATACTCAATGAAGTCATGCTCGACACCAAAGTCGGCAACATGACCGAAATAGATGATCACATTCAAGTCACGTTTGAAGGTCCGGCCAGACTCGGCGTCGAAGATTATGACAGAGTGCTTGTTGTAACCGGCCGTCGTCCTAATTCGGCAGACCTCGGATTAGAAAGCACAAAGGTCGCTGTAAATGAGAAAGGGTTCGTCCAGTGCGACAAATCTCAGCGAACGGCTGACCCCGCCATTTTTGCTATCGGTGATGTCGCTGGTGAGCCCATGCTTGCACATAAAGCATCGCACGAAGCCAAAGTTGCGGTTGCAGTATTGGCGGGTCACGACATGGTTTTTGACCACAAGGCGATTCCGGCCGTCGTTTTCACTGATCCTGAAATTGCGTGGGCGGGGCTAACTGAGACGGAGGCTAAATCTCAGGACATCAAGGTGGAAGTAATGCGTTATCCGTGGGCAGCTAGTGGGCGAGCCCAGGCAATCGGAGCAACCGATGGCCTGACGAAACTTCTGATTGATCCAGAATCAGAGCGAGTCCTTGGATGCGGAATTGTTGGCGTTGGCGCAGGTGAGCTCATTGCGGAGGCAGTTCTTGCGATTGAAATGGGATGTGAAGCACGAGATATCACCAAGGCAATTCATCCCCATCCAACACTCAGTGAAACGGTTATGAATGCGGGTGAGTTGTTCTTTGGATCAGCCGTGGAAATTTACAAGCCTAAACGCAGCTAATGTGATGCAACTCATGCGTCTTTTCCAGCATCTCGTACAAGCATTTCAAATTCAAGCTGCTTGAAATTCGAAAGTTGTCGTCGGCTGTAGAGCTTACACACATCTTCACTTCACAGTCGATTCTTGCGGCGCAAAGCATTTATCTATATTTGCGTCGAGCCTCGAGGCGGAGAGAGACTCGAGTCAACGTTATAGATCCTGTGGAGACAACAGCGTGGCATGACGCACATGGAAAATACCGGTCATACGACTTTCGAGTCCTAGGTTTTAAGGAAGCACCTATAGCCGGCTTTCTATTTACACCGCAGCTGGTAGCCATCTTCCAGGGATGCGCCCGACACAACAATCGGAAGCCCGTCGCGAATCATACATCGATCGTCCTCATCGGACACCTGAATACCGGTAGTGTTTACGATTTTGACACCGTTTCCAACCCGGCAATTCTTATCGAGAATTGCGCCATCAATGACACAACCGGATCCAACCCCGATCTCCGGGATGCCTTCATCAGAATCGTCTTTGCGTTCCAGTTGAGTTTCGTAATAGTCCGCACCCATCACAACACTGTTTCGAATCACCGTGTCTCTACCAATGCGGCATCGTAATCCGATGACAGAGTTTTCAATAACTGCACCGTCTTCAATGACACAGCCATCTGCTATCAGGCAGTCATGTAATGTCGCTTGGCCAATATGAGACGGTGGAAGAAAACGTGCCCGCGAATAGACCGGTGCCTCAGGAAAAACAAGTTTATAAGGTGCATCAGGTTGAATCATGGCCAGATTGGCTTCGTAAAATGCACGTATGGTACCGATATCTTCCCAATAACCATCGAATACGTGCATTTGCACATGTCTTGAATCGATGGACTGAGGAAATACTTCGCGTCCAAAGTCTTCGTATTCAGTTGTGCGCAATAGCTCAAGCAATAACTCTCGCTTGAAAATATAGATACCCATGCTTGCCAGGCAATCACGGCCTTTGGGATCCAGACCTTGTGCCGTCAACCATTGAGCAGAAGTAATGACCGGTTCCAATTCCTCGTCCGTGCTCGGTTTTTCAACGAACCGGGTAACGCGACCTCCTGCATCGGCTTTCATGATCCCCAGCGACGCAGCATCAGCCCGATCAACCGGCATGGCTGCAATGGAAACATCTGCATTGGATTCCGCATGGGTTCGCATCATGGCGGCAAGATCCATACGGTACAACTGATCACCGGATAGGATCATTACATTCTTGATACCGGGTTGTTCAAGGTAACGAAGGTTTTTGCGTACGGCATCCGCTGTGCCCTGATACCAATCGGTCCCGGAGTCCATCGTCTGCTGCGCAGCGAGTAATTCAACGAATCCGTCGCTAAACGAATCAAAACGATACGTCTGCCGTATATGCCGGTGCAGGCTAAACGACATGAATTGCGTAAGGACATAGATACGATTAATTCCGCTATTGATACAGTTCGATAGCGGAATGTCGATTAAGCGATAATTCCCCGCAAGCGGAACGGCCGGTTTGGCGCGGAATTTTGTAAGCGGGTAGAGGCGCGAACCCTGTCCGCCACCTAACACCAACGCAATTGTCTCTTTCACGATTCTTCCCGTACAGGATCATTATTTCGTCACGAAGTTTACCATCCGCCCTGGCACTACGATGACTTTGATTACTTCTAATTCGGCCAACAACTCAGCAACACGTGCATCCGCTCTGGCTGCCGCTTCCAGCTCGTCCTGGCTGATACCAGCAGGCACGGTGATCTTCGACCGAACCTTGCCTTTAAACTGAATCGGAATCTCAACTTGATCATCTACGGTCAGCGACTCATCAAATTCAGGCCAAGCCTCATATGCCAGTGTGCCAGAATGACCAAGCAATTGCCAGAGTTCCTCGCATAGATGTGGAGCATAGGGGGCAAGTAATAACACGAATGACTCCATCACCGATTTGGCATAGGCTTCTTGTTTTGTGAAGTGATTCACAAATTCCATCATCCGTGCAATCGCCGTGTTGTAATTCAGGGTCTCTGTGTCCTGAGTAACTGCCTGAATGGTTTTATGAAGTACACGCAGGTCATCAGCATCTGCCTCTACATCCTGCACGCTTGAATTCAGCTGCAATTGCTCACTACGGTCATCTACGATTAATCGCCAGACGCGATCCAGAAAACCTCGAACCCCGTTTACTCCGTTCATGCTCCATGGCTTGGTGGCTTCCAATGGTCCCATAAACATCTCATAGAGCCTCAGTGAATCGGCGCCATAATCCTGAACCACCTGATCTGGATTTACGACATTTCCTCGACTCTTGGACATCTTAAATGCACGCCCTTCAACCCGAACGCTTTCGTCTTCGCGCCGAACAAACCCATCGCCCTTCTTAGAAATTTGTTCAACATCCAGCGTTACGGCACTCACCGCTGTGCCTTGCTGGTCAACCAGTTCATTGAGATTATTGCGACTCACATCGCTTGGATTAATCCAGCTACCTTCTGATGTCTGATACGCCGTATACTCCATCTCACCGAGAATCATGCCTTGATTGATGAGTCGCTGGAACGGCTCTGTCGTACTTACATAACCTCGATCAAAAAGTACTTTGTGCCAGAAACGCGAATAGAGTAGATGCAACACAGCGTGTTCTGCACCACCGACATACAGATCGACAGGCATCCAGGCTTTCTCTTTTTCTGCATCAACAAATGCTTCGTTGTTCTCAGCATCAATAAACCGCAGGTAGTACCAGCATGAGCCAGCCCATTGAGGCATCGTGTTTGTTTCACGACGATACGTCACACCGTCAATAACAGGTTTCAACCACTCATCATCGGCCTTGGCAAGCGGTGGCTCTGGTCGACCATGTGGTTTGTAATCTTCGAGGTACGGCAGATCTACGGGCAGATCTTCTTCATCAACAGACCGAATCACGCCGGTTGGTTCACCGGCTTCATCGAGTTCGTGCAGAATTGGGAACGGTTCTCCCCAAAAACGTTGACGACTAAAAAGCCAATCCCTCAACTTGTAATTCACGGCAGCCCGTCCGGTACCTGCAGTTGTAAGCGAATCGGTGATCGCCGACTTAAATTCACTAGTAGGCATACCATCGAATTCATCGGAGTTTACTGCGATGCCGGTTCCGGCAAAGCATGCTTGACCGGCCAGCACAGAATCCCGATCCACGTTGTCCCGCTCGCCGGGATCAACCACAGCCTGTACAGCTATATCGTATTCTGTCGCAAACTCGTAGTCGCGTTCATCGTGTGCCGGCACAGCCATGATTGCGCCGGTACCATAACTGATAAGTACATAATCAGCGATCCAAATCGGGGTGCGAGCACCACTTACCGGATTGATCGCATAAGCACCGCTAAATACACCTGTTTTTTGCTTATTGTCTTCGGTCCGCTCACGGTCACTCTTACTGGCAGCTTTTTCACAGTACTCTTGCACCGCTTGTCGTTGGGCATCCGTTGTAAGTTGCTCCACAGCGGAATGCTCCGGAGCGATCACCATGTAGGTTGCGCCATAGAGTGTATCCGGCCGCGTCGTGTAGACTCGCAGTACATCATCGGTAGGTTTTCTCGTAAAACCACTGGATGTACGCTCTGACTTCCAAGCATCAAATGCCGATTCAGTGCCGATGTAAAAGTCAACTTCGGCACCTTCACTACGCCCTATCCAATCACGCTGCAGTTTTTTAATGCCCTCAGACCAATCGAGGTCGTCCAAATCATGTTCGAGGCGATCCGCATACGAGGTGATTCGCAACATCCATTGCCTTAGCGGTATACGTTGAACGGGATGCCCGCCACGCTCACTTAAGCCATCGATCACCTCTTCATTAGCCAGAACCGTTCCAAACGCCGGACACCAATTCACTAGGGCATCTGATTGATATGCCAGTCGGTGATCATCACGAAATTCACGGATGGCATCGTTACCGGCTTCCGCGATATCAGCAGGGATCGGCAACTCATCGATGGGACGGCCTTTTTCTTGCTCAGGATCAAACCAGGTTTCAAACAACAGTCGAAAGATCCATTGTGTCCACTTGAAGTACTCAACATCGGTAGTGGCGATGCAACGATCCCAGTCATAGCTGAATCCAAGCATCTTCAACTGGCGTGTGAAGTTCGCAATATTCTGCTCTGTGGATTCGCGCGGCGGAGTGTTTGTGCGGATGGCATGTTCTTCTGCCGGTAATCCAAACGCATCGAACCCCATCGGATGCAAGACGCTCTTACCACGCATCCGATGAAACCGACAGAAAATGTCAGTCGCTGTATATCCTTCCGGGTGTCCTACGTGTAAACCGTTTCCGCTTGGGTAAGGAAACATATCTAATACGTATAACTTTTCACCCTCCGGCATATCCGGCGTTTGAAACGTCTTATGTTCATCCCAGTATTGCTGCCACTTGGGTTCGATTTGTGCTGGGTTATAACGTGGCATTTTTATTTCTGTCCTGTCTCGTGTGAATTCGGAAATTACGGGTAAGTAACTACGCCGTCCATCCAAAAACAAGGGCAATGAGTAAAGCGTGATTTTACTTGGGAGCTTACGGAGTCGACAACCCGCGTGACATACACTGCATGATGGATTCATGTTAGACTCGGACGTTCTTTAGCGGCACTATTAATGCCAAACGACATTAGCTCCCGAGTCAGATGATTAAGTCCCTAAGAGAATTCCAACTTGATGAAGAGTCACGTCAGAAGATGCGTGCTGCAGGCCGCTTCAATGCTGAGTTACTTGACTTCGTCCGCCCGCATGTCAAGGCCGGAGTTTCAACGGATGAAATCGACCGGTTGGTGCATCAATACACCGTCGATCACGGTCATATTCCTGCACCGCTGGACTATCATGGTTTCCCCAAGAGTTGTTGCACCAGCATCAATGAAGTGATTTGTCATGGGATTCCAGGGGACGAAGTGCTTCACGACGGTGACATCGTCAATGTTGACGTCACATCAATCGTTGACGGCTGGCATGGTGACCAGTCTGAGACATTTCTGATTGGTGAAGTAAGTGAAGATGCACGACGGGTTACTCAATGCAGTTTTGACTCGCTCAACGAGTCGATCGATATTTTGAAACCCGGTTGCAGTGTCACCGACATTGGTCATGCCATTGTTGCTATCGCGGATCAGTACGGATTTAGCGTTGTACGTGACTACGTAGGCCATGGTCTTGGCTTAGAATTCCATCAACCGCCGAATGTTCCTCACTATCCTGATCCACGATTCGAACGCATTCAGCTAATTCCGGGCCTCTGTTTCACCATCGAGCCTATGATCAATGTTGGCAAGTTCATGGGGGTTGTTGATCCATTTGATAACTGGACGGTGCGAACCATCGATGGGCAATTGTCTGCTCAATTTGAGCATACGATCTTAATGACCGAAGAGGGGCCGGAAATCCTCACTCAAACGGATCATGGACCGCAGCCAGGTCACAAATTCTGATATTGCCGTAGCCGGCAGATTCATCTAAAAGTCTCACTGCGCCCGGGGGGTTCTGCGCAAACAATCCACCCCAACAATACGGAAGCAGTTTTGATGAAAAGTGTTTTCTCGGTAATCGTCTGCGCCACCTTTGTGTTTATTCCGCTTGATCTAAATGCAACACAGGCCATACGTGCACAAGTGAATACCTCTCGTGCGCCAATCATGTCCTCCATGAATACCAATGCCTATGTCGCATGCCGCCTGGACGCCGGCACATCCATAGATATTTATCATCAGACTTCTAATGGGTGGCTTGCTATAAGACCGCCCGCAGGTTCCTTCAGTCTCGTAAAGGCCAGCGATGTACAGTTGTCGGAATCCGATGCCACCGGACGAATCCGATCACCTGAAGCAAAAAGCTGGATTGGTAAGTTTGAAGATCTCGTGGTGAATTATGAATCGGTCATTACACTCAAGCAAAATGAGCACGTCCGAGTATTAGCTACACGGCGCATGAGAGTTACGCCGAATGCTCCACTTCAAACTTATATTAAGATCTTACCTCCCAATGGCGAATTCCGGTGGATACATAAACGGCATGTAAACCTAACCACCAACCAAAAGCCCGTCACACAGGTTAGCCCTAATACAACCGAAACACGGTCTACCGTCAGTCATTCCCAAAGGGTTCCTTCCGAGGTTCAATCAGCGTCCTACACAACCGACATGTATGGCGCGCCACGCCGGTCATTCGTACCACGTTGGGTAAAGCCGAGTGGAACTGAACGGCTATCCAGTAATCGTGTCGCGGTGCAATCTGCCGGAGACATTAGGCCCGCGGCGGCTACATTTGAAATGCCATATGACTCCAATGCGGATGCCACGTGTGAGAGGCTAAATCAGGCTCTATCTGCAACCGTGAGCCAATCGCCGAGTCTTTGGAATCTAGCTCCGATTCGCGATGGATTAACTACATTACTACAACAGAACCTCACAGGATCTCAACGAACCAAGGCGCAGTCGATTCTCGACAGAGTGCAGAAGTTTCAAGACTTACAACGGTCACGAAGTCAGCTCAAAGTTGCACAAGCATCAACCATTTCCAACGTACGCCAAGCGTCTCACAGTGCAGAATTAGATGTGGCCACAAGTGGTTTTGACAGACCTATCGGTACTGGTGTCCTCAATTCAGAAGCCGCGGCAACTAACTATGACTCCAAGGGCTGGTTAGTCAATGTTCGTTCATCACGTACAGACGCACCACCATACGCCCTCGTTGATAATGATGGTAACGTGATTGTATTCATCTCGCCGGTACCCGGACTGAATCTCTCTCATTACATCCATAAGAATGTTGGCATCTTTGGCCGACGTGGTTATCTTCACCGTCTGAGAACTCCGCACATCAGCGTCAGTCGCATCGTAGATCTTGCCCGACACATGGAATGATCATGGCAATATGTCTTGAGCCTTACTCTGGCCTGTATTATCGGGCTTAGAGTGGGTGATGACTGGCCTATGACGCCCAGCTTCTCTGTCTTAACAGCGATTTGTATCAATATGTACTGATTTGAAATGAGTACTAGATTCCGCTGCACAGACGTGCCGAAAAGACATGCGTATCCGTATGTCTTATTCAATTATTTCAGCACGCCAAATGCAGCCTCGCACCGCCAATTCCTCTATTGCACATAGCTGCAAAACGATCATGTGCCTTGCACTTGCATCATTGAGTATGATAGTGCCCCGGACCGTGACGGCTGAAAACCCGGGGCTTTCGGCCAAACAAAAAGCTGTTGCGGGCATTCCGTTTGAGCGTATGACCGCATCCGCTGCAGAGCGAATCAAGCAGACGATCAACAGTAGGGCGATATTTAAGCATCTGCCCGAATCGACAATTCCCTGTACCCCTGAGTTATATATCCAGCTCATTCGTTACCCCGAGCTCGTTTGCAACATGTGGGAACTAATGGGTGCCGCAAAATTTCGAGTTAATCGAACTGCCGACTTTGAATTTACCGTAAGTGACTTAAAGGGCAGCACATCTCAGGTAGAACTCATCTACGGCACACAAAACACGCACGTGTTTTATATAGACGGGAATTATAAGGGGCCATTGCTCGTCAAAAATATTCAGGCCAAGACCGTCGTCGTTGTTCATTCGTCCTTTGATGTAGACGATAACAACAAACCTATCACTAAGCACTCCATTGATCTGTTTATGAATCTGGACAGCGGGATAGGAGAGATCGTCGAAGGGGTCGTAGTACCACTATTTATGAAGGTAACCGAGTGGAACTACGATGAAATTAGCAAGTTTGTCGGTCAGGTTTATGAAGTTGCGTTGACCAAACCCGATGGTATGCAACGATTGATCACCAAACTCACTCGCTGCCAACCGACCATTCGAAAGCGGCTATCCACGGTGACAACAGCGATCGCTGAATCGTCGGTACGCACCGCCGCATTGCCTAAGTAGACACCCATACCGCTTGGCTCTCTTACCAAGGGCACTCTTAGAAACTGGCCAGCGCTCCGGCCTGATCCGCATGGATGTCAAACAGCGTATTCAATCGTGTCACGGTGAATACTTTTTCAATATCCGACGTCATACCCGACAGCTTTAGGGAAACAGAATTTGCCAGGCAGTGCTTATGCATCACAATAAGCCGACTCAGTGCTGCGCTGGAAAGAAATGCAATGTTCGAGAATTCCAGCAGGATCTTGCTCGTGTCGGTACCTGCCAACTGAACAAGCTCCCCACCGAGCTCATCAATCATATCAGCTTCCATAATTCGATCAGAATTGAAGTTAACGATTGATACATCGCCTGATACGGAAACATCGAAATGTTGATAACTACTCACTTTATACCTCTGCTCAGATTTGTCGCGTGGTCAGACCAAAAAATGCGGTCTCAGATGACTCAGCGCTCGCCTAATAATACGTCTCGTCGATAGAAACTGTCAACTTCCGTTCAAGATACGGTATTTCTCTATTCTCTTTTAGCGGATTGGAAACCAAGAAACAAAAACAAGCCAGCTGTGGAGAAAGCCTCATACATCAACCAATCGGGTAGCTTCAATCGCACTTTCTGCACCGCGAATTCACTCACCGGCACATCACTAATGACAGGTGCTGGGGCTGGTACTGAAGTGTCGTCCTCTGTTGTAGAATCATCGCCATTTGTCGTCACTTTTGCTACATCGACGGCATCTTGTCGTAGATATTCGGATACTGTTTCACTGGCCGATGCCGTTAGGATATAAGAGTCGATATACAACAATTGAAAACCGACCAACCCCATAAGCACGGCGGCCATTACGAATTGTGTCGATTGAAATCCAAAAACTCTGCGTAACATCTAACCCTAACTATCAAAAACAGATTGAATCTCGCGCTGAATCAAACGCGTATTCCTGATATCCTCGTGTGCTACCTACTACACTAAGGCTCCACTATCAACATCGATTCAAGTCAACGCACATCTATACTGAGTGCGGCAAAAGTCGGATTGTGACATTGTTGTGGGTCATACGGGACGCGAATCATGTCGATTGACGCCGTCGCGTAATTCCAGTGATCGGAATTAAACAACTTGAGTAACTCCAATTCATCAGCAATTGAGCACGATCTTGCTATTGGTTCACATAACCTGGCAAGCCGTAGCTTTGTTGCGCTGGTGATAACGCAGTTTCTCACCGGCATCAATGACAACTGCTTTCGTTGGCTTGTAATCGGCATCGGCAAGTATTACATCGACGCCGATATGCTCGAGATGGAGCAAAGCACATTACTTGGTGTGGGATTGGCGTGCTTTGTCTCTCCGTACATCTTGCTGGCAACGCACGCCGGATTCATTTCTGATTGCCACAGTAAACGCAACGTAATCATTTGCTGCAAGTTTGCAGAAATCCTGATTATGCTCGGCGGTACGATCGCGATTGCCAATCAGAACATCCCAATGATCTTCATCATGTTGACATTGATGGGCGCTCAAAGCGCGATGTTCTATCCGTCCAAATTCGGGGCCATTCCTGAAATCGTTAAGGAATCAAAGATCTCAGCCGCAAACGGCGTCTACAACATGGCCACTGTAGGCGGCACGCTGTTGGGTATGATGCTCGGCATGAAGTTGGCAGATCTAACCCACTTCAAAGAAATGGCGCATCTCGGAGTCGATGGGATTCAGGATATCTGGATCATTGGCGCCGTTGTTATGGGTACGGCAGTGGTTGGTACATGCTTTAGCCTACTAATTCAAAAATTAGAAGTCGCTGCACCCAACAAGGATTTTACATGGAATCTCCCGAAACAGATGAAGCGGGATGTAAAGACGTTGGCACGCCAACCCGCCATGCTCAAAATCGCCCTGGGCATCGCCTTCTTTTGGGCCATCAGTGCTGTTGCTCAAAACACGATTGACCAGTTTGTCGTCGAAGCCGGCGGCGGAGCAGAAGTTGATAAGACCACGTTTATGGTCACCATCGTACTAGGCGTATGCGCCGGTAGCATATTGGCAGGAATTCTCTCAGCCGGCCGAGTCGAATTAGGCTTACTGCCAATTGGGGCATTGGGAATCGCCATTACCAGCCTGTTAATGTTCACAATTGACAGCACCATATTTGACAAAACACGGCTTGGAGCCGTTGTGCGTAACGTTGCAGAAGATACCTCCAATCATGTGCCGCCCGAAGTCAAGGCGGCTCCTCCAATTGATGGCGATCTACGTAGCCGCAAGAAGGAAAGCTACCTTGGAATTGTTGTTACGAAATTGAGCGACGGCATGCCGATCGAAGCCGATCTGCACGAAAGCGATATCATCACGTCAATAACCGTTGACGGTACTAAGTACGACTTATCTGAGGGAGTTGAACGATACCGGAAAGTCGTTGAAGCAAATCTCGGTAAGATCGCTTCATTTGAAACACTGCGACTTCCACCAGGAAAATTTCAAATCGATGTGATGCAGCAGGTTGCAAAAATCGATTCTAAAAAACTATCTGTAGCTGAGCATTTGAATTTTGATATCAATCTGGAACAACAGTCCCAAATAGAAACGGAGTTTTTACTTGCATGCTTCTTCCTGTTCATGATCGGAGTCAGTAGCGGATTCTTTGAAGTGCCACTGACTTCCTATGTCCAGCATCGCAGTCCTAAAAAGGATCTTGGCGCTATTCTTGCTGCGACGAATCTGATCACGTTTGTTGGCATGCTAGTGCTCAACGGTATCTTTGTAGGTTTACGTCAGGAAGTTGACGGTGAGCCCATCCTTTCTGCACGTGAAGTGTTCCTTTCCATCGGCATCGCGACCATTCCTGTTTGCTTGTATATCGTTTGGCTCATTCCACAGACAACCATCCGATTTGTGGTTTGGGTATTGAGCCGTACTTTTTACAAGATTCGCCTTAAAGGTGTTGAACATCTACCTGAAACAGGTGGTGCACTCCTTGTGCCCAATCACGTGACTTGGATCGATGGCATCCTGTTGCTTTTGGCGAGTGACAGGCCTGTAAGGATGGTTGTGTTTGCAGGTAATTTCAGGAATCCACTGCTGAAGATCATCGGAAAGATGTTTGGTGTAATATTTATTTCCGCCAAGAAATCTTCGATCATGAAGGCGCTCGATACCGCCGCACATGCTCTGGATAATGGCGAGCTAGTTTGCATTTTCCCCGAAGGTGCTCTAAGTAAAACCGGTCAAATTCAGTCCTTTCGACCGGGCATGACAAAGATCCTCGAAAGAACTAAGACGGATGTACCCATCATCCCAATCTACCTAGATGGGCTTTGGGGAAGCATTTTCAGCTTCGATCGTGGAAAATACTTGTGGAAATTACCAAAACGAATCCCTTACCCTGTATGGATACACTTTGGCAAAGCACTTTCCAAAGATGAGTCCATTCATATTGTTCGACAACGCGTTCAAGATTTAGGAGCAAACGCTATGAATCAACGTGCCCACGGTGAGAGTAGCCTGGCCGCCGATTTCATTTATCAGGCAAAACGTAATAAGAAGGTGAAAGTTGCTGATTCATCCGGCGCTAAACTCAGTGGAAAAGGCTTGCTGCTCAAGTCCCTTGTTGTACGTAATCTACTGAAACGTCATGCCATCGGCGACGAACAGTATGTAGGAATGCTTGTTCCGCCTACCGTTGCCGCAACGGTAACCAACATGGCGTTGGTATTGGATAAACGCATCCCGGTTCACTTGAATTACACCGTTTCAGCCGAAGTACTAAATTCGTGTATCGAGCAATGTGGAATTAAGCACATCATTTCAAGCCGCAAGGCGATGGAGAAATTTAACTTCAATGAAGAAGATCTCAATGCAGATGTGTTTTACCTGGAAGAATTGAAGGAAGACAAGGACAAAGCACCTACACTCGGTGACAAGTTGTCCGGCATCTGGAATGCCTTCGTGACCCCGGCTGGCCGTCTGATTAAGAAGCTCAAGCTACGGGGGATCAGCGGTGACGATATTGCCACGGTAATCTTTACATCAGGTTCAACCGGCGTACCGAAAGGCGTTATGCTCACCAATGGCAATGTATCAAGCAATATCGCTGCCATTCAACAAGTTGCAAAGATAGATTCAGCCGATACCGTTTTGGGCGTGCTACCGTTCTTCCATTCATTTGGCTTCACCGTAACACTCTGGGGAAGTATGTGTCTGGATATGAGTGCCGTATTCCATACGAATCCTCTGGATTCACGTATGATTGGCAAGTTGTGTGACAAGCACGGAATCTCGATCCTGCTGGCCACCCCAACATTTCTCCGTAGTTATCTCAAGCGATGTACTCCGGAACAAATGTCTACACTGGATGTCGCTATCACCGGTGCAGAAAAACTACCGGCGGATGTGGCAGATGCCTTTGAAGAAAAATTCGGTGTTCGACCTGTTGAAGGTTATGGTGCAACTGAGACTTCTCCGATCACCAGTTGTAATGTGCCGGTAAACCGTGCAACTTCGAGAGACCAGATTGAATATAAAGCCGATACCGTTGGTAGGCCAATTCAAGGTGTGGTCGCCAAGGTACTCGATTTGGATACCGACGAAGAACTTGGTGAAGAACAATCCGGCATGCTCTACATCAAAGGGCCTAACATCATGAAAGGCTATTTGGGTAGAGATGATCTCACCGCAGAAGTGGTACAGGATGGCTGGTATAAAACCGGCGATGTCGCACTGATTGATAAAGATGGATTTATCAAAATCACCGGTCGCATGAGCCGCTTCTCAAAAATTGGTGGTGAAATGATTCCGCATATAAAAGTGGAAGAAGCCATTAATGAGATTCTAGGGACTGAAAGTGATGCGGACGATGACGAAAGTGAAGGTGGCATCAACGCAGCCGTTACAAGCGTGCCTGATGAGAAAAAAGGCGAACGATTAATCGTGCTTCACACGGAACTCTCAAAACCAGTGGAAGACATCATCAAGGCGCTCTCAACTGATTACGGGTTACCAAACATATTTATCCCGTCTGCCGAGAGCTTTATGCAGGTTGATGAAATCCCGATTCTCGGCACGGGCAAGTTGGATCTGAAAGGACTGAAGACGAAAGCCGAAGAACTGACCGCATAGCCCTGCTGCAAATGCCATAAGTTTTCATAAACTCGGCAACATTCAAATCTACGCATTCAAATCTACGCAATCAAATCTACGCAATCAAAGCTGCATCGGATCCGAGGTCATCGGATTCCTATGGCTGAGAGATCACACGCGTACGGCGGATAGATCGCCGGTACTGTCCGCAAACTTCGGCGAATCAACACCCATGCAGTCAAGCATGGTCACAAACAGGTTCGACATCGGAACACTATCCGCGACTTTCAGGAACTGACCGTGTTGAAGCCCGATCTTGGAACCACCGGCAAACACAAGCGGATAATTGCTGTTGTTGTGTGTCGTACTATTACTGCTTCCGTGAAGCACCATTGTACGGTCAAGAAGCGTACCGTCACCTTCCTGTTGGGAGTCCAGTCGTTGCAGGAAGTACGCCAGCTGTTCATTCATAAACTTGTCCCACTCACCGAGAGCAACTGCACCTTCCGGCTTGTTCCAACCATGTGCAAGCGAGTGCAGGTTGGCCTTGAATCCTTCTCGGAACGGGAAGGGTCCAGCCTTACTCGATGCGTCAGCCATACTAGCGATTTGGTACGTTGCAACACGTGTTGAGTCTGTTTTGAATGCCAGGTAGATCAAGTCGTACATCGTACGAATGAATTCCTTCGGTGCCTGATCATCCGCTTCCAATTTAAGAGTATCTCTCTCTTCGTCGGTTAATGACGGCAGCGGAATGTCTAACCATCGTTGCGTGCGTTGCACCCGTTGCTCAATCTGGCGGACCGATGCCAAATATTCATCAAACTTTTCCTGATCCTGTCGCCCGAGCCGACGTCGCAAGCTCTTAGAATCTTCAAGAACCATATCCAACATGCTTGAAGAACTTCGTAATCGTCGGTGACGTGCTTTCAAATCGGCATCCGGAGCACCGAACATACGATCAAAGATCATCTGTGGTTGATTCAAGGCTGGAATCGGACGACCTTTGTCGTCGTAACTCAGAGTACTTGAACGAGTTGGTTCACCCACCCCGCCATCCGTCGACATCGTGATGGATGAAAAACGGGTGTCTGAACCGATGGCATTTGCAGCTACTTGATCGACTGAGATTGTATTGTGCAAGTACTTGCCGTCGAGCATTGCTGCGGTAAGAAACGTATCACCTGTATCATGTCCACCCATCTTTCGGCCGTTTGGGTGTGACATGCCGCCGATGATCGTGACTTTCTCACGAAGTGCTTCAAAAGGCTTTGAGCTTTCGTTGTATGTGAATTCCCGTCCCTCACCACTTGGGAACCAACGCCACTTATGAAGGTCGCCACCTTCTTTAGGTAGACTAATCCCAAACGGAAAATACATCGCACACATCCGTCTGGGCAACTCGCTTGCATTCACACTTGCGCCCATAGACTCCATGTATGGCAATGCCATAGAAACGCCGGTGCCAAGAAGAAATGTACGTCGGTCTAGATGCCAGGATTTCTTTGTCATCGTATTTCTTATTTCCCGAATTTTATTTGTCGGTTAATCGCTCAGCAGATGATTTAAGTTCTGTATCGTCGCAGATTTCCATTCTGCACAAAAGACAAGTACCATCATCGTGTTTCACTCATACAAGTATAGCATCTCAATTATTGCCGGCGTTTACTTCACGTCAGGTCACTTGCTTCGAAATGCACTGCTCGAGATGATCTCGTTGATCAAAGTTTGCATCTTGTATCCGCTCTTTGCGAACTCCTTAGTAAGATCGTCCACCAATTCCCGATCCGTTAGCTCCAAGTTACGACCTAGTGCATAAACGGCCATTCGTGACACTAGAGAATCGGCAAAATCACTTGTACGTTGGGTAACCAAATAGTCTTTAAGGCTCGCCATACCGTTGAGCTCAAATCCGTCTGGCAAGATGTCTGATGCTACAACCTCACGTTCTCCGACTTCATTATTGTGACGAATACGGATCATCTCCCGGTAGTTACCAACCGCATCAAAGTGCTCCATCGCAATGCCCCAGGGGTCGATTCCCCGATGACATGATGCACAGGATTCTTTTTGCCTGTGCACCTCCAGTTGTTCCCTTACTGTCAACTTAGCAAAGTCCGGATTTGATTCATCCAGATCGGGTACGTCCGGTGGCGGCGGTGCAGGGGGATCGTTCAATATTCGATCACGAAGCCAGACCGCTCTACGAATCGGATGTGAATCTTGTCCTGTTGACCCGAGCATCAAAACGCTCGCCTGACCAAGCAGACCACCGCGTTTTTCATCAGTCAGATCAACACGTCTGAAATCCCTTCCTAACACACCGTCCACTCCGTAATGACGTGCCAGACTCTCGTTCAGCATCGTAAAATCGGAATCCAGGAAGGCCAATGCACTCAAGTCCTCCATCAACAACTCTCTAAAGAAGTGGCGAGTTTCCATTACCATCTCAGTCTTGAGAGCCTCATTAAATCCCTGGTAGACGTCGGTATTAATAGCGATTTGATTGATGTTACCGAGTTTCAGCCATTCGTCAGTAAATTGGCTAACAAATCGCCAGCTTCTTTCATCTTCGAGCATTCGAGTCACTTGCTGTGCTAACACTGAAGATTTTGATAACCGACGATCGGCTGCTAAATCCAACAACTGTTGATCCGGCATCGTACTCCACAAGAAGTAGGACATACGACTGGCAATCTCAAAGTCATTGAGCTTTCTTTTTTGGCTGCTATCCGGCTCAAGTAGATATAGAAATTGCGGGCTAATAAGTACCATGGCGAGCGTCTCGATCGCTGCATCTTCAAGGCTTGGAAACTCCGGGCGAATCGACTGGTAGAAGCCAACCATGCGCATGATTTCAGCATTCGTGGCAGGTCGCCGGAATGCACGCGTCATGAAACGCTCAAGCACTTCGGTTATATAGGCAGCTTCATTTTGAGTACTTAAATCTGACTGATGGAGAATCGCGCGGTGCAGTGCAGGTGGCCATTGGTCAAATACCGGCCCGATAAACTCGACCGATTCCACCTGAATGTGAGGCATATGCTCTTCGTACGGATAACCTTTTTTCTTTTGGCCATCTCGCTCCACATCTTGCTGCTTAGGTTTGCGAGTGTAGTCGTCGTACATATTACGCACACGTACAACGAGCCCCGGGAATTTACCTTGCCCGCGAACTGGCAACGGGTGGTTTTCAACTCTGCCAGTAAATTCAAACGTCTGAGACGCTTCTGTTGTCATCTCAACGCTGGATGTCACTTCCCATAAGTCCTTCGTATCCGGACGATACCCAACGGACACTTCAAGAATAGGAAAGCCTGCGTCTTCGGCCATTTTTGCGGACGCTTTTACCCGAACAATGTATTTACCTTCTTCCGGATAGTCATCAACCATTTTGCCATAGAATGCCTGACTTCGGCCAAGGTAGTTAGCAATCTCCACATTGAACCAATTGTTTACGTTGCTCTTATCAAATGTGTGTTCAAACACCTTCGGTGCGGGACCAGTTTTGATGATGCGATCCAAACCACGACGGGCTGCGTCCAGATAGTATTCCAACTGTATGGCAGTCATCTGCAAAGACTGGCCATTATTTCTAAACCCATCGGGAGACAAACCTTCCGGCGGTAAGTCCCGTGCGTAGTCCATATCCAACCCGAGCAAATCTCGCATGGTGTTTTGGTATTCTGTGCGATTAAGGCGACGCATGACAACGCGACCACCTGTGCTCTTGAGCATCTGCACGGCCCGATCAATCTCACCTCGAATCCAATTTGTCAGTAACTGTCTCTCTTTAGCAGTTAGCGGTTCACCATCTTCCGGTGGCATTTCATCTTTATTTAGCACATTGAGAGCTTCTTGCCATGTCTGCGCCGAGGCGCGGTCATTTACAAAGTCGATCGAAAGTGTATCCAGACGCACCTCCGCTTCCTGTACGTCCTCGCCATGACATGAGAAACACTTCGATTTGAGAATAGGCAAGATGGTCGAGTTGAAACGCTTTTCTGGTTTTGCAGCCAGTAGGTGATTCGGTACTGCGCAGACTAACCCAACAATCAGGGTCAGTAGATATGGGGCGATAACACTTCTCATACGACCCATTTTAATACAAACTCCGCATTTCGAAATCCGTGTAGATCAGGAATAACAAACACGTCTTAGTCGGACTTTTTGGGTGGCTTTGGAAATACGTTTGCGCTGCGGGCCCAGATACGCCACTGCTCACGCAATTTTGCAACTTCCACCGGATATTTCTCAGCCAGATTTACTTGCTCAGTCCGATCATTTTTGAGATCGAAATATTCCCACTTTCCTTTTAATCCCTGCCGCACAAGCTTCCAATCGCCAACGCGTATGGCAGCATTTCCTTCGTGTTCCCAGTACAGCGGCCGATCAGCAAATTCACCTTCACCGGTAAGCAACGGGCTTAGACTCTGTCCCGCCATCGGTGTCATTGCCTCGCCCTCAAACGATTTTGGATATTCAGCAATTCCTAAATCAACGCACGTTGCCATGACATCAATCAAGTGAGTCGGCGTAGTTACCCAGCCATTACGGCCAGTGCGTGGCTTAATCGCATTCGGCCAGTGCGCGATTAGTGGCGTTGCCGTTCCACCTTCATGATTGAAATGCTTGTACTTTCTAAACGGAGTGTTGTTCAAATGCGCCCAGCATTTCCCGATGAACACATTTGAATGAGGATCCCCAGGATGCTCGCCGTCATATTTTCCTTTGACGCCGGTTTCCGCATTTCCGCCATTGTCGGACATGAACAAGATCAATGTGTTATTTAGTACCCCGCGCTCATCCAGTGCACTAACCAGCTTTCCGATATTTTTATCAACCTCTTCCATCATTGCCGCGTAGATGGCCATCATGTCGTCGTAACGTGTTTTTTCTTCGTCCGACAACGAATCCCATGCGGGCACGTCACTCGGCCGTGTTTCCAGTTGCCATCCTTTTTCAATTAGCCCTGACTTAATTTGACGCTTGTAGCGGTCCTCGCGAAGCTTATCCCAGCCATCCATGTACTTCCCACGATATTTGGCAATCGTCTCCTCCGGTGCCATACATGGAAAGTGTGGTGCGACATGTGCCAGATAAAAGAAAAATGGTTTGTCTGCGGCCAATGCTTCATCAATGAACTTAATCCCCTGCTCAGTCCATAAGTCCGATCCATACCAGGGCGGGTTGAACATTGGGTCGTCACGAGCCACCTGCTCACCATTTAGAAACATAAGCGTCCCACCCTTGGGGCCGGTTTGATTGGAATAATGAAGCCCGCCAGCTGGCAAGTTAAGGCTTCGATGAAATCCGCGATTGGCAGGAGTCACACCGTGATTGAATCCAACGTGCCATTTCCCCGTCATGCAAGTAAAGTAACCTGCTGAAGATAAAACCTCTGCGATCGTAACGCAGTTATTGTTTAGATGGCCGCGATATCCAGGCACCTTTTGATCGGCAGTCATCCATCCAATTCCTGCTTGATGGGAATACAATCCCGTCAATAATGTCGCACGCGTCGGACAACAACGACCGGTGTTGTAGAACTGTGAAAATCTCAGCCCGTCATTTGCCAATGCATCTAAGTGAGGTGTGGGAATTTCACTTCCGTATGGTCCAATGTCAGAGAATCCCATGTCATCCACGAGAATCACAACGATGTTCGGGCGTTCTGATGCGATCAACGAGTCGCCACAAGCTAGAATAGTGATCAAGCTGAGAATCAGATTACGCATGTCGTCTACTTTCCAATGGTCCATTGCTAAACAATGAGGTTACTCATACATCCGGTCGCGTGTCTAGCGAGCGACTGCAAATTCGAGAACATGATTTGCAGGCCACGCTAACTTTAGACACTCAGCCTCCACTCAACATCGTGACTCCTGATGACAAGACGGCCAAAGAATGACACCACAAGTTTGATCATTGCAGCGGCCGCTGCATTTTGCGTCTATTTCTGCATGTATGCATTCCGCAAACCGTTTACCGCAGCCGAATTCAAGGGCCAAGTCGTCTTTGGCAACGACCTGAAATCGACGCTCATCATTTCACAGCTAATCGGCTACATGCTCTCCAAGTTTATTGGAATCAGGCTGGTATCTCAGTTAAATCGCAAGCATCGAGCCTTGGCGATTCTGAGCCTTATTGCCTTATCCGAGTTTGCCCTGTTCTTGTTTGCAGTGCTTCCTAGTGAATACAAGGTGTTTGCAATGTTCCTAAACGGGCTACCGTTGGGAATGGTATTCGGATTCGTACTCTCATTCCTGGAGGGCCGCACTACAACAGAAGCACTATCTGCGGTACTTTGCGCCAGCTTCATTATGTCATCCGGTGTGGTTAAGTCAGTCGGCCAGTGGCTCATTCAAGTCCAGGGCGTCAATGAATTCAATATGCCGATGATCACCGGTTTGATATTCCTTGCCCCACTACTGCTGTCCGTTTGGATCCTGCAAAGAACGCCGCCCCCGAGCACTAATGATATTCAAGCACGAAAGGCACGTGTTGCTATGTCGAGTGGTGACCGCTGGACATTTTTTCGAGCATACTGGCCGGGATTGATTTCACTGTTCGCAGTCTACGTCATCCTGACGATTGTCCGGTCCTTTCGAGACGACTTTGGTGTGGAAATCTGGCAAGAATTGGGGGTTTCAGGGAAACCGGCCGTCTATACGCACTCCGAGACGATTGTCATGATATTCGTGACGCTACTAAATGCGGTTGCCATTTATTTTCGAAATAACGTCAAAGCACTTGTTGTGACATTTTCTATCATGGCTGCTTCATTTCTATTGCTTGTTGGTTTGACAATTGCACAAGAGCGGGATTTGGTTGGACCGCTGAGCTTCATGGTGTTGTGCGGAGTAGGTCTTTACATGCCTTACGTTGCATTCCATACGACCGTTTTCGAACGTATCGTCTCTGCCTCTCGCCTAAGTGGAAACCTTGTATTCCTTATGTATGGCTGATTCAATTGGCTATCTCGGATACGTTGTATTGCTTGCTGCAAAGTCACACTTGGAAGCGGCAAACGACAAACTGGCGATATTTCAGAATGCACTATATTCTCTTTCAATCTTGTCAATTATCTTCCTTAGTATCGCAGCGATCTATTTCCACCGCGCCCTTTCAAAAGAAAGAGCTGACGCCACACTCGACGTGTGATAGGAGACCAATTTGACGCTATCAGAATCTAAATCCATTGAAGGCCAAATTGCCGTATTTGATGAGCCAAATGCATCTCTCAACATAAAGCAAATATCGATTCCACCAATCGGTGAACAAGAGATACTGGTGAGAATCAGTGCCTGCACCATTTGTGGCAGCGACCTTCATACCATCACCGGCAGACGCATCGAAAAGACTCCAACTATTTTAGGGCATGAAATTATTGGCCATATAGCGGCAATCGGCGGTGATGCCGTGCAGGATTATTCTGGACATCCGCTCGCTGTGGGTGACCGCATAACCTGGTCGGTCTGTATTAGCTGCGGACAATGCGAACAATGTGATTCCGGTATTCCACAAAAATGCATCTCCGTTAAGAAGTTTGGTCATGAAGTCCTTAAAGGCGATTCCGGACTGCTCGGAGGATTCGCAGAGTATGTACTGCTTCCCGCATCTACATCGATATTTCGAATCTCAAGTGATGCTGCGGACGAAGTTCTTTGCCCGGCAAACTGCGCAACGGCAACCGTGGCCGCTGCAATTCGTCAGGTCCCGATTGTTTCCAACAAGCGTGTATTGATCATCGGTGCCGGAATGCTGGGATTAAGTGCCATTGCTTTTGTCAAAACCAAAGAAGCATCGCAGATCTCAGTTATTGAGCCTGATGATGATCGCAGCAAACTCGCGTTTGCATTCGGAGCTGACCATGTTGTGGATGACATTTCAAAGATTAGTGAGCGTTTTGATATCATCTTTGATTTCTCTGGTTCATCGTCTGCAATCGAACAGGCCGTTTCCGCCGTTGATTTGGATGGTACCATTGTTCTTGTAGGAACAGTTGCACCGAGTCCGGCAATTTCCCTCGATCCGGAGTTTATTGTAAGGAACTTGATCACAATTATCGGAGTGCATAATTACCATCCTATGGATCTTAAGACGGCACTCGACTTTCTAGTCACTCACAACGGCGACTTTCCATTTGATCAACTGGTGGAGAAATCATTTCCGCTTGTAGACATCAATAACGCTGTTGAATTCGCTCTCGCGCAAAAACCCATTC